>OGRM01001852.1_pt1 | contig 11586 bp, 7 predicted proteins | sample 1553491 | NCBI WGS metagenome assembly OGRM01 (sample SAMEA2580110, study PRJEB22360) | human gut metagenome | biome: human gut; feature: human-associated habitat; material: faeces | place: Denmark | collected 2008/2010
GCCCGGCGTTGTATGAAAACGAAAAAAAAGGAGTGCGGTGGGCATTCCTGTTCGGTACGATAATGTTTTACGTGGGTTGCGCGATAGGGTATTTCCTCGTGTTCCCGCTTACGTTGAGGTTCCTGTATAATTTCCAGATAAGTGCAACGATAAGCAACCAGTTGTCTTTGGATTCGTATATGAACAACTTCCTGATGCTGATATTTATGATGGGGCTGGTGTTTGAACTGCCGCTCGTAGCGGTGCTCCTGTCAAAACTCGGCATACTTAACAGAAGTTTCTTCTCAACGTACCGCCGGCACGCCGTTGTGGCGTTCCTTATACTGGCGGCTGTCATAACACCCTCGTCCGACCCGTTTACGCTGACGGTTGTATTTATACCGATATATATATTGTGGGAGATAAGCGCATTCCTCGTGAAGCCTGCCCCAAAGGAGGACAGCACGGATGTGCAGCCGGCATGAGAACAGAAAAATGTTAGTAGAAACAAGATACCATAATACCATTAAACAGATAGTAATATGATAAAAGTAGGGCTTATAGGTTTTGGCAGAATGGGTGAAAAGTATTTAACGCATTTCCAGGAAACAAACCGGTGGGACGTGGCGTATATTTGTGACATTGACCCCGAGGCCAGAAAATATGCAAAGGAAAAATCGCCTAACTCTCAAGTGGTGGATAACGAACAGATAATATTCGAAGATCCCTCGGTAAAAGCCGTGGCGCTATGCACCCTTGCCAATTTCCGTAAGGAACAGATAGAAAAAGCCGTTCATTATGGCAAACATATCATATCGGAAAAACCAATAGCCGACTCCTTGGAAAAAGAATGGGAGATGGTTCACCTTACAGAATCAGCCAATGTGCTTTCTACTGTAAATTTGTATTTGCGCAATTCGTGGTATCACAAGAAAATGAAACAATATGTGGACGAAGGCGAACTTGGTGAACTGGCCATAATAAGAGTGTGCCACATGACGCCAGGTCTTGCTCCCGGGGAAGGACATGAGTATGAAGGCCCGGCCTTTCACGATTGCGGAATGCATTATGTGGACATTACGCGCTGGTATGCCGGCTCGGAATATAAAACATGGCATGCGCAAGGCGTTCGCATGTGGAGCTACAAGGACCCGTGGTGGATACAATGCCAGGGAACATTCGAGAACGGCGTGGTTTTCGACATAACGCAAGGTTTTGTATATGGCCAGATGTCGAAGGTGCAAACTCACAATTCATATACAGAATTGATAGGTACTAAAGGAATTGTACGCATGCGTCACGACTTCAAAACTGCTGTTGTCGACTTGCACGGAGTTAATCGTACTGAGATAACCGGGCTCCCGCATGGCGGAAAAAACATAGATGTCCTGTCAGAACGTTTTGCCAACAGCATAGAAAATAATAAGTTGGATCCGGAGCTGCCCACTTTCCGCGATTCTGCAATAGCGTCAGAGTACGCATGGAGATTCCTTGAAGATAGCCGACAGCATGACTTGCCCGCCATAGGAACACTACAGACTTTGGAAGAAATACGGCAAAGACGCAGAAATTTAACCGAAGGATACGGTTTGTTGAATAAAAAAAACCGTAGGTAGTGTATCGCTTTGCGGAAAAAACGTTATTTTTGAAGCAAATTAACCAATAATAACTAACCTAAAATTCACAATCAAAACAAATTAATCATGTCAGACATTTCGAGAAGACAGTTTCTGAAAACCGGAGCAGCAGCCGTAGCCGGCTTGACTATTGCTCCGAGCTCTATTTTGGGCAAAAGTTTTGGACATGTGTCGCCTACTGACAAACTGAATATAGCAGTTGTCGGAATAGGCGGTATGGGTCATTCTAACATTAATGCCGTGAAAGGGACAGAGAATATCGTGGCATTGTGCGATGTAAACTGGGATTATGCGAAAGGCGTATTCGATGAATTCCCCAAAGCTAAAAGGTATTGGGACTATCGCAAGATGTACGATGAAATGGCAAACGAAATCGACGCTGTAATCATAGCTACTGCAGACCATACGCACGCTATTATTACTGCTGATGCCATGACTATGGGCAAACACGTATTTTGCCAGAAACCTTTGACACACTCCGTTTACGAATCACGTCTGCTTACAAAGTTGGCGGCTTCTACAGGAGTAGCTACACAGATGGGGAACCAAGGTTCTTCGTGGGACGGCACGGCAACCGTTTGCGACTGGATATGGAACGGCGAAATAGGTGATGTTTACAAGGTAGAGTGTGCTACCGACCGTCCTATTTGGCCGCAAGGACTTAATGCACCCGAGAAGGAAGACAAGATTCCTAAGACTTTGAACTGGGATCTCTTTACCGGTCCTGCAAAGCTCAAACCGTACAACCATATTTATCAGCCTTGGAACTGGCGTGGTTGGTGGGAATACGGAACAGGAGCTCTCGGAGATATGGCTTGCCATATTTTGCACCAGCCTTTCAAAGCTCTGAATCTTAAATATCCTACAAAAGTAGAAGGTTCTTCTACCTTATTGCTCAGCGAATGCGCTCCGCAGGCACAGCATGTGAAGATGATTTTCCCCGCACGCGAAAATATGCCTAAGGTTGCAATGCCCGAAGTTGAAGTTCACTGGTATGATGGCGGTATGATGCCCGATCGTCCGAAAGGCTTCCCGCAGAACAAGCAATTGATGCAAGACGGTGGCGGCCTTACTATTTTCCACGGAACAAAAGACACCCTTATTTGCGGTTGCTACGGTCAGAATCCGTTCCTGCTTTCAGGTCGTAAACCTAATGCTCCTCAAGTATGCCGTCGCGTTAAAGTTTCTCATGAAATGGACTGGGTTCGCGCATGCAAGGAAGATAAGGCAAGTCGCGTAAAATGTAATTCAGATTTCTCTGAGGCAGGACCGTTCAATGAAATGGTAGTAATGGGAGTTTTGGCAATCCGTCTCCAGGCTTTGAATAAGACATTGGAGTGGGACGGCGAGAACATGCGCTTTACCAATATCGGCGAGAACGAAACAATCAAGACCTGCATTAAGGACGGCTTTACGATTCATAACGGTCATCCTACATTCAATAAGACATGGACAGATCCTGTGAATGCACAGCAGTTTGCAAACGAACTTATCAAGCACAATTATCGTGAAGGCTGGAAACTGCCTGCAATGCCTTAATGGTGCAAGCCTAATCATAGAAAGGAGAAGTTAAATAATCATGAATAAAATAATTTATTCTTTGGCTTGTCTTGCTATTGCTGGCTCTGCAGTCTCGTGCAGCGGAGTTAAAGAAACAACGGTACTTGTTTCAAACTCTTTGAATGCACCGCAGATTCAACCTCTTAAATTGTCTGTCGATAAAGGCTATATAGTTCTGTTCGACGGAACGAACCTTGACGGTTGGCGCGGTTATGGCAAAGACCATTTGCCTAACTGCTGGAATATTGATGAAGGCGCATTGCATTTCTCACGCAGCAACGGTAATGAAGGAGGAGATATTATTTTCGCCCACAAGTTTAAGAACTTTGAGCTTGAACTTGAATGGAAAGTGGCAAAAGGAGCTAATTCCGGTATCTTCTATCTTGGCCAGGAGGTAACAACCACCGACCAGAACGGTAACAAGAATTTAGAGCCTTTGTTCATATCCGCTCCTGAATATCAAGTGCTCGACAATGAAAATCACCCTGACGCAAAATTAGGAAGGGACAACAATCGTAAGTCGGCATCTCTTTATGATATGATACCTGCAAAGCCGCAGAATGCTAATCCTTATGGCCAGTGGAACAAAACTAAGATTGTTGTAAACAACGGCACAATTCAGCATTACCAGAACGACGTAAAAGTTGTAGAATATAAGATGTGGACGCCGGAGTGGACTCAATTGTTGCAAGAAAGCAAGTTTAGCGAAAAGGCATGGCCAAGGGCATTCGAACTGCTGAACAACTGTGGTGGCGATAACCACGAAGGATACATAGGCCTTCAAGACCATGGCGACGATGTATGGTATCGTAATATCAAAGTAAAAGTATTGAAATAAAAAAATAAGTTTATGAAACAAATTTCATTTGCATTTGCAGCCGCATTGATGTTATTTGCTTCGTGCGGAAATAGTGGTAAAAACAATGCAGAAGCAGCTAACGATTCAACTGCAGTGTCCACTGATTCGGCAGCTACCGGTTATAAGGTAGCAGATAAAGCCAATGTCGATATATCCAAGTTCCCTGTTGATAAGGACGGGTACATTGTTTTGTTCGACGGCAAGACACTCAACGGATGGCGTGGCTACGGAATGGACAATCCTCCCAAAAGTTGGGAAGTTCAAGATGGTGCTATCCATTTGAAGGGCTCGGGTACGGGCGAAGCTCATGCAGAAGATGGTGGCGACCTTATTTTCGCTCACAAGTTCCAAAACTTCGAGTTTGAGTGCGAGTACAAGATTTCCAAAGGCGGTAACTCCGGTATTCTCTATTTGGCGCAGGAAGTTGTTACCAACGAGAATGGTAAGGAAGTATATTTGCCTATTTGGCAGTCGAGCTCGGAGTATCAGGTTCTCGATAACGAAAACCACATCGATGCAAAACTCGGCAAAGACGGTAATCGTCAGTCGGCTTCTCTCTACGACATGCTTCCCGCAAAGCCCCAGAATGCTAAACCTTATGGCCAGTGGAACAAAGCTAAGATTATGGTATTCAAAGGCACTGTTATACACGGACAGAATGGCGAGAATGTAGTTGAATATCATCTTTGGACTCCGAAATGGACTGAAATGCTTCAGGCCAGCAAGTTCAAAGAAGGTGGCGAGTTCCCCTACGCTTTCGAACTCCTGAACAACATGGGTGGCGAAAAGCATGAAGGTTACATCGGTTTGCAAGATCACGGCGACGATGTTTGGTATCGTAACATTCGTATCAAGATCTTAGACTAACCGCGTCTTATTCGCACATTAATATAGGCTGCTCCGGTATGAAAACGTCGGTGACGTATAATTCCGGAGCAGTTTTTATTTAACATACAAACAGAAAATACAAAATGAGATACAAAGTTTATTTTTCAGCGTTATTGGCGGCAGTGTTAATGTTTTCAACAAGCAGCTATGCCGACAACCTTGCGAAGCCAAAGAAAGAAGTATGTATCCAGCTTTACTCGTTGCGTACAATTCTCGACGGTGTAAACAAAGATGGTAAAGTGTCTGAAAGCTATACCAAGTTGTTGAAAGATTTGGCCGATATGGGTTATACCTCTGTAGAAACTGCAAATTATGACAACGGCAAATTCTATGGACGTACTCCGCAGCAGTTTAAGGAAGATTGCGAAAAGGCCGGCCTCAAGGTGCTTTCTGCCCATACTAACCGCGGCCTGAGCGACCAGGAACTTGCTTCCGGCGATTTTACAGAAGCCATGAAGTGGTGGAAACAGTGTATTGCCGACCATAAAGCTGCCGGAATGGAATATATCGTTTGCCCGTGGATGGGTGTGCCTAAAACGATGAAAGACCTTCTTACACAGTGCAAATACCTTAACGAGATAGGCAAACTGTGCAAGCAGAGTGGAATCAAATTCGGCTACCACAATCACAGCCATGAGTTCCAGAAAGTGGAAGGCAAGACAATGTATGACGTGATGTTGGAAAACACAGACCCTGAATATGTGTTCTTCGAGATGGACGTATTCTGGACTGTTTGGGGACAAAACAGCCCGGTCAACTATTTCAAGAAATATCCCGGCCGTTTCAAAATGTTCCATATAAAGGACTATCGCGAAATAGGACAGAGCGGTATGGTAGGCTACGACGCCATATTCAACAATGCCGACAAGGCCGGAATGGAAAATTTCGTTGTGGAGCTCGAGCAGAGCGAGGCTCCTTCGATAGTTGATGGTGTAAGGATAAGCATTGACTACCTCTTGAATGCCGATTTTGTAAAGTCTTCCTACAGCAAATAAAGTAAACGATTAGTTAAACATTATGAATATGAAAAGCAAATTGTTATTGGCCGGAATCGTGTCGATAGCCGGCGTAGAGTGCGCAATGGCACAGGCTAAGATGACTCCTGAAATGACGGAGTGGTACACTCCCGAAGTACCCGTAGTAACACCCGGAACAGTTATTCAGGGCGGCGGTTTCACAGCGCCTTCGGACGCAATTGTGCTTTTTGACGGGAAAGACCTTTCCAAGTGGGAAAACACACAGGGTGGCCCGGCCGAATGGGTCGTTAAAGACGGAGTTGTAACAGTAGACAAGAGTAAGGGCGACATACGCACCAAGGAAAAGTTCGACAACTTCCAGCTCCACATCGAATGGCGTATTCCCGAAGGAATCCAGGGCGAAAGCCAGTCACGCGGCAACAGTGGCGTGTACCTTCAAGGCATGTACGAAGTGCAGGTGCTCGACAATTACAACAACAAGACTTATGTTGACGGCCAGGCAGGAAGTATCTACAAACAGACAGCACCCCTTGCAAACGCAATGCGCAAACCGGGCGAATGGAATGTATATGATATAATCTACACCGCTCCCGTTTTCAAGGAAGACGGTACATATCGTTCTTATCCGTATGTAACAATATTCCAGAACGGCGTGCTTTTGCAGAACAACACACGTATCAACGGTACAACCGAATACATCGGTCTTCCTCGTGTGGTAAAGCATGGCGCAGGTCCGATACTTTTGCAGAGCCACGGCGACCCCAGTGCGCCCATCAGTTTCCGCAACATCTGGATTCGCAAACTGTAAGAAAACTAAGCATTCTTACATGTCTGCCTTGACCGACATGCAGGTAAGGATATTGGAAATTCCGGGCGGCAGGTTCGCAAAGAATTTGTCGCCTGGATTGTTTTTGCCAAATTACCCGGTGCATTAGTTCGAACTATAAGTTTACAACAAATTAATGAGGTTACCGGGCAAGAATCTTCTGTGCACTGCGCCGAGTGTACGGCTTGCAAAACAGACATTCGCGGCAGAGAAAACCCGGACTTGAAAACAGACAAATAAAGCACACGGGAATGTATGCTCATTTTCAGAGGGTTACACATAGGTCTGAGAAAAGAAAAAATTCAAGGCACATATTTTAAAATATGTCGGACATATTTTAAAATTTCTCAGACATATTTTTGCCCCCGTCGCGGAGTATGCCGGCGAAAACAGACAAACATGCACACAAAAAAGCGTATCATAAAAATCCCCGCCTGACGCATGTGGCAGCGCAAAAAAATCACGACAGGTAATTCGGTATAACGTTGTCTTTTATTAATTTTGCGACGCATAACCGATTTTTGTTTACAACCATGAAATTTGTTAAAAAGATTCTTAAGAATTTTAAAGGAATCACATTGTTCGCGCTCGCGGGGCTGGCGGTATGGAGCTGCAGCCAAGCGCCGGAAGAGAAGACGTTAACGTCTTACGTCGACACTTCCATAGGCACGGGAGGGCACGGGCATGTGTTCGTAGGCGCCAACGTGCCTTTCGGGGCGGTGCAACTCGGACCCACAAGCATTCCTACCGAATGGGACTGGACTTCCGGCTACCACGAAAGCGACTCCACCGTAATCGGCTTCTCGCACACCCACCTCAGCGGTACGGGCGTGGGAGACCTCTTCGACATCACGGTAATGCCGGTAACGGGAAACGTAACCTATGCACGGGGTAATGAAAAAGACAAAAATTCAGGACTGTGGTCATACGCCGACCGCAGCAAGGAAGTCAGCCGTCCGGGCTACTATTCGGTGCCGCTGACGCGCTACGGCATTACAGCCGAAATGACGGCAACCGCAAGGGTGGGAGTACACAGGTACACGTTCCCTGCCTCGGCCGAATCGGCAATCGTGTTCGACCTCGAAAACGGCGGCTGCTGGGACAAGACCACAAAGACATTCATGGAGGCCGTGGGCAAGTCGGCAATACGGGGATACCGCTATTCCGAAGGCTGGGCCAATGACCAGAAGATATATTTCTATGCCGAGCTGTCGAAGCCTTTCGACAGTTTCAAGCTCAACGGCAAAGACAACATGTACGGCCGCGCCTCGTTCTCGACAAAGGACGGCGAACAGGTGCTGCTGAAGGTGGCCATTTCGCCTGTAAGCATGGAGGGGGCGAAGGCCAACATGGAGACCGAGCTACAGGGCTGGGACTTCGACACTGTGGCAAAGGCTGCCGACAAGGCATGGAACGACGAACTCTCGAAAATAAAGATTGAGACCGCCGACGAACAGGCAAAGACCGTATTCTACACCGCCCTTTACCATACTATGGTGGCTCCGTCGCTTTTCTGCGACGCAGACAGCAGTTACCGCGGCGCGGACGGACAGAACCACGAGGCCGGAAACTTCGTGAACTACACCACCTTCTCGCTCTGGGACACCTACAGGGCCGCAATGCCCCTGATGACCATTATTCATCCCGAAAAGATGAACGACATGGTAAACACCATGCTCTACATCTACCGGCAGCAAGGCAAACTACCCGTATGGCACCTAATGGGTTGCGAAACAAACTGTATGGTGGGCAATCCCGGCATTCCCGTTGTGGCAGACGCGATTACCAAAGGATATAACGGCTTCGACATGAACCTTGCAATCAAGGCTATGGTAGAATCCGCAAACCGTCCCGACCGCGGACAGGACCTGAGGATGAAATACGGCTACATACCGTGCGATTTGTTCGGCGAATCGGTGGCCTACGACATGGAATATGCCATTGCCGACTGGGCGCTCGCGCAGGCCGCCCTGTACAAATCCAAGAGTGCAAAAGATACAACGGCCGCAACGGAGGACTTGAAAATCTACAGGCATTTCGACGAAAGAAGCCGCTCGTACAAAAACTTCTTCGACCGCGAAACAGGCTTTATGCGCGGAAAAGACAGCAAAGGTCAGTTCCGCACGCCTTTCAATCCGTTCGCTTCCACTCACAGGGCCGACGACTACTGCGAGGGCAACGCATGGCAGTACACATGGCTCGTACCCCACGACTTTAAGGGGCTCATAAAATGCTTCGGCTCGAAGGAAGAAATGCTCAAGCACCTCGACAGCCTTTTCATCGTCAAGTCGGAACTCGAGGGTGACGCTTCGCCCGACATCTCCGGCCTAATCGGGCAATACGCCCACGGCAATGAGCCGAGCCACCATATTCTCTATTTCTACACCATGGCCGGACAGCCCTGGAAGACGGCCGACAGGGTGCGCGAAGTTCTTGCCAAACTCTATCGTACCACTCCCGACGGGCTTTCGGGCAACGAAGACGTAGGGCAAATGTCCGCATGGTACATTCTTTCTTCGCTCGGCTTCTATCAGGTTGAGCCTGCAGGAGGACGCTACTGGTTCGGTTCGCCAATCTTCGACAAGGCCGAGATAAAAGTGGCCGGAGGCACATTTACCCTTATAGCCGAGAACAACAGCAAGGACAACAAATACATTCAGAGCATAACCCTGAACGGGAAAGTCTATACGAAGCCTTACATAGACTTCAAGGACATCACCGCAGGAGGTGAACTTACAATCGTAATGGGCAACGAACCTAAAATATGGTACTGCCCTGACGAACCCGCCGAATACAAAGACCAGAGACCTGCTCCGGAGGCAAGGCTTTTCAAGTCGGAAGCGGTGGAAAACGAGATTAAGCGCGTATGCGGGTTGCTGAAAAATCCCCGTCTCGCCTGGATGTTTGCCAATTGCTTCCCCAACACCCTCGACACCACCGTACACTTCGGTGAGGACGAAGACGGCAACCCCGATACTTTCGTATATACCGGGGACATTCACGCCATGTGGCTGCGCGACTCGGGAGCACAGGTTTGGCCCTACATCAGTCTGATTGACAAAGACCCGAAGCTGCAGAAAATGATTGCCGGCACTATAAACAGGCAATTCAAGTGCATTTGCATAGACCCTTACGCAAACGCCTTCAACGTAGAACCAATAGGAGCAAGCAATCCTACCGACCGTCCGGAGACAAGCCCTTACGTGTTCGAAAGGAAATGGGAAATAGACTCGCACTGCTACCCTATCCGCCTTGCCTACGAATACTGGAAACGCAGCGGCGACACTTCAGTATTCGGCAAGACTTGGCTCGAAGCAATAAACAAGATTGTAAAGACGATGAAAGAACAGCAAAGGAAGAACGGACACGGGTCTTACACTTTCCTCCGCACGACAGACAGGCAACTCGACACGAAATGCGTATCAGGAAAAGGGAATCCCGTAAATCCCGTAGGACTCATCGCGTCGTCTTTCCGTCCGTCGGATGACGCAACGACTTTCGAATTCCTTGTGCCGTCAAACTTCATGGCCGTGTCTTCACTCAGGAAAGCGGCAGAAATACTTACCGAAGTGAACAAGAATAAAGCTCTCGCAACGGAATGCAACGCGCTTGCCGACGAAGTGGAATCCGCCCTCAGGAAATACGCAATTTACCAGCACCCCGAATACGGCCAAATCTATGCGTTCGAAGTTGACGGCTTCGGCAACCAGTATATTATGGACGACGCAAATGTTCCTTCACTGCTCGCCATGGCCTACCTCGGAGACGTTCCCGCAGACGACCCGATATATCAGAACACGCGACGCTTCGTATGGAGCAAGGGAAATCCTTACTTCTTCCGCGGCCCGGCGGGGGAAGGCATAGGAGGCCCGCACGTCGGCACCGACATGGCCTGGCCCATGAGTATAATGATGAAAGCGTTTACCTCGGATAACGACAAGGAAATACAAGAATGTATCGTGCAACTCATGAATACCGACGCAGGAACAGGCTTCATCCACGAATCGTTCAACTGTAACGACGCTTCAAACTTTACCCGCCCTTGGTTCGCATGGCAGAACACCCTTTTCGGTGAACTTATACTCAAAATAATAGGCGACGGGAAATTGGAAATATTAAACAACATCAACTGATATGATTTTCAGAAAAACTATCGTACTCGCCGCCTTGATAATGGCAACGAGTTGCGGCGCAACCAACGAGAAATACAATGAAAGCCCTACTGAGACTTCGCCGGCTGATTATGTCTCAACGCTCGTAGGTTCGCTTTCAAGTTTTGAAATCTCCACAGGCAACACCTACCCGGCCATAGCCTTGCCGTGGGGAATGAATTTCTGGACACCGCAAACGGGCAAAATGGGCGACGGGTGGACTTACAGATACGACGCTCACCGCATACGTGGTATCAAACAGACGCACCAGCCCTCGCCATGGATAAACGACTACGGACAGTTCTCAATCATGCCTGTACGCGACGTTTCAAAAACAGACGAAGAAGCCCGTGCAAGCTGGTTCTCCCACCAGAGCGAAACCGCAAAGCCATACTATTATTCAGTCTACCTTGCCGACCACGATGTAAAGGCAGAAGTAGCGCCTTCCGACCGTGCCGCAGTGTTGCGCTTCACTTTCCCCGACAGCAAGAACTCCGGTGTAATCGCAGATGCCTTCGACAAAGGCTCATACATCAAGGTTATCCCCGAGGAGCAGACCATTGTAGGATATACCACACGTAACAGCGGCGGAGTTCCGGAGAATTTCCGCAACTGGTTCGTTATGAAATTCGACAGGCCTTTTGAAAGCGTGCAGGTCTACAACGGCAAAGACGCCGTAAGCGGCAACGAGTTCGAGGGCGAACACGCT
>OGRM01001855.1_pt1 | contig 11573 bp, 8 predicted proteins | sample 1553491 | NCBI WGS metagenome assembly OGRM01 (sample SAMEA2580110, study PRJEB22360) | human gut metagenome | biome: human gut; feature: human-associated habitat; material: faeces | place: Denmark | collected 2008/2010
CCTTCTGACTGATACCGTCACCAACATAGAAACTTCTGCTCATGCTGCCTGCATAACGTTCACGTCTGATATACTTACCGTTCTTCTTATCTTTCTCATCCTTATCCAGACCTTTTGCAGCGGAAATGGTGATGTAGCCATCTTCCAGTTTGACATTTCCGGTGTAGTAAAGATACATTGTACCGTCTTCGAGGAAGGCAGATCCGGAATATACACCGTGGCAGTCAAATGGCTGATCCGGGTAGAGGGATACACCTTTGTATTCCCAGTCGATCAGATTGGTGCTGGTGTAATGACCCCACATTTTCACACCGCCTTCGGCGTTAAATGGGGAGTACTGGAAAAATGCGTGGAACACACCATCCATCTGACAAAGTCCGTTCGGATCGTTGAGCCAGCCAACCGGAGGCATCAGGTGCAGTTTCTCGCGGAACTGTGTGCCGGATGTCTGTTCTTTTGCTGTCTGGTTCTCTTCTGCTGTATTTACTAAGTTTACAAAATCTCTGGTTAATGCGTTCATATTGATTCACTCCTGGAAATAGTTCCGCAGGCAACGGTTCGGAAAACGTATTGATACGGATATCCGACACCTGCTGCGGGAGACAAATCTGATTATTTGTCATGAGTTATTTTATTTCGTAAGTTTCATAACAGATGATTTACCGGTTACAGTGCCGGGTGCGGCACATTCTACAGAATCATACAGATCTGTATTGGTAAGAATCATCATGGTTGTTGCCGGATGTCCGGCTTCTTTTATTGCATTTAAATCTGCTTCGATCAGCACGTCTCCGGCGTGTACTTTTGCACCGTCAGATACTTTCTTTGTAAATCCAGTTCCATCCATTTTTACAGTGTCGATTCCGACATGGATCAGAAGCTCTGCGCCGCCGTCAGTCAGGATGCATACTGCGTGACCGGTATCAAAAATGCTTACGATTTCGCCATCACAAGGTGCGGTGATGATGCCGTCAGCAGGTTCGATCGCTACGGTTTTTCCAAGGACTTCTGCTGCAAATGTATCGTCTGCGATCTGATCATTTGGAATGATCTTTCCATTTACTGGAGCATTTAACACTTCTTCGGAAGAAGTGGTTTTTGTATTGTCTGAAGCTGTTTTGGTTTCGGAAGCAGCAGATTCTTCGCTGTCTGTTTCCTCTACGGAAGCTGCAACAGTAACAGGAGCTTCTGCGACTGGTTCTTTCTTCTTGTCTTTGTAAAGTGCGAAGGATACTGCAAATGCAACACCGACTGCGATTGCCATCTCAATGACGTACTGAAGTGGCTGGTTCAGGCAGAGCAGGATTCCGAAGATACCGGTTACACCTGTTCCTTTTGCACCGAGGTGAACAAGGGAAGCATAAAGGGCTCCGCATCCTCCACCGATGCATCCGGCGATAAATGGTTTAAAGAATCTTAAGTTTACACCAAAGATTGCAGGTTCTGTAATTCCCATAAATGCACTGAGTGATGATGGAAGCGCCAGAGATTTGATCTTCTTATCTTTAGACTTAATACCTACTGCAAGTGCTGCAGCTCCCTGTGCTACGTTGGCTGCACTTGCAAGTGGAAGCCAGTATGTAACACCGTATTTTGCAAGCTGTCCGATGTCAATGGCTGTATACATCTGATGAATACCGGTTACTACGGTTGGTGCATATAAACCTCCCATGATCAGACTTCCGATTCCGAGAGGAAGCGTTAGCATCCACTGGATTGCTCCGAGAATTGCATTTTCAGCCCATACGAAGATCGGTCCTACAATTGATAATGTAAGGTAACCTGTTACAAATACGCTGACCAGAGGTGTTACGAACAAGTCAAGAACTTCCGGAACGATCTTATGTAACTTCTTCTCGATCACTGCCAGAATCCATACGGCGATGATAACCGGAATGACGTGTCCCTGATATCCGACCATATCGATCTTGAACAGTCCGAAGAAGACGCTCTGTGTCTGCTGTACACCCTCTGTTGCTACAGTATAAGCATTCTGCAGTGACGGATGGATCATGATCATACCGATAACTGCACCAAGATACTGGTTCGCACCGAATGCTTTTGCAGCTGAGAATGCGATCAGGATCTGCAGGAATGTGTAAGCAATGTTACTGAACAGATTCGCAAATACATAAATCGAACTGTGTGTATTAATATGGAGGAATCCGTTGCTATTCATAAAATCAAGTGAGTTCATGATTCCCATTAAGAAACCGCTGGCTACGATGGCCGGAATAATCGGTACGAAGATATCACCAAGCAGCTTGATCGCACGCATGAACCAGTTCTGCTTCTCTGCAGCTGCCTCTTTTGCCTCTGCTTTCGAGCTTGCCGTGATACCTGCAATGTCGATGAACTCGGCAAATACTTTATTTACCGTACCGGTTCCGAGGATAATCTGAAGCTGTCCCGATGCTTCGAAGACTCCTTTTACCCCATCTACATTTTCAAGTGCTTCTTTACTTACTTTCTTATTATCTGCAATGACAAGACGAAGTCTCGTTGCACAATGTGCTGCAGATGCAATGTTCTTACTTCCGCCGACATGATCCAGGATGTCCTGTGCGGTCTTTCTGTAATCCATATTAACTCTCCTTCCTCGTTCTATGTGTAATCGTTTTCACATCTTGTGATTTTATAATAAGAAAAAAATGCCATTTGTAAAGATGGCATTTTTACTGATATTTGCTATTCGATTTTGTACGGTTTGCACGAATTCTGTTGTTTTTGACTGATTCGGAATCTATTTACACATTTTGCACACTGATTTTCTGCTCCGGCATCTCTTAGTCTTCTATATTTTCTTCCGGATCATCAATGTTAGCGAGCCGGAATCCAAGTTTGATCTCTACCGGAATGCTTTCATCCCTTTCTATTACATCCAACAGGAGTTCTGCGCCCCGGATTCCACTGGTCTTATAGCCAAAATGCACTGTTGGTATTCCACCTGTTACCGCCTTTAAAAGCTGATTATCGCCAAATCCGGTAACCTGAATCGATGTATTTTCTAATATATAACGGAATCTGGATCCTGTGTCTTCTACATTCTTCGGAATCTGACTTCCGGCATAAGTATGAATCGCTTCGATTGCTCCGGCTGCGATTGTATCAGTGGCGCATGATATGATATCGATGTCATGTTTTTCATTCAATAATTCCAGAACCTTTTCATATCCGGATTCTGTCGTGAACTCCGCCACCTTATAATATCCGTCTTTTAATTCTTTTCCCGACCTTTTCAGACCTTCCCGGAATCCATCTTCTCTGGCCGCTCCAGCTGCTTTATCTTCTCTTGATACTCCGATATATGCAATCTCTTTCCGGCTCTTTGCCGCAACCGCACATCCCATGGCCTCCCCTGCGCCGTAATCATCATGATAAATACAGTTCGCATATTTCGTATGCTGACCAATCACAACCACCGGTACTTTCGATTCTTTCAGAAATCTCCGGTGTTCCGCCGTGATCATCGTTCCCACAAGAATAATCCCGTCTACCGGATAATTCTCGAACAGACGCATATACTCTATTTCCTTCGCCGGTGTATTATCCGTTCCGGCAAGCAGCATCTGGTAATTCCGCTCCGAAAGAACCTTTTCGATTCCTGCCGTGATCCGGCTGATGGATTCTGAATTAATCTTTGGTACAACCACCCCGATCAGACACGCTTTCTTGGTTCTAAGCATACGCGCCTGCGCCGATGGCTGATAGCCGGTCTCATCAATTACTTTCTTAATCTGTTCTTTCTTCTCGTCACTGACGTATCCGCCGTTCAGGTATCTCGACACCGCTGCGCTGGATACTCCTGCCAGTTTGGCAATTTCTTTAATCGTCATACGCTGTTACTCCCTCTGTTCTTCTTCACTGCAGAATATTATAGCACATTCCTTCTACAGATTTTCTCCATTCTTACTGATTAGTATTTATCTGTATTATAACTGAAAAAGCCCGCCTAAGCGAGCTTTTTGCCAGATTGCGTATTAACCTTCAAACTGACTATGGTATAACTTATGGTAAAATTCACCTTTTTTCAGCAATTCTTCATGATTGCCCTGCTCGATGATCTTACCGTCTTTCATAACTAAGATTAACGAAGCATTCCGTATCGTCGAAAGTCTGTGTGCCACGATAAAGCTTGTTCTTCCTTTCATCAGCTTATCGAATGCTTCCTGTACCTGCAGTTCGGTACGGGTATCGATACTTGATGTCGCCTCATCCAGGATCAACATCGGCGGCAGACAGAGCATGACTCTTGTGATACACAGAAGCTGCTTCTGACCCTGGCTGATACTGTCTTCATGAAGCACCGTGTCCAGACCTTTTGGAAGTCTCCGGATGAATTCCCAGCTTCTTGCTTCCTTCGCTGCACGAATGATCTCTTCATCGGTTGCATCCGGTTTTCCAAAGCAGATGTTGTCTCTTACGGTTCCGCTCTTGATCCAGGTATCCTGCAACACCATACCAAAGCTGCTTCTAAGGGCATGTCTGGATACCTCCCGGATGTCCTTTCCATCCACCAGGATCTTTCCTTCATCTACATCATAGAAGCGCATCAGCAGGTTGATAAATGTCGTCTTACCGCATCCTGTCGGACCAACGATTGCAATACGCATACCCGGTTTTACATCCAGATTGAAGTTCTCGATCAGTTCTTTTTCTTTATCATAACTAAATGCCACATCGTCGATTGTAACATTGCCATCAACTGTAGCAAATGCTCCTTCCGCATCCAATGTCTCTTCTTTCTGCTCTAACAGATCAAAGATACGGTCCGCACATGCCAGCGCATTCTGCATCTCTGTGACTACCGAACTGATATCGTTGAACGGCTTCATATACTGGTTCGCATACGCTAACAGTACAGAAAGTCCTCCGACCGTCAGCGTGCCGCCCGGTATCAGAAATGCTCCAAGTAAAGCTACTCCAGCGTAAATGATATTATTGACGAATCGTGTGGACGGGTTCGTTAAACTGCTGTAGAACACTGCTTTCTGGCTGTAGTTCTGCAGTTCTTTATTGATTTCATCAAATCTTTTGGATGATTCTTTCTCGTACCCAAATGCTTTTACTACTTTCTGTCCGCCGATCATTTCTTCAATCAGTGCGGTCTGCCGTCCTCTGGTCTCACTCTGCTTCCGGAACATCGTATAAGATCTGGAAGAAATGAATTTCGCCACTACGAAACTAAATGGTGTCAGTACGATCACCAGCAGTGTTACCCACACATTCTTAGAGAACATGAAAATCAGTGTCACAACAATCGTCACGATTCCTGAAAACAACTGTGTAAATCCCAACAACAGACCATCGGATAAGATATCTGTATCTGCAATGACACGGCTTACAATATCTCCGGTGCTGTGCTGATCCAGATAAGACAACGGCAGTACCTGGATATGACGGATTGCCTGTGAACGGATATCCTGCACGATCCGGTAAGTCATCCGGTTGTTCAACAGATTCATGAACCACGTAGCAAATGCTGATATCACGATAAAAATCAGAATCTGCTTCAGATAATACCACATCATATCAAAGTTCACCTGATGTGCCGATACAACTTCATCAATTGCATCACCGAATAAAACCGGCACATATAACTGCAATACTACAGAGATTGCAGCAAAGATTACACTGAATGCAAGGAAAATCTTATACTTTCCTATGAGCTTTAATAATTTCTTCATTACTCTGCCGCTCCTTTCTCTGCTTTCTCTGTCATTTTATCCGCTTTGTCCAAATCTTTTCCGGTTTCCTTTGAAGATTTAACTGCAGCCGGACGTTCTTCCGGGAACTGTGAATAATAGATCTCCTGATAGGTCTCGCAAGTCTCCATCAGTTCTTCATGGGTTCCCTGTCCTGCCAGCTCACCGTCCTCCATAACCAGGATCTTGTCTGCCTGACGGATACCGGAAATTCTCTGAGATACCAGGAAGATTGTCACATTGCCTTCCAGTTCACCGATTGCTTTACGAAGCGCTGCGTCTGTCGCAAAATCCAGCGCACTTAAGCTGTCGTCCAGAATCAATATCTCAGGCTTGCTGACCAGTGCACGTGCGATCGTCAGACGCTGCTTCTGTCCGCCGGACAGGTTACGTCCGTTCTGTTCTACTTCAAAATCAAGCTTTCCAGGCTTAGCTTCTACAACATCTTTTGCCTGAGCGATTGTGATTGCTTTCCACAGATCTTCATCTGAAGCCTGATCATTGCCCCACTTCAGATTGTCGCGGATACTTCCTTTGAACAGGATGGAACGTTGCTGTACCACTCCGATCTCACTGCAAAGTTCTCCCTGCGGATAGTCTTTTGCATTGATACCATTTACTTTTACCGTTCCTTCCTGTGGATCATAGAATCTCGGGATCAGGCTGACCAGTGTACTCTTACCACTTCCGGTTCCTCCGATGATTCCGATCGTCTGTCCTTTCTTCGCACGGAAGGTGATGTCCGATAAGCTGGATGCTCCGGCACCTTCGTATGTGAAGGTGACGTGGTTGAATTCAACTGCCAGATTACTGTCGGCCTGATCATTCTCGCCGTCTGTCTCATATTTTCTTTGATCAGCATTTATCTGTTCATTCTTCATCTGCTCAGCCGCCACTTTGTATTCCATGCTGGACTTCACATCCAGAATACCGGCCACACGGTCTGCGCAAGCCATTGATTTGTTCAACGTAATGATCAGGGATGCCAGCTTGATCAGTTCTACGATAATCTGTGCCATATAGTTATACAGCGCTACTACCTGTCCCTGCTGCAGATTCCCGATATTGACCTGCACTCCGGCACGTGCGATCAGTAACACAGTTGCTCCGTTAATCAATACATACGTGAGCGGATTCAGAAGGGCAGAAATTCTTCCTACGAACTCATTCAATCTTGTAAGTTCTCTGTTTCCTTCTTCGAATTCTTCCACCGCCTGTTCTTCCCTGCAGAATGCACGGATGACACGGACACCTGTCAGATTCTCTCTCGTAAGTCCTGTCACACGGTCCAGACCTGCCTGTACTTTCTTGAACAGCGGAATACTGATCAGCATAATCGAAAATACAACGACAAACAGGATCGGTACTGTCACTACAAAGATCAGTGCACAGCGCACATTGATGGTAAATGCCATCACCATCGCACCGATTACGACAAACGGACTTCTAAGTAACAGACGCAGTCCCATGTTAATTCCGTTCTGCACCTGGTTCACATCGTCCGTCAGTCTCGTGATCAGTGTGTCTGTTCCGAGCGTATCCAGTTCTGTAAATGACAATCCCTGGATATGGTCGAACATTGCCTGTCTGACGCTGGTCGCAAATCCAACACTTGCCTTTGCGGCAAAGAACTGTGCGGTAAAACTGCACAACAGTCCGACTGCTGCCATGAGCAGTAACACGAAAAACATTTCCACAATATATCCATAGTCATTCTTCGCAACGCCCACATCAATAATCTGAGCTACCACAACCGGAACCATAAGGTCGAACACGACTTCTAATAATTTGAATAGCGGTGCCAGAATACTCTCTCTGCGGTAAGGTCTCAGAAACTTCTCAAGACGCTTCATTTCTTTCACTCCATTCCTTTTTCCGATAACTAATAAGTCATCGTTATCTACTTATTATAATATCCCTTGACTGTTTTATTATAGTCCGTTATCATTGATATGAATAATATTGTTTTTATAGCTTTGCAATACAAAAAATATATAAGGCAGGTAATCCAACATGGAACTCAGACAGTTAGAATATTTCCGCGAGATCGCATCCACCGGCAGCATCAACGAAGCTGCAAGACACTTAAATATGTCCCAGCCTCCGCTCAGCTACCAGATCCGTCAGCTGGAAAATGAATTAAATGTAAAACTTTTCGACCGCACCAGCAAGGGCGTTACTCTTACTGAAGCCGGAAAGCTTCTCTACGACCGATCCGGTAATCTGCTGGAATACGCCAGATCTACCGAGCTCGAGGTCTCGAAAACCGGGAAAAAACGGATCCTGCGTATCGGTCTGACTCCCACAACTGTAGATACCATCATGCCTTATATTTCCCAGTTTTCGAAAAAAAATCCCGACGTGAACTTTGAAGTCCACGACGGGATCACTTATTCGCTTTATCAGTATCTTCTGGACGGGATCATCGATATCTCCGTTGCCAGAACACCACTGCGTCTTGACGAAGTGTCTTATATGGAATTGTGTTCTGAGCCGATGATTGCAGTATCAGCACCCAAAAATATGGTTTCAAAGACCGCTGACGTTACCACAGATACACCGCATAATTCTTCGAAACACAATGCGGTTTCTTCCTTAAAGCTCTCCGATCTTTTACATAGACCGCTGATCTTATACCGGAGATACGAAGAACTCATCATGAATACCTTTCATGCCCAGAATATGAATCCGGACATCTTCTGTGTCTGCGATGATCCCAGAGGTGCCATGCTGTGGGCGAAAGAAGATCTTGCAACTGCCATCTTTCCGCAGTCCATGGCCAGCTTGTGTGACGGACTTTGTATACAAGAATTGGATGAGCCTGATCTTATAACTAAGATACTTCTGATCTGGGCGAAGGGAAAGAAACCGGTGCCGCTGGTGCAGGAATTTCTGGATGTGTGTGGTGAGCATTAGCACATTAGAGCTTGCGGCTCACCCACCATATACCAATTATAAGATATACCGCCATCATTCCTAATATGGCAGATGTTGCAACCAGTTGATTCATATTTTCCAAAGCAACTACTAACAGCAGAAGTACAATTTCGCCACACCAATAGGACCAGATACATTTCCTTTTTCCGTAATCAGTAATCCAAGTTTTGGAATCCACGATCCAGAGTAAATTGATGAATATTCCAAAACCAATAGATACAATTAGAGAAGTGGCCGCTTCCGCTGACATATTTATCATTCCATTTTTTACAAATACAATACATAACACCAATAAATCATACGCCAATAACAATATGCCATTTCTTTTCAATGATTTGATACTTTTCTGCATATCCATCTCTCCTCTCCAAATAGAAATCTTAGATAAACCCATCTACTTCTTCCTGCAGATTTACTCCATAAGAGAATACATAGGCTAAACATAAAACAATAATTCCAAAAATGAATCCTCTCACTTCAAAATTGATATCTTTCAGTCCATTCATTTTAATCAATACTCCGCAAATATAAACGACCACATTCTGAATCGTCGGCATTACTATACTGTAAATTCCTATTTTCTTTACTCTTTCTACATTTTCTGCTGTAAACGGTGTGCCCATTTCTGATTGTTCCTTTGTGCCTTCCAGTGACTTCAGTATTTTATGAACGTTGCGAAAAATCAGGGCCAGTAATATAGATGTTGCTCCCAACAGCAGAAGCCACACGGATACCAGATGCATCCGCATATTTCCCTTTGCATCAATCAGTGTAAAGAACATCCCGTAGGCATTCATCATGGTATCCTGTTTGATGCCGAATATAGCCCCGTTAATGTGCACGCTGTGCATAGGTATAGCCGATCCCGCCCAAAGTAATACGATACCATCGAACCAATGTAAGATTTCCAGAAATCTCATCAGACTGGTCAGTGGTTTCCGGAATTTTTCAAAACTTTTCATCTTCATATTATTCACCCTCCTCTTCATCCAGATTTCCATCAAATTTTAAAATATCACCTACATCACATTGAAGGAAATAACAGATACGATTCATCGTATGCAAACGGATACCTTTGGCTTTTCCGCTTCGGAGTACCGACAGATTGGCCTCGGTAATACCGACTTGTCTGCATAATTCTTTTGAAGTCATTCCCTTCTTTTTCAGGACTTCATCCAAGCATATACGAATTCCCATATTTCCTCCTTTCTGTGTTTGAAAATTATTGTTTTTCGATAATTTATAATTTTATTATAGCAAGGAATTATCGTTTGTCAATAATTTTTACCACGCAATATTCCAACCGTTTTTTTCGTAATTATGTGATTTTTCCAACTTTTCTTATATTTTTAACTCTAAAGAATCTTCTTTCGGCAACTACTTATAAACGCATGGCCCCAAAAAAAGATTATCCGGATAGTTCCCTTTCTCCAGATAATCTTTTCTTCTATGATTCACTATGCTGTTTTATATTCTCGCTTACTCCACTTTCGTCTTCTTCGGCAAAAACAGACTCAAAAGTAACGATACCACAAACACTCCTGCCACTGCATTTCCATTAAACACATCTCCTACCGCACTTGGAAATGCTGCAAAGAAGTTCCCGGATGTCTGTGTCAGACCAACTCCGATACTAAATGACAGTGACACGATAATCATTGTTCTGTCATCGAATTTACATTCTTTCAGCATCTTGATTCCTTCATACATGATCGATCCAAACATCATAACTGTACATCCGCCAAGCACCGCCTGTGGAAGTGAATTGAAGAATGCTCCAAGCGGCGGGAATAAAGATGCAAGTATCAGAATCAGTGCTCCCATCAGAATCGTAAAACGGTTGATCACCTGTGTCATCGTCACAAGTCCGATATTCTGACTGAATGATGTCAGCGGCAGACATCCGAAACATCCGGAGATTGCACTTGAAAATCCATCAACTGCCAGTGAACCGCGAAGTTCTTTCATCTTAAGATCACGTCCAAGTGCTCCCGTACAGACTGCCGTCGTTGCACCTGTCGTCTCTGCTGCCGATACCAGGAATACGATTGCGATCGTAAAAAATGCTCCCAGATTGAATACCGGCTTATGACTGGTCAGGAACACAAGCTTCGGGATACTGAACACACCAACCTCCTGAATCGTCTTATGAATACCGGAAAAGTCAACCATCGGTGCGATTCCCGCTACAGTAAATATAATTGCAAGTGCATAGCCAAATACCAGTCCGACCAGCACATTTAAATTCTTATATACGCCTTTCAGTACTTCTCTGGATACCAGACATACGATCAATGTAAATGCTCCAACGACCAGATGATACCAGGAACCGAAGTCTTTCACTCCACTTCCGCCGCCCCAGGAATCCATACCTACCGGCAGAAGTGATAATCCAATCGCGATAACTACACAAGCCGATACAACCGGAGTCAGATATTTTCTCCAGTACTTGGCACTCAGTCCAACAAAACCTTCAAAAATACCACCCAGAATAACTGCACCAACCATACCTTCATATCCAAGATTCGGATTCGTTGCAATTACCAACAGACTTCCAAGAAACGTAAAACTGACTCCCATAATAATCGGAAGTCCTGATCCGATCACTCCAATCGGATATAACTGTAAACAGGTTCCGATTCCGGCTACAAACATCGCACACTGCAATAACTGTGTAATCTCCGCCGAACTTAAATGCGCCCCATTACTTCTAAGTACTGCCGCACTACACACGATCAGTACCGGAGCCAGATTCGATACGAACATCGCCAGTACATGCTGTAAGCCAAACGGAATGGCTTTTCTAAGTGGACCCCTGCCGTTCAGCTTATAAATATTCTCTTCACTGACCGTCGTTATCTGTTCTTCTTTGTTGCTTTCCATGACATTTCCTCATTCTCTCTGTAAAATTTTATTTATTATAAATTTAAC
>OGRM01001856.1_pt1 | contig 11563 bp, 10 predicted proteins | sample 1553491 | NCBI WGS metagenome assembly OGRM01 (sample SAMEA2580110, study PRJEB22360) | human gut metagenome | biome: human gut; feature: human-associated habitat; material: faeces | place: Denmark | collected 2008/2010
TGGACGGGTGCTTTGGCTCTGCAGACGCTGCGCTCAACGAGCCGTATGCGGGCACCGGCGACGACTGCGGCGTGCTGTACTACAGCGACGAGCAGGTTGCGGAGTTCTGCAAGGCTGCAAACCGCGCGGAGTTGCAGATCGAGATGCACGCGATTGGCGACAGGGCGTTCGACCAGGCGACTCGCGCCCTCAAGGCGGCGCTTGACGACTTTCCGCGCAAAGACCACCGCCATGGCATCATCCATGACTGCCTGCCCACCAAGGCGGGGCTCGAGATCTGCGCCGAATACGGTATCCAGTTCCCCATGCAGACGTCGTTTATCGACTGGCCGCAGGAGCCGGACTCCTACCTTCAGCGGCTGCTGGGAGACGAGCGCGCGGGGCACCTGAACCCGCTGCGCAGCATCGCAGATGCGGGCATCGTGATGTCGGCAGGCTCGGACGCGCCGTGCACGGACCCCGACCCCATCTTGTGGATGGAGCGGGCGTGCAACCACTCGAACCCGGCACAGGCGCTGAGCGTGCAAGAGGCCCTGCGGATGTGCACGTACAACGGCTACTGGACGACCTTCGACGAAGGCGAGCGCGGCTCTCTTGAGGCGGGAAAGATCGCCGACATGGTCATCCTCTCCGAAAGCCCCTACGACGTGCCAATAGAAGGGCTCGGAAGAATCAAGGTCGAGCAGCTTTTCCTGGGCGGCAAACCCTACGAGAAGCAACGGCAAGGGTTCGTCGCCGCTCTAATCAAGGGGATGTTGGCGAAGCGTAATACTGGCATCCATTAACAGAAATAAGCAGAAGGCTACCAGATACGCAAGCAGTATCTGGTAGCCTTCTGCGAATGAAATCTGCGATGGAGCGTCAAGCCCAAAACTTCGCTGCTGGCTTTTCTAGTAGCACCTCTTGGCACTGAGCACCTAAACGATCATAGATGCGCGCTGCACAATAAATATCATGCAGGGATATACCAATGTTGTAGGCAATAATACGCTGAAAATCATTATCTCGGCCTGACGCTCTTCCCTCAAGAACATCGACCATCTCAGCAAGCCTATCTTTAAACTGATTGTAATAGCCAAAGTTACTTACATGTGCCTTGTCATCACAGAAAACTTTATCGAAAGTTAAATCGCACTGTGCGAAACCACGGGTATGAACCGGTATAACAAGTGACCCCGGTTGGAAAGCATTGACGTCGCATATATCGCTGTTGGCAGCGGTCACGCACGAAATAGTGACGTCTGCCCAAGAGCAGAGTTCATCCGCGTTCTGAAAGACCGTGAATCTCAAGTTGCCGTACCCCTCAAAGCGTTGCCGAAAATCATCCTGCTGGTCCTTGTAAGCGAGCAACCCCACCTCGAGCGGCCTTTTTTGATCGGCGTCGAGACAGAGCAACGTCGCCCTAGCAGTATTGCCAAGCCCAATGAAGGCAATCTTCGAAAAATTCGTCTTGCCGTAAAACCTTGCCGAAAGCGCAGCAACAGCACCTGTGCGCATCGCCGTAATCAAGTCCCCGTCCATTAGTGCAAGACAAGACCCATCGCTCATATCATATAGCAGTATCTCGCTGTCGAGAGCTGGCCTACGTTCGGGATAGCGCGTGACAAGCTTCACGCCGCCGCGTTGAATCTGCGGAATAAGGCAGGGCATACAGTTGAAGAATACGTTCTCATACCCCTCCCCAGATGGTTTCATGCTACTTTTCGGAGGCAACACAGCATTTGTCTTCAAACGCAGCGCCTCTCCAGCCCACGTTATGTACTCAGCAGGATCAATCCCCGCACTTTGAATTTCCCTGAATCCAATCACTTTCATGTGTGACACACTTCCTGTTTCAGTATTTCAGTTCAGTTAGCAAAACTGTCATCGCAAAAAATCGACCTGCATTACCGCGATATCAACATCTTTGGCGCAAACATGAAAACGACCCATTTTCTGCCAAAGGCGGACGCGATTTATTCTATGATCAGGTACACGAGAGGACGGCTCCAGAATCAGGCAACAACACGATTCTCAACCGTTTCCGACATACGTACCAAACCTTAATCACATGGGATATTCTCTGGTTCCCAGTGGGCAGCAGCTTGTAATCGCCGCGCATTCTTACATGATGCTGATTCCAGTTAGGGCACACCTTACGCTCACACCACTGAAGGAGTCCTCGGCCAGAGACAATTGCCCCCTCCTTTTAGAGCGCCAGCTCATCAGGAAGACTCCCCCGACAATCAGACGGTCTCTCCGTCCCCCAGCCTAATTTCTGCTGTTTTCTCCCCACTCTGGATGACGCCAAGGTTCTTCTTCACCTGTGTAGTAGAAATACCTGAAGTCCTATCCAAATATACAACGTCGCAATAATCTCGAAGCGACTCAAAACGGCTGTCGCCTTCCCAATCGCTACCCATTACGACAATGTCGATATGGTACTCGTTGATGTCATTGATTTTCTGATCCCAGCGTTCCTCGGGAATCACCAAGTCGACATAGCGAATCGCTTCCAGCATCTCCTTCCGAGTTTCATACGAATAAAACGATTTCTTCCCCTTTTCCTCATTGAATTGGTCTGTAGAGAGTGCCACGACCAGATAATCACCAAGAGCTGCGGCGCGTTGCAGCAGACGGATATGTCCATAATGAAGCAGGTCAAATGTGCCGTACGTGAGCACTCGCGTCAATGCCATCCGAAACAGCTCCTTCAAGTCGGAGAATTTGATGCTCGTTTCCGCTCGAATTCTAGCGTATCTCCAGCATTTCAACCGTCGCTCGAATTGCGAAACGCACCTGAGACGAAACAGGTGACAGCGAATACGTGTCCTTATTAGCTTGTGGAGTTCTACGGTGCTTTTTATCGTTACGAACGTCGCTGTGTATAATTCCGCGGAGAAACGAAAGGGAAGAGGACAACACGGTGGGAATAGCTGAAAAAGCAACGGTCAACAGCTCGGATTTAATCAGTGTGTTAATTCTGACCTATAACAATTTGCAAGGAATCTATCCAACTCTCGACAGTATCTTTCAGCAGGAATACCCAAATATTCAAATTGTGATTTCCGATGATGGCTCGCTGCGTTTCGGCCAAGAACGTCCATCGATTGAACGTTATATTGACGACAACGCCTCCAGCAATATCACCAGCGTTATAATAAATTCACTACACGTCAATAAGGGGACGGTAGCCAACACAAACAGTGCGCTCGGTTATGCCGAAGGGGATTATGTCATTTCTCTTGCTCCGGAAGACACTTTCGTCAGCAGCCAATCCCTCCGCTCTTATGTTGAATTTATGAGCCGAAATAAGGATTGTGACATTTGCTTCGGGAAGCTTCGCGGAGTCACCCCAAGTGGCGAATACCGCTATCAGCTTCTTTCATGCGACACCGATTATGACAAGCTCGCCACTTTTGACAACGCGCAAACCCTTAACCATCTGTTCAAGAGAAACTTCCTTCCCGCTCCCGCAGCCTTTTTCCGAAAAAGCACATATGAAAAATATGGTACCCACGACGAAGACATCCGCCTCATCGAAGACTACCCGTATTGGATAGCGGTGATGCTAAGCGGCGGCAAATTCGGTTATTTGGACCAATACACAGTCGATTATTCTCTTACTGGGGTATCAAGTGGGGGCGAATACAGCTCGGCGTTTATTGATGATATGTTCAAGATATATGAGAAGTATATCTTCCCTAACGACACGCGATTTGGCGCGTTTCAACCCCTCTACAACAATTTGAAAAGGTGGGGGCTTTCGTACTACGCCGCGAAAGCGAAGTGGGGAGAACTCCAACCCTTGCAACGGGCCGCCAGCAGGATAATATTCTCGCCCATCCACTTATTCACCGTTGCTCAACAATTCGTAAACGACGCAAAGAACAGAAGAATCAACAATGAGCATAGCTGAAGCTTCTCGACGCCTTCTTTTCGGGAACGATATTGGCCAGTGCAAAAAAGCAAGAGTTTATTCATGGAACCTTGCTTCCAGCATTGCATACTCACTTCAATCTGCCTTGCTGCTCCTTGTCGTGACAAGAATTGGGGGGCTTTCTGACGCTGGGCGTTTTTCCATCTACTACATCACAACTACCATGCTTGCCTCCGTCGGAAGCTTCTCCATGAGAAACTACCAGGTATCCGATGCGAAAGAAGACTTCTCATACAGCACCTATTATGGCTCAAGAGTATTAACCTGCGGAATAATGATTGCGCTATGCGCCGGCTATGCACTGGTTTGGCAGAGAAACCCCGAGGGGATCATTACCGTGCTTGCACTCGGAATCTACCGCGCTACCGACGGTATTGAGGACGTTTTCCATGGGGAAATCCAAAAAAAAGGACGGCTCGATGCAGCCTCTGTTGCTCGAACGTTTAGAATCATAGTCTCATTCTTCGCCTTTGTTGTGGCATATCTTGTTGCGCATACAATGACCGTAGCATCGATTTCAATGGCGGCCTGTTCATTGCTTATTGTCTTTCTGACGTGGCTGGTATTTCAAAGTGTTTATCCGCAACTACACACAGGGATCAAGCTTAACAACGTTGGAAGACTCCTGCTCTTGTGTCTGCCCATCTGCCTCAGCGCTGTCTTGTACAACTACATTGCAAATCTTCCTAGGTATGCAATCGAGGCGAATATGTCGAGCGACTACCAGGGCATATTCAATATTTTGTTTATGCCTGTATTCGCAGTTGACATGCTCAGCACAGTCATCTTCAACCCGACCGTGGCAGACATGGGAATAGCTTGGCAAGATGGCGACACTGCGAAACTGAAACGTCTCGTTATTAGGCAGTGTGCTGCGGTAGCGATAATCACACTTGCCTGCGCTATTGCAGCTTTCTTGCTGGGCTGCCCAATACTCGGCCTGATTTTCGGCGTAGACCTCCGTGGATGGGAAGCGTTGCTTACACTATTGATGATTCTCGGCGGCATTTCTGCGCTATCCTCATTTGCAGTCGTGATGCTAACGGTAATGCGAATGCAAATTTTCATCGTCATTGGCTACATTGTCGCGATTCTTGTCTGCGCCCCTTTCCTCTCCGTTCTCGTCGAGAGTCAGGGTTTATACGGAGCAGCTTACGGGTATGGTATCCTCATCGGAACGACACTGGTCGTCTTCGCGATTGCCGCCGTCGTCTCCGCTTTCCAGAGGAATAAAAATGTATAAACAATTAGCCGCGATATATCACAAACTTGCAGATAACCCCATTGTCGCAGCATGCGGAAAGCTCTATCTAAGAGGCCTACCCATTGGTAACCTACGCGCTTTTCTCCGCATGAAAAAGCAGGCAAAATATGCAACGTCAGATGGCGGGCCCATCGTCGTCGTCTTTCTCCAGCAGAACAAAGTCAATTGGGATTGCATCAAAGACTTATACGAGATGTTGAGTGCAGATTCGAGATTTGATGCACATATTCTCGCAGTCGACGAACAACATGATCTCGTTCCTGACGCAGCGTATTCCAATCTCGTTTCGCTTTACGGTCCAAATAACGTAATCAAAGCAGAGCAGCCAGATGGACTCTTTGACCTGAAAACCCTCAGCCCCGATTACGTTTTTTTGCCTAGACCATACGACCAGTACCTTCCTGTTCAATACCGGAGCGCAGCGATAGCTTCCTATGCCCGCGTCGTATATATCCCCTATGGGTTTTTGCTATCAAAAAACGTTGAGGGGGACGTTCTCAGCGGTCGATTTTGCCGAAACGTCGCATTGATGCTGGCAGACAGCAGTCACACGGCGGCCCTCCAAAAGAAGAGATTTCCAAAAAGCCATGCGCTGGGCCTAAGAAGAACAACCGTTACAGGATACCCATATTTCGCGCGTTTCACTAAGCAAAGACAGCAACAACGTAGCCAAAACAAGCCTTTCCGCATCATGTGGACGCCTCGTTGGGCGAACGAGCAAACACTCGGCGGCAGCAATTTCATGCAGTGGCGAGAATCCGTCTTTTCCTTTGTCGAGGCACACGAGGAAATCTCCCTGATCTTTCGACCGCACCCTTTTATGTTCGAGCACCTTCTTTCAACGGGAAAGATGACGAAAGATGAGATATCGTCCTTGCTACTCCGTATAGACAAGCATCCCCGGATGAGCTTTGACGATACGCCGGCTCTCGATGACTCATTTTCAGCTACGGACTTATTACTGACTGACATTTCGTCGATTATCATCCCGTATATGTTGACTGGTAAGCCGATTATCTACTGCGAAACTGGTGCCGAACTAAACCCCATCGGGTGCTCGATGCGCAACGCGCTCTATTACGCCGATTCCTTTGCAGATGCGAAAATGCACATTGAGTCCATTTCGGCAGGAAACGATCCAATGCGTATTGACCGAGACGGTTTCGTGAAGAGCGAGTTGCTTGCCAACGGATCTAATCCATCTATCATGATTATCAATTGCCTCCTTGAAGACTTCAATCGGCTTCACAGCGTTCACTAACACCAAATAAGGACTATGGAAAGGTAGACCTGAATGCAGGTGATCAAATACATGTTTCAGCCCCACGGCGATGAGCGCGGGCAACTGATTGCACTCGAAGAAGGACGGGACATCCCCTTTCAAATCAAACGCGTTTACTACATGTACGATACGGGAAAGGGAGTGCACAGAGGGTTTCATGCCCACAAGAAACTCGAGCAAATACTAGTTTGCGTCAGCGGCTCTTGTACTGTTCTCCTTGACAACGGCTCCGAGAAAAAAGAAGTTTTTCTGGAAAAACCTTACGAGGGGCTATACATCCCCCCGAGCACCTGGCGTGAAATGTATGACTTCTCCCCAGATGCTGTTCTTGTTGTCTTAGCCTCTGAGTTGTATGACGAAAGCGATTACATACGCGATTATGATGAATTCCTTGAATATATGGGAATAAAGGAGCTCTAGATGCAGCACATCCCCTTTGTCGATTTTAAACCGCTTGAAAACGAACTGCACAAGGATATCGAATCCGCTTTTTCGCGGGTCTTTTCAAACAGCTGGTACATTCAAGGAAAAGAGGGCACGGCGTTCGAACGTTCCTTCGCAGACTATTGCGGCGTTAGTTACTGCTGCGGTTGTGGAAACGGTCTAGATTCCCTTGCGTTGCCATTAAAAGCGCTTGGCATTGGACCTGGCGACGAGGTTATTGTTCCTGCTAACACCTTTATTGCGACCGCTCTGGCAGTTACAAGAGTTGGTGCGACTCCCGTTTTGGTTGATCCGCGCATTGAAACAGCAAACATAAATCCTGACCTGATTGAGCCTTCTTTGAGCAATGCGACGAAAGCCATTATGCCCGTGCACCTCTATGGTCAGCCTGCTGAAATGGACAAAGTATTGGCAATTGCCAAATCGCACGGCCTTGCAGTTGTCGAAGATTGTGCCCAAGCACATGGGGCGACATTCAACGGCAGACGCGTTGGTTCATTCGGTGATGCAGGAGGCTTTAGCTTTTATCCCGGCAAAAACCTCGGAGCTCTCGGAGACGGTGGAGCAATTGTCTCCAACAACAAGCAGTTGATAGAGCATGCAAGGGCACTTGGTAACTATGGCGCCAGGGAAAAATATCATCATGAATACCAAGGGATTAATTCTCGTCTCGACGAACTGCAGGCAGCTTTCCTTTCTGCGAAACTTCCTTCCCTCGACCAGGTGAACGATGACAGAAGAAGAGTTGCAAAGCGCTACCTCGAAGAGATTACCAATCCCCTGGTCACGCTTCCGCAAACGATCGGAAACGCAAACCCCGTTTGGCATATTTTCAGCATTCGCTGCAAGCGACGCGACGACTTGAAGAGGCACCTGAACAATCTCGGAATTTCGACAAATTGCCACTACCCGATTCCGATTCACTTACAAAAAGCCTATTCGGATTTGGGGTATCTACCCGGCTCGTTCCCTGCCGCCGAAGAAATCAGCAACACCGAACTAAGTCTGCCGATGTATTTTGGCCTGACCGACCAGCAGATTGACTATGTAGTGAACGCAATTAATTCTTTTAATTAGTGCGCTCGTAATGATGCCTTTGGGAGCAAACCGATGCCTTTTGTGGAATACTCAACAGATAAATCAGCAGAATGGGACAGCTTCGTGTTGGGGCAGTCTGTCGACGGCAATTTCCTGCAAACCCGCCGTTTCCTTTCATATCACCCCAAAGACAAGTTCGTCGATGCATCAATAATGTATTACGACAACAAAGGGAATTTGCATGCAGTTATTCCAGCAGCCGCAAGCTATTCCACCGATGGCCGCAAATGCTTCTTCTCTCACCCCGGAAGTACATACGGCGGAATAGTCATCGACAAAAAAATGTGTCGCGCAAAAAAAATGCAGGGGTTGCTCGACGAATTAGATGAGTATTTGCTCCAGCATCATTTCCAGTCTGCCGAATTAAAGTTTCCGCCAGACATTATGTGGACACATGACGGTTCGGCTCTAATGGAATACATGCTTACCCTGAACGGTTTTGCAGAATTGTGCGAGCTTACCACCTATATTGATTATTCCCACTATCCAGAGCCCACCATATCCAATCTTTCTCAGGGAAAACGTACGAATGTACACAATTGCGAGAAGCGCGGCCTTGAAATGCGCCTGATTGAACCGGGAAGCTCCAGCGTCATCGATTTCTACAGGCTGCTGTGCGACAATCTCAGTAAGTACGACACAAAGCCAGTTCATTCCCTTGAAGAGTTAAACTTGCTCTCGGAAAAAGTACTGGCAGGCGAGACGGAAATTGTTGGAATATTTGACGCAGACCTTATGATTGCCGGCGGTTGGATTTTTGTTTTTGACAATCAGCAAATTGCCCACACCCAGTATTTGTGTGCTGACTCAAATTACTCGAAACTGAGCCCAATGTCGTATCTATACTACTGCCTTGTCGAACGGTACAAAGACCGCGGGTTCAAAGCGCTTACCTGGGGAATTTCAACTGAAGATGCTGGCAGAATCCTTAATATGGGGCTCACCGAGAGCAAGGAATCGTACGGAAGCTCTCATGGCGTTCACAGAAGATTCGCGAAGAACTATTCAGAATAGAAACAGAGTGCACGGCATCGGCGAGAGAACACCATGAGAACCCTATTAATAATCCCAGCCTACAATGAAGCGGAAAATATCGAGCGTGTTGTTGACAACATCGTCCAGAACTACCCAGCGTACGATTACATTGTCGTAAATGACGGATCAAGAGACGCAACACCCGACATCTGCCGTAAACGTGGGTATAGATTTCTTGACCTCCCAATCAACCTCGGACTCGCAGGAGCTTTCCAAGCGGGAATCAAATACGCTCTCAAGCAGAATTACGACTGCGCAATCCAATTTGACGCAGACGGACAGCATCTGCCTGAGTACCTCGATAGCCTGGTGGCTGAAATCGAACACAACGATATCGTCATCGGCTCTCGCTTCGTCAGCAAGAAAAAGCCTAAAAGCCTGCGCATGTTCGGGAACAACCTAATCCAGGCGATGGTGAAAATAACCACAGGCGTCACAATCAATGACCCTACCTCTGGCATGCGCGCATATAACAAACGCGCAATAAAAGAGCTGGCAACGGGGCCAAATCTCGGCCCAGAGCCCGATACGCTTTCTTACCTCATAAAAAAACGTGGCATGCGGATAAAGGAAGTTCAGGTTGAAATGGCAGAGCGCATCGCCGGCGAAAGCTATCTGAATCTCAGGAATTCGGCAAGATATATGACGCGCATGGCGTTCTCAGTGCTATTCGTCCAATTCTTCCGCTAGGAGTTCACCGTGTCACTCACTCTTCGAATCATTCTTATTCTTGCCGCTTTCGCCCTCTTTGCATTCATTATGCGCAGCATCAGAAAATCAAAGATGCAAATTGAAGATGCGATTTTCTGGGCAATCATCTCCCTGTTGATTCTGATAATCAGCATTTTCCCGGGCATCGTATACGCCGCCTCAGACCTGCTCGGCTTCCAGGCCCCGGTCAATCTCCTCTATCTGTTTTTTATCTTTATCCTGCTGGTCAAATGTTTTCAGACCAGCAGACACGCCTCTCAGCTCGAAACGAAAATTCGCGAACTCTCTCAGCAAATATCCATCGACAGACTCGATCATCACGACCGCAGTAAAAAATAGTCGTACGATAGCGCTGACACTCGCGCTATCGTACGACCTTCGCTGCCGGACGCCTCCTTACCTATACGACGGCAAGTCGTAGGTGTAGCCGGGCGTGACGCCTGTGTACTTGTAGATCATCGCCATGACGTCCGCGATATCCGTTGCCCAACCCGTGCCCGTCGCGTACTGATGCCAGGGCGTGTCGCCCTGCTCGACATCGTTGACGTCCCAGCGCATCTTGTAGAGCGTGTTCTGCTTGTACGTGGCAGAATTGATGTACCACTTGGAAAGCCAGGACGCGGCACCGGAAATGGCAGCACTCACGGAGTTCCAGCCGTTTTGGACCGCCATGGAACGCCCGCCCGAAAGCGGGCTGGAATCGTAGGCGCCAATGCCGAAGAAGTTGTAATACGTCCCCGCCGCATACGTCTTTCCGTTTATCGCCGTCTTGCCATCGTACGCATACCCGCTCGCGAGCTGGGATGTGCCCCACCCGCTTTCCAGAATGGCATGCGCCAGCAGGTATTCCGCATTGATGCCGTTTGCCGCTGCGGCGTCGATGAAGGTCTGGCCATACCCCGCGAGGTTGCCCTCGCTGTGGTAGTGCGCAATGAATGCGTTGAGCTGTGCGGCGCTGCAGTAATGCGAGGCGCCGTTCAACACGGCAAACTGGTAGAACTCGCTGTCTCCCTGCGAGTACTTGCCGGGGTCGAGCAGCGCGGCGTATTCCTCGACAGAGCGCGAGCCGTCTTGTGCATGCTCCTTCTCCGCCATTGCCAACAGCGTGAACGAGTATCGGGTGTAGGTGACACCATCGTCCTTAGCAGCACCCGTCACACGGCCGTCGTTATCCGCAGAATACTTGACGCCGTTAAACGTCGTCTCGCCGCGCAATACATAGCCCTCACGTAAGGTGACATGCGGCCATCCTGCAGACGAATAGCCAGGAATGGCGGAATGCGTCTTGGCATCGATCCAATAGCGCTGCAGATCGCCGTCGTATTCACCGGTAACGACCCAGCCCGGGTCTTCGAGCTTTCCGTCGTTGTTCGCCAAGTACACATACCCCGTGGAAGGGTCCGTCCACTTGCCGCGCACGACGTACCCGTCTGGACGCGCGTACGCCCACCAGCCCGCATCTGCTGCATCCACCAGCTCGCCGCGGGCAAGCGCCCCGTTCGATTTGAGCCAATAGCGCTGCATGCCGTAGTCCTTGTAATCGGCAGAGACAATCCAGCACGACTGCTTTGCCTTGCCGTCAACAAAGTAATACGTCTCCGTCGAGTCCTCGAACGCATCGGAATCCGTCCAGCCGGAGGCGAGCAGACCATTGTTATCCGCGAGCCAGCGCTCTCCATCCTTCGTGAGGGCGCCGCGCAGCACGGAGCCGTCCGCGAGGGTGTAGTGGGCCCAGCCGTCGGCCGAGTAGCCGGGGACGGCCGCATGGGCGGGGGCGGCCACCCAGTAGCGCTGCCGCCCCTCGGGCTGG
>OGRM01001864.1_pt1 | contig 11532 bp, 7 predicted proteins | sample 1553491 | NCBI WGS metagenome assembly OGRM01 (sample SAMEA2580110, study PRJEB22360) | human gut metagenome | biome: human gut; feature: human-associated habitat; material: faeces | place: Denmark | collected 2008/2010
CCTTCCCGCCTCTCATCTATACAGTGTCATTTTTTTCGTGTTTTGTTGCATGGAAAATTTTTTTCTGTTTTTACTCCTCAAGCGGATCAAAATACGTTACAAACTGATTTCCGGCTGCTTCAAACATATCGGCACTTTCTTCCAGTCCGTAATAATAGGTCTCGGCTTCTCCCGGTTTTAACAGAATCGTATTGTACTGGTCATATCCGGCAATGATCACAACGCCGTCTGCTGTTTTTGCCAGAACCGGCGTGCCCTCGCTTACATAATACAGCACACTGTCGAGTGTACATCCGGTCAGGTCAAGTACCTGTTTGCCGAGATTTTTTGACAGTTTTTTGATGTTCATCTTACCGCTTAAAATCACATCCGGGAACGTACTGATATCCAGCTTGCAGGTGGTCTGTTTGTTGCCTCGCTCCCAGATCAACTGCTGTTTGTTGTTTACCACAACGCCAAGCTGATCATCTGCTCTCTGTACCGCCTCACTGATCGTGGTGTACATGCTGTCGAGATGACCTTTCGCATAGACATAGTAAAGTTCTTCTGTCTGTTTTTGGGCCGGAATCGATACTTCTGCAGCCTCTTCGCCTTCTGCCTTAACCTGTTTTGCATAAAGGATCTGCGGTGTTGTACCTTCCTCGATCGTCTCACCCGTTTTCAGAATGGTTTCTGTCTGTTTTTTGTCGCTTTCTACATACGCAAATCCATAAGCCGCTTCATCGTCCGCACTGCTGTTTACGATGTGATCCTGGCTGGTCTCTGTATAGCCGCGTTTCGTTTTCTTGACACGGTCCAGCGTCAGCAGTTTGTCATTTACGCTTCCGCCGATCACGTAACAACCGTCCGGCTCATAAGTCTTTAATGTCTCTCCCGCAGAATTTACGATCAGTACTTTGTACATCGGGAATACTTCGCTTCCTTTGTCTTCTGTGTCAATATCCGAAACCTTCGCCACGCCGTATACCAAGTCAGAATCGATAAATCCGATTGGCTGCAGACGTTCATCACTGTCGCAGGTAAATGCAGTATCGTTTCCTGTTTCCAGATCACGCAGATTCAGCGTAGAAGAATCGTATTTTTCATTTTCCTGAAGCCATGCAAATTTTCCTCCGGTGGAAGAGCCGACATAACATCCGCTGCTTAAGTTGGAAAACTGTTCTGTCACTGAATTATCTGTGATATTGATATCGTAAAAACTTCCTTCCAGTGTCAGATAAAAATGTGTCCGATCCGCTGACATATAACCCAGATTTTCGACATCTTTATCCAGCAGGGAAAATGCTTCCTGTGTTTCCACGTAAAGTCGCTCCGTGATGCTCGTTGTCGCTGCATTGTAAGTATAGACCGCAACGCCGCACTCTCCTTCGTGTTTGCCGCGGTTCATATAACCGCACAGAAGGAAGGTCATATTTCCGCTGGAATCTATATTTATGATGCGGATATTATTTTCATCATAAATATCTCTCGCATCCAGCTTTCCATTCTGAAGGAAACTGAACACCTGCGTCAGCTTTTTCGTCCCCGTTTCATAAAGCCACAGGGAACCCTGCTGTGCAAATGCAAAATATTTTTTGTCGGTATCACTTTTGTAGGTCAGATCCCGGCTGTTGATGCCAAGGCGGATACCATTTGTCACAAGAATCGAATTTTCCGGATCAAAAATCTCATTTGTGTCACGCTCAAAATCAAGCAGCATGACCTGCGATTCTGCGTATCGCATACGGTAATATTCTGTCACATGATACATTTCCATCTCTTCGGTATCACCGGTCGCTGTGATCACATAATCCATTTCCAGTGTTGCCGTGTTTTCGTTTAATTCCTTGATGCTCGGGATCGGTTTTAAATATGCCTGCGGCGTGAGCCGTCCCCACATCAGCTGTGCCCCGGAACTGTGGATGTCCATATGGGCAAGCGTTGTGTTATCGGCATCTTCATTTGGCTCGATCGTCTGTGAGATCATTCCGTCTTCATCATTCCCGTTTAAACATCTCTCATAAAATCCGGTTGCAAAATTCAGGTAGTTTTCTGTATTCAGGTTCGCCTGGTTGATAATGCGTGTGTAATAATAAATATCCCTGACACCGGCAGTCACTTTGATCTTCATGATATATTCTGTGTTGATCAGGATCTTATTATTAACTTTCAGTTCTGCTGTCACATAATCATCCTGGTTGCCAAGTGTCGTTACCAGCGTATTTTCCAGTGATTTGCTGCCATCCGCAGACAGTACTTCGTAGCTGACGCTGCTGATCTGGTTTTCAAACGGCTGGATCTGTATATTTACTGTTTTATCATTACTGAGCGGTGTCAGTGTATCCCGCATGGCAATGACATCCATTTCCTGTGCATAACCATGCATACAGTTGATCTGTTTTCCGTTCAGATCAACATAAACCAGCGGAAACGTAGCTTGTGCCATCACTTCAGAGGTATCTGCCATTTTTTTTCCCCCAGCCTCTAAGGCTGCTCTTGCTTCTGCGCCATATTTAATTTCCTTAGCCATGATTTTGTTCCTCCTGATACTATTTCAATTCTTTTCAATCCACACAATACAAGTTTTCAACTCGCATTAAATCAATCATCTTTGACCAAATTATTTTATTTAGGATCTGCCACAGATAATTACTCAACAATTGCAAGAATATCACTCTGCTTTACAATAATGTAGGTCTCATCCTCAAGCTTTACCTCTGTTCCGGCATACTTGGAGTAGATAACAGTCTGACCAACCTTTACCTGCATGGTTACTTCCTTGCCATCAACAACTCCGCCTGGACCAACTGCGATGATCTGTGCCTGCTGTGGCTTCTCTTTCTCAGAACCTGGAATAACAATACCAGACTTTGTAGTGGTTTCTGCTGCGACCTGCTTTAATACAACTCTGTCACCTAAAGGTACTAACTTCATTTATGTTTCCTCCTTCAAGATTTCATTCAGTTTTATTTATTAGCACTCAGTTCATTCGAGTGCTACTTGATGGTTCTTACTATAGTGTTTTCCACCTCATTTCGCAAATGCATGAATTTTGTAATTTTCTTTTTTTCTCTCGTAATAACTCTTAATTTCTCTTATTTCCTCGTTTTTTCTTATTTTGGCAATTTTTTCATATTTTATACTCTCTTTAGAATCTAATTATAGTTTATTCCTAAAAACGGGAATGATACCATTTTTTTCCGCTCCCCGAATGCTTTTTGCACAAAAAGAAACGGCGCCATTCTTAAACGGCTCCGATTCTTTTCTACATTCCACTTTTTTATTTTTTCGTCTCGTCCGGATGGGCATCGCCCTTTCCTTTCAGGTTCTTTCTTGCTTTGATCTCGTCGAGTTCATCAAAGATATAATCATTTAATACCTTAATATACGTTCCCTTCATACCGCTGGAACGGGACTCGATGACGCCTGCGCTCTCGAATTTGCGGAGGGCATTTACGATGACGGATCTTGTGATGCCGACGCGGTCTGCAATTTTGCTTGCAACCAGAATACCCTCATCCCCGTTCAGTTCATCAAAGATATGGATGATGGCTTCCAGTTCGGAGAAGGACAGCGTGTTGAATGCGGATTTAACCACCTGAACCTTGCGGTTTTCCTCCACATTTTCCTCGTTGACGGAACGCATCATTTCCAGTCCGACAACGGTTGTGCCGTACTCACTGACGATGATATCGTCGATATCGTACTGCGGGGTGCAACGGTACATAAATACGGTACCAAGGCGTTCTCCGGCGATCTCGATCGGGCAGATAATTGCGGTGTAGCGCTCTACACCAGGCCGCTCAAAGCCGAGGGTCTGTAAATTGACGTTCTCTTTTGTGGAGAGTACGCCGAGGAGACGCTCGTTTAATGCGGCATCGACATAACCGCCCACCTTATCCTCGATCAGCTCCGTAATTTCTTCCACGCCCGGGCAAAGGCTGATGCCCAGCACTTTTCCTTTTTTACTGATCACCAGGATATTGGAACTTAACGTTTCCATCAGGACTTCACAGATATCGTTGAACACGACCTTCGTGGAGTGATTGTTATGAAGCAGTTTGTTGATTTTTCTGGTTTTATCCAGCAGTTGTACGCTCATGTTCTTCTCCTTTCTTTATTTTCTGCATTTTTTTGGCGTATCCGCCGAAAAAAATGCACACTGATGCCTTTTTCAGACAACCCTTAAAACTAAGCTCATTCTATCATGTAGTTTTCCGGAAATCAATATATTTTTCAGAAAACTATAAATTTTATAAAAATTCATGCTAAATTTTTTCGGATCTTCCTGTTTTTCCGCCGCGATAAGCAAAAAAACGGCCTGCACCAGTTTTTCACCAGTGCAGACCGCTTTGTCATTCTCAGTCTTCGTCTTTCTTTTCGCGTGCTTCTACATAGCCGCACTGCTCGTCCGCGCAGACCAGCTTATTGCCTTTTTCCAGCATATAGCCGCCGCACTGCGGGCATTTCTTGGCAGACGGTTTCTGCCAGGACATGAAATCGCATTCCGGATTGTTTTCGCATCCATAATATTTCCGTCCTTTTTTCGTCTTGCGCAGGATCACTTCTTTTCCGCACTTCGGACACGGAACACCGATCTTTTCCAGATACGGCTTCGTGTTCTTGCAGTCCGGGAATCCCGGGCAGGCGAGGAATTTTCCGTGCGGGCCGTATTTGACCACCATGTTGCGGCCGCAGTTCTCGCAGATGACATCTGTCACCTCATCCTCTACCTTAACTTCTTCGAGGTTCTTTTCTGCCTCTGTGACCGCCTCATAGAGATCCGGCCAGAAGTTCTCGACTACTGTCTTCCACGGAACACTGCCATCTCCAACCCTGTCGAGCAGAGCTTCCATCGTTGCCGTAAAGTTGACATCCACGATGCTCGGGAATGCCTCTTTCATCATGTTGTTGACCACCTCGCCGAGCTCTGTCATGTAAAGGTTCTTGTTCTCCTTTGCCACGTAACGGCGGTTGATGATCGTTGTGATGGTCGGCGCGTACGTACTTGGACGGCCGATGCCGAGTTCCTCGAGTGTTTTGACAAGGGATGCCTCGGTGTAGTGTGCCGGCGGCTGTGTGAAGTGCTGCTGCGGATCCATCTTTTCCAGTGCCAGCTCCGTTCCTGCCTCCAGGCTCCGGACAGCGGCGTTTTTCTTTTTCTTTTCCTCATCCGGATCGGTGTAAACGGACATGAAACCATCAAATGCCAGACGGGAGGAAGCTGCTGTAAAGAGATACTCTCCTGCATTGATCCGTGCGGAAATTGTCTCATAGACGGCCGGCTGCATGCGGCTTGCCACAAAGCGTTTCCAGATCAGCTGATACAGGCGGAACAGATCTCTTGGCAGGGATTCTTTTACCATTACCGGTGTATTCGTCACATCGGTCGGACGGATGGCCTCGTGCGCATCCTGTGCCTTGCTGTTTTTATTCTCCGTCGTGTCCCCGCTTGCGGTATATTTTGTGCCGTACTGCTCCTGGATAAAGGAACGTGCTGCCGCATCGGCCTCCTCGCTGATTCGTGTAGAATCGGTACGCAGATAGGAAATCAGAGCGATCGTTCCCTTTCCCTTTACTTCCACGCCCTCGTAGAGCTGCTGCGCCAGACGCATCGTCTTCTGCGTGGAGAAGTTCAGCACCTTCGATGCTTCCTGCTGCAGGGTACTCGTGGTGAACGGAAGCGGCGCTTTCTTGGAACGCTCTCCTTTTTTCACTTCGGATACGGTAAAGGTCTCATTTTCCAGTCCCTTTAAGATTTCATCGAGCTGCTCTTTCGTCTCGATCGCCATCTTTTCACTGCCTTTGCCGTGGAATTTTGCGACGAACGGTTTCTTCTCGCCCGGAATTTTCAGATCTGCTTCCAGTGTCCAGTATTCTTTCGGAATGAACGCATTGATCTCATCCTCGCGGTCGCCGATGATGCGCAGTGCAACGGACTGCACACGGCCGGCGGAAAGTCCGCGTTTGATTTTCTTCCATAACAATGGGCTGATTTCATAACCTACCATACGGTCGAGGCAGCGGCGCGCCTGCTGCTCGTCCACCAGGTTCATATCGATGTCGCGTGCCTGTTTGATCGACGCTTTGACTGCTGATTTTGTGATCTCGTTGAAGGTAATGCGGCGCATCTTGTTCTCATCGAGATTCAGCGCAATCGACAGATGCCAGGAAATTGCCTCTCCCTCGCGGTCAGGGTCAGTTGCGAGATAAACTTTATCTGCTTTTTTTGCGGCTTTTCGAAGAGATGCCAGAAGCTCTCCTTTTCCGCGGATGGTGATATATTTTGGTTCAAAGTCATGTTCTACATCAATTCCAAGCCGGCTTTTCGGCAGATCGCGCACATGGCCCATAGATGCTGCAACTTCGTAATTTGCCCCGAGATACTTTTTCACCGTCTTGACTTTTGCCGGTGATTCCACTATTACAAGATATTTTGCCACCTCTGATGCCTCCTGAATACATATTTTTATAACTGTCCAGATCTATATTGCGTTTTTCATATCGCATAGTTCTGCATCATTACAAATTCCAGAATAATTCCTAAATTAGTCGTAACTTCCACTGACTATACACCAAAAAGTTTTTTCTTGCAAGTGTTTTCCATTTTTAAAATGTACCATTTTTCGATGTTTCCCGACAAAATAACAGGATTTTTTCAATTTTTTAACGATTTTTCCTGATTTTTTTCTTTTCTTTTTCCTTTTTCAGACATGCACGCGGCGCAGAAGAGCCCCCTTTTTTCTTTTTCTTCTATTATAATTGTGCACCGGGCGGAATATCACAAAACCTTTCTTTTCCTCGTCCCTTTTACGATAACGCCATGTACACGCCCGGCGGATTTTCCGCAATAACGCCGTCAATTTCGAGTGCCAGCAGAATGCCGGTCAGCTCCTGCAGCGGGATTCCGGTGCTGCCGGCAAGCTGTGCAAGATTCTGCGGTTCTGCCGCGAGTGTTTTCAGAACCATTTCCGCCTCTTTTCCATAGCGCGGACGCGGTGCGGCTCTTTTTGTCCCGGCCTTTTTCACGCCCAGCTCCTCGAGAATCGTTTCGGGTGAAATCGCAATTTCCGCTCCCTGCGCGATCAGGCGGTTGCAGCCGCGGCTTGTCGCATCCGTTGTCCGTCCGGGCAGGGCAAATACCGTTTTTCCCTGCTCCAGCGCGTAGTCCGCCGTAATGAGCGAGCCGCTCTTCTCTTTTGCCTCAATTACCAGAACGACATCTGCCAGCGCACTGATCACGCGGTTGCGGATCGGGAAATGCCACGGAAGCGGCTCTGCGCCCGGCGGAAATTCGCTTAAGACACCGCCTCCGTTTTCCAGCATCCGCCGCATCAGCGGGTAATTCTGTTTCGGATAGCAGATATCCACGCCGCAGCCAAGCACGGCAAACGTCTTTCCCTTTCCGCGCAGTGCCCCCTCGTGCGCCGCCGCGTCGATTCCGCACGCCAGTCCGCTGATCACCGCCACGCCGTTTGCCGCCAGCACCTGCGCGAAAAAGGCCGCCTGGCTCTTTCCGTACGCCGTACATATCCGCGCGCCCACAATCGCCGCTGTTTTCTGCTCATCCGCCGGCAGCGCGCCCCGCACGAAAAGGCGGGACGGCATGTCCGCGAACGGCATAAGCCGCTCCGGATAGCCCTCCTGCCCGCGGCCGACTGTAAAAATTTCCATCGCCATACGTCAGATCCTCCATATACTTTTGTCGGCGCTCCGAAAGCAGATCGCCTCGCTGATATGCGGCACGCCGATTTTGACCGCCCCGTCCAGATCCGCAATTGTCCGCGCGGTGCGGATAATCCCGTGGTAGGAACGCGCGCTGAGGCGCAGGCGGCGGAAGGCATCCTCTAAAAGCTCTTCCGCTGCCTTTTCCAGGATACAGTATTTCTCGATCTGGCCTGCTTTCAGTTCGCTATTGAAATGAATCGACTCCTGCCGGTAGCGCGCCGCCTGAATTTCCGCCGCTGCCGTCGCTTTTTCCCGCATCCTGGCCGAGGATTCGCACCGCTCCTCGCCGTGCAGATCCTCGTAGGAAAGTGCTTCCACCTGCACGCAGAGATCCATGCGGTCGAGGAACGGCTGGCTGACTCTCGAGAGATACCGGCTGATGTCGCCGGGTGCGCAGGTACAGCGCGATAAGTCGGGGTAAAAGCCACAGGGGCAGGGGTTCATTGCCGCCACCATCAGAAATGACGCCGGGAACACATAGTTTCCGCTGACACGGGAAATCACAATCCGGTGCTCCTCGAGCGGCTGGCGCAGGATCTCAATGGTTGTGCGCGTCATCTCCGGGAGCTCATCAAGGAAGAGAACGCCGCGGTGTGCCAGCGTAATTTCGCCCGGGGACGGCTGTTTTCCGCCGCCTGCAAGAGCCTGCGGCGACATCGTGTGATGCGGAGCACGGAAGGGCCGCTCCCGGCGGACACCCTCTCCTTTGGCAAGCATTCCGGCGATGCTGTAGATCCGCGTTACTTCCATCTGCTCCTCCTCAGACATCGGAGGCATGATCGTCGGAATCCGCCTTGCGATCATGGATTTTCCGCTGCCCGGCGGCCCCAGCATCAGCAGATTGTGAAATCCGGCCGCAGCGATGAGCGCCGCCCGCCGCGCCGCCGTCTGGCCCTGCACTTCGGAAAAGTCCGGCTCTTTTCCGTCCTCCTTCTTTTGATTTTCTATAGACGGAAGCGACGGCATTTTCCCTTCACAGCAGTAGTTCAAAAGCTCCTGTAAATTCTGGATTCCAACGACGTGAAGCCCGCCGACCAGACCCCCTTCCGCGGCATTTCCGGCTGGAACAAGAAGCGTTGTGCATCCAAGCTCCCGCGCCTTCGCCGCTGCCGGAAATACACCGCTGATCTCCTGCACATGGCCGTCAAGGCCGAGTTCGCCGAGCACCATCGTTTTCCGGAGTGACCCGGGCGGAATCCGGCCGAGCGTCATCAGAACGCCCGCTGCAATCGGAAGATCGAAACGCGATCCTTCTTTTCGGACGTCCGCCGGGGATAAATTAATCGTAATTCGTTTCGGCGGCAGGGAAATTCCCATGTTTTTGAGGGCTGTCCGCACGCGGTCCTGCGCCTCCTTTACCTGGGCACTCACGTAGCCGACCATCGTAAACTGCGGCATGCCGTCACTGACATCCGCCTCCACCTGCACCGGAATCATCTCCATGCCCGAGACGGTGGCTGATAATACACTGCAATACAAAGAAAACCTCCTTTTCTTTCAGTAGCAGGTCGTATAGTTCCTATTTATTTTTCATTTTGGGAAAATGTCCGGCAAGAACACCGGGAAGATATTATCTTTGATTTTTGTTCGAAAAAGTAAGGATAAGGAAACCTTTTCTGCACCTGATTTCCTTACCCTTTATTATAGAAGCAGTCCGTTTGAAATGTCAAGCATTTACGAAGCGGCAAACCGTAACCGCAACTTTTCAATTGCATTCTTCTCGATCCGCGACACGTACGAACGGCTGATGCCGAGCCGGGCAGCGACCTGTTTCTGTGTGTATTCTGCTTTTCCGCCAAGGCCGTACCGGAGAAGAAGCACCTGTTTTTCCTGCTCTTTTAATTCCGAATCCAGATAACAGTACAGCCGCACCGCGTCCTCTTTCCGGTTGTACTGTTCCGCGATATCCTCCCCGCCGCCCTCCACGATGTCGAGCAGATGGATCTCATTTCCCTCCTTGTCGGTTCCGATCGGCTCGTAGAGGGAAATCTCCCGTGCCGTTTTCTTTTTGCTCCGAAGATACATCAGCAGCTCATTATCAATACAGCGGGCGGCGTATGCGGCCAGCCGGTTTCCTTTTTTCGAATCATATGTCATCACCGCCTTGATGAGGCCGATCGTTCCAATGGAAATCAGATCGTCGAGATCATCGGGCAGGCCCTGATACTTTTTCACAACGTGCGCGACCAGGCGCAGATTCCGCTCGACCAGAATGTCTCTGGCTTTTGTATCGCCCCTCTGATACGCATCCAGACAGCTTTTTTCTTCCTGTGCAGACAGTGGTTTTAAAAAGGGTTCCAAGAAAAGCGGCACCTCAAAGGGGATTTTTCTTTATTTTATGTTTGAATTGCAGGAAACGTGCCTGTCTGCTATACTGATAAGATCAGCCGGGTTTTCCGGCACTCGACATTATATTTTTAAGAGGAGGTTTCCTTTTATGACAGACCAGAAAAACGGACAGGAATATCTTTCTTTTGTGCTGGAAAAGCTGCTGGCGCGTCTTGCCGAGATCAGCCAGTCTCTGCTGGACGGACAGAAAGAGATTGAAAATATGCACGATTATTACTGGCAGAACTATACCGAGATGGACCAGTACGGATATGAGGATTACGACAATCAGCAGGCGCTGCTGCATCAGGTGAATGCGAATCAGGAGCAGCTTCTTCTGCGGAGCCGCTTCCGGAAAATGCTGGATTCTCCGTTCTTCGGGCGTGTGGATTTCTGCTATGACGGGGATGATGAGCCGGAAATTTTCTATATCGGCATCGGCAATTTTGCGGAGCGGCCGGGCGAGCTGCCGCTGATTTACGACTGGAGAAGCCCGGTCAGCGGTCTTTTCTACGATTTTGACCGCGGGCCGGCTTCCTATCTTGCGCCGGGCGGCGAGATGACAGGGGAAATCTGTTCCAAGTGGCAGTATAAGATCCGGGATGGAAAGATGATTTACGGATTTGAGAGTGATGTGAAAATTGATGATGATATTTTAAAGGCGGAGCTTGGCAGCAACGGCGAGGTACAGCTGAAGAATATTATCCGCACAATTCAGAAGGAACAGAATGCGATCATCCGCAATACGAAGGACCGGATTCTGGTAATTCAGGGAGCGGCGGGAAGCGGCAAGACATCGGTGGCGCTGCATCGGATTGCCTACCTTTTGTATCATGACAGACAGAATCTGAAGTCTTCGAATATTCTGATTTTATCGCCGAACGGGGTATTTTCGGATTATATTTCACATATTCTGCCGGAGCTCGGTGAGGAGAATATTCAGGAGATGAGTTTTGATCTCTTTGCTTACCGCAAATTACAGGACACGGCGGCGGACTGTGAGGACCGCTGTGATCAGATTGAGCGGGAGATGCGGGATCCAAAAGCCGCAGAACGGTTTGCTTTAAAACAGTCACAGGCGTTTGTGGACCAGATGGAGGGATTTGCGCTGGAGCTTGAGGACGAGCTGATGAATTTCTCAGACGTTTCGTATAAGTCGTTTGTGAAGTCAGAATCGGAGATTATTACGCTGTTTTATGACAAGTTTGCGGATATTCCGCTGCTCTCGCGGATGGATGCGGTGGCGGAGACGTTTATTGACGAGATCGAGACGCTGCTGAACCGGGATCTGCCGGAGGAGGAGCGGATTCCGCTCATCGAAAAATTCCGGAAGATGTATGAGACGATGGATTTTTATGTTCTCTACAATCGTTTTCTGAAGAAAGAGGGATATCAGACGCTGCCGCGGCGGCCGTTGGAGAAGCGGAAACTGCGGTATGAGGATGTGTATCCGATTCTGTATCTGAAGTACCGCCTGTCGCGGCAGGCGGAGCGGTC
>OGRM01001876.1_pt1 | contig 11474 bp, 6 predicted proteins | sample 1553491 | NCBI WGS metagenome assembly OGRM01 (sample SAMEA2580110, study PRJEB22360) | human gut metagenome | biome: human gut; feature: human-associated habitat; material: faeces | place: Denmark | collected 2008/2010
TACCGATCTTCATCTTCTTCGTCGGAGATTCGTCGAAGCGGGCGAAATAACGTCCCATCATCAGGAAGTCCGCACCCATCGCCAAAGCAAGAACCATGTGATAGTCATGCACCAGACCGCCGTCGCTGCAAATGGGCACATAGATACCTGTCTTTTTCATATATTCGTCGCGTGCCTGTGCCACGTCGATCAATGCGGTAGCCTGTCCGCGGCCGATACCTTTCTGTTCACGGGTGATACAGATGGAACCGCCACCGATACCTACCTTGATGAAATCGGCTCCGGCTTCGACCAGGTAGTCGAAACCTTCCTTATCGACAACATTTCCGGCACCGACCAGCACCTTGTCACCATACGTTTTCTTGATCCATTGCAGTGTTGCCTGCTGCCATTCGGAATAGCCGTCGGACGAGTCGATACACAATACGTCGACACCCGCTTCAACCAGCGCAGGAACACGTTCCATATAGTCGCGTGTGTTAATCCCCGCGCCTACGAGCAGTTTCTTATCGCTGCCGGACAACTCTTTCGGATTGTCGCGGTGGCTGTCGTAGTCTTTGCGGAAGACGAAATATTGCAAGTTCTGTTCCTTGTCGATGATCGGCAACGTGTTCAGTTTGTGATCCCAGATGATCTGGTTGGCTTCACTCAATGTCATGCCCAGTTCGCCGACGATCAGTTTGGAGAACGGAGTCATGAATTCTTTCACCTTCTTGTCGGGAGAATCCTTTTCGGCACGATAGTCGCGACTGGTCACCATACCCAGCAATTTACCGTTAGGAGTACCGTCGTCCGTCACACCGATCGTAGAGTGTTCGGTGCGCTGTACTAGAGCGATTACATCTGCCAACGTATTTTCAGGCGTCAGATTGGAGTCGCTGATTACAAAACCGGCTTTGAACTTCTTTACTTTCCGGACCATTTCGGCTTGGCTGTCGATAGGTTGTGAACCGAAGATGAAAGACAGTCCTCCGTTGCGGGCCAGTTCGATGGCCAACTTGGGACCGGACACGGATTGCATGATCGCTGAAACAAAAGGAATGTTTAGTTCGATCGCAGGCTTTTCGCCCACTTTGTGTTTCACAAGCGGAGTTTTCAGCGAAACGTTGGTTGGCACACATTGTTTGGTTGTTAAACCTGGAATAAGCAAGTATTCGCCGAATGTTCTTGATACATCGTTTAAGTAAACTGCCATAGTGTTTATATTTACGGGATGATTTTATTAGGGTACAAAAGTACTCAATTCTCTTGTATCATGTATTGTCGAGACTAAAGAAAATTATGTTTTTGCCTATTTTCTCTCTTTCGTGTATGGGGAAGCCAAGAATATCCGGACATCGGTGCCAGCCCGTATCAGCAACTTTTCCATAATCCGGAGTGTTATATAGATGAAATTAACAAAGGAGGATTATTTATGAAAACAGTAGTGGATAAAGCCAATACTCGCGGGTATGCAAATCATGGATGGCTGAAGACCCATCACACTTTTAGTTTTGCCAATTACTACAACCCGAAGCGAGTACATTTTGGCATGCTTCGGGTCCTGAATGACGACTCTGTCGCTCCGGGAGAGGGCTTCGATACACATCCACATAAGAATATGGAAGTCATCTCTATTCCGTTGAAAGGATATTTGCGTCACGGCGACAGTATCCGGAACAGCGAAGTGATTACTCCGGGCGATATCCAGGTGATGAGTGCAGGTACGGGGATTTTCCATAGCGAGTTCAATGATAGCGGTGAAGAGCAGCTGGATTTCCTCCAGATCTGGGTGTTCCCGCGTGAGGAGAATACAGCACCTCATTATAAGAGCTATGATATCCGCCCCGTTCTGAAGAAGAATGAGTTGGGAGTGATGATTGCGCCGGACGGCTCCGCCCCGGCTTCCATCAACCAGGATGCCTGGTTCTCGATGGGTACGTTGGATGCGGGACTGGTGAAGGAATACAAACTGCATGGCAAGAAGAACGGCGTTTACCTGTTCGTGATCGAAGGCGAAGTGGAGGTTGCCAACACAGTCCTTTCCAAACGTGACGGCGCCGGTTTCTGGGACACCGACAGCATTGCCATAGAGGTATTGAAACATGCGACCGTACTTTTGATGGAAGTTCCGATGGAATGATCTTTGTCAAAATGACAAAACGTCAAACAGGCTCCGGTTTCTATTGGCTGTAGCCGGGATAAGGATCGAACGGCTGTGTTTATCGTATTCTCGCGGAGATAAGGATTTCCGTTCTGCCACCGGAATGGAGTCATATGAATCTTTTTGTCTGCTGAAAGGATGCCGATCAGCTTATGTCTGCCGGCCGTGATAGAAATAGTCGAGGATAGCAGGCAAAATGATTATCCGGAACTATCCGTCCGGCAAATGCTTCCAGACAAAATAGAACGTTTCCGGCAATGTTTTTTCTCAAAATAGGGGACCGGATCTTATAAAAGTGCCGACTTTCTTGCATGAAGGTCGGCACTTTTGTTGTAAAAGGTCCTTATCTTTCTGTCTGTATGTGCCTATGTATGCTCGAATACATGCTTATGAAACCTGGAACATATGCCTATGGAGCAGGGAATACATGCAAATGTAGCTTGATTTGCCTTGCGGGAGAGTCTGTAAGGGCGGACTTGCTATATTGAAGTGTCAGCCTAATTGTTTGATCGGTAATAAAATGTCCGGTAAGATAGAGACGGGGTGTTATTTTGATTTATCAGAATACTTGTGCTGGCAGAAGTACAGAAAAGCCTTTTCATCCCTTTATAAAAAATCAATCGGAGAAACTTCTTGTTGGAAAGAAAAGAACTACAGTCTTAATAGAACTACGGTATTTTTACAAACCTACCGTGTATTGTGATTGAAAATTCATTAAAAACACATTACCAAACTCTTACCTCGGATATGTTTTAACAATACCATTCAGTTGGGCGTAAAATTAAACAAAAATATCCAAATAAAAAGATTGATTTCCAAAAAGTTTCAAAGGAAGAGACATTGGAAAGTTCTCAAACTGCTTATAATGTACTACTGCAGATATACTTATTTATTTGAAAAACTTCGTTTGAGGGGATGAAAAGTAAGACCTATATCCGCTTCTGTTAATATTCAAACCATATCATAAAATCCGAAAACAAATACCGTAGTTCTATTAAGACTATAGTCATTTTAACTGCCTGTATTAATTAAAAATAGTTTATATGGACAACTTAAATATATAGGCCTATGAGATAGGAATAGAGAAAACTGACAGAAAGACTTTAAGTCTTGTTTAGAGTGTGATAAGCCTCAGGCTTAGATCGATTTATTATTAACCTTTTTATAATAATACAGAAAATGCAACAAAAACAGAATTGTGGCCATCCTCTAAGAAGGAAAGGTTCAATATCTCGAGTATCGAAAGTCACTTGCGGACTGCTCTTTTGTCTGACGACAGGAGTATTTGCGGCTGGTGAGAATGTTGAATTGTTAACCTCGGATCGGATAGAGAATGCAGTGCCTGATCAAGTAGGAAAGACCGTGACGATTATGGTTCAGGATGAAATGGGACCGGTAGCGGGAGCTAATGTTGTTGTGAAAGGAACTACGAACGGAAATATCTCGGATATGGACGGAAAGGTCGTTTTGCAGAATGTTCCCAACAACTCGACTTTAGTGATTTCCTTTATCGGTTATACAACCCAGGAAGTGAAGGTCAGCAACCAGGCAACCATCCATGTGAAGCTGGTTGAAGATGCCAAAGCATTGGAAGAAGTTGTGGTGATCGGCTATGGTTCTTTGGACAAGAAGCAGGTGACCAGCGCCATCACCTCGTTGAAGGCCGATGACCTGATGGTCGGTGTGAGCGGGGCGGATATCTCGGCGTCCTTGCAAGGCAAGATCGGCGGTTTGGTGATGAACAACTTGGGAAGTGCCAATTCCGGTACGACATTCCAGCTTCGCGGTATGACTTCCATCAATTCAGGAAAAGCTCCTCTTATCGTGATCGATGGTTTTCCTGGTGGCGATATCCGTTCGTTGACGCAGGATGATATCAAGTCTATCGATGTGTTGAAAGATGCTTCTGCCGGTGCTATCTACGGAACACGTGCAGCCGCTGGTGTGATCCTGATTACGACCAAGAGCGGCTCGGATACGAACGGGAAAGTGAGACTCACGTACAGCAACGAGTTTACGAAAAAACAAAACTACAATGCTCCCGAAATGTTGTCCGGCCGTGAATATGCCGAACATAATATCGGTACGGATTACGGTTCCGATACAAACTGGTGGGATGAGTTGATTAATAAGGGCAACTTCTCCCAAAAACACCATCTTGCATTGGAAATGGGTACGGAAAAGGCACAGGTTTATACTTCTTTCTTCTATGAAAAGAACCAGGGTATCGCGTTGCAGGACGAACGTCAGGATTATGGCGGACGTGTGAACGCATCTTTCAAGTTGTTCGATGATTGGCTGGAAGTCCGTCCGGCCGTGGATTATCGCCAGGCTGCCCGTAACAACCACTATCCGAATTTCCAGCAAGCCATGCGTAACAACCCGACCCGCTCGCCGTACGATCCGGATAGCGAAACAGGCTATAACGTATGGATCAACGAATCGTTGGACTATAACGTCGTTGCGGATGCCATGCTGGAAGATTACTACGGATTGGATAAATGGTTCAAGCCGGAAGTAAACCTGAAGTTGAATATCAAGCCTATTCCGGGTTTGAATTACCAGCAGGTTGTCGGGTATGAAAACCGTCAATGGGAATTGCACCAATATTGGCCCAGCACACACCGAAGCGAGATTGACAATTCCCGTAAGGGACATGCTCACCTAAAATTCAGTAAAACGGAAAATCTGACTTCGGAAGGATATTTCTCTTATGTAAAAGACTTTAAAGGAGGACATAATCTGAATGCAACAGCCGGTTATTCTTATTTTGAGGTCAACGGGGAAAACTTCGGTATGGACAACTATAATTTCTCGGTCGATGGCATCAAGTACTGGGATATAGGCCAGGGCAGCTACCTGACGGATGGCAAGGCCGGAATGAGCTCCGGCAAATCGGTTACGGAACGTCTGTTCTCTTTCTTTGCCCGTGCCAATTATTCCTACCAGGATAAATATATGCTTTCCGCATCTATCCGGCATGAGGGCTCTTCCAAGTTTGCGGCCGACAACCGTTGGGCGAATTTCTGGTCTGCAACGGCAGGATGGCGTATCTCGAACGAAGAGTTCATGAAAGACTTTGACTGGCTGGACGACTTGAAGATCCGTTTCGGTTACGGTGTGACCGGTAATAATGACTTTAGTGCGACTTATATGGCCAATATGTTAGGCTCGGACACGAACTGGATGATGCCGAACGGAACATGGGCGTACTCATACGGTAAATCGCAAAATGTCAATCCTAATTTGGGATGGGAAGAAAAGAAGGAGTGGAACTTGGGTGTCGATTACTCTTTCTTCGAAGGACGCTTGTATGGCAAGTTCGACTACTATCGGCGTGAGGTGGATAACCTTCTGTTCAGTGTGAAGGTCCCGCAGCCACCTTATACGCAGGGCAGCCAGATGCAGAATATCGGTAGTATGGAAAGTAAAGGTTGGGAGTTCGAAGTCGGTGGCGACATTATTCGTACAAAAGACTTTACTTGGTCTTCCAGCATGAACCTGAGCCATAATACCGGAAAGATCCTGACGTTGGAGGGTGACAACTCCTATCATAACGGTAATGGTTTCGTGGCTCCGGGAACTCCGGGCGATGCAGCCCGTATAGAAGCCGGTTCGACAATCGGTTCTTTCTATATGTGGAAGTTCGCAGGGTTCGATGACGAGGGCAGTTTCTTGCTGTATAACAAGGACGGCGAGGTGATCCCGGCTGCACAGAAAACGGAGAACGACAAACAGTATATAGGCAACTATACTCCGAAACTGATTATCGGGTGGAGCCATACCTTGACTTATAAGAACTTCGATTTAGGCATCAACCTGCGTAGCTGGATCGATTTCGACGTGTATAATACGATCAATATGTATTACGGCATCCAGGGACAGGGCAACCTGAATGTTTTGAAAGACGCTTACGGCAAGTTCAACCACATCAAGGGCGAAAAGCAGATTTGCGACTATTTCCTGGAAGACGGTACATTCCTGAAAATCGATGCGATCACGCTGGGTTATACGCTTCCGATGAAGAAGTACACGAACAACCTGATCGACCGGATTCGTATTTACGGTACGGTGGGTAACGTTTGCACGATCACCGGCTATAGCGGCATGAACCCGGAGGTGGATATCACGGGCTGGGATAAAGGAACGGAAAAGTTCTGGAGCGATTTCTATCCGGTCGTCCGTACTTGGACATTAGGTATGCAGTTTAACTTCTAATACAAGATTGTAAGATGAAAAAGAAAAATATATTCCAATTGTTTTTATCCGGAGTGATCTGCCTGCTATGCACTACTTCCTGTAGTGTCGAACCTGATTTTTATTCGCAGGTGGTCCCGGAGACTTTTTATAGCTCACAAGATGCCGTATGGCAACGTTTCAACCGTCCGTTTACTCACTGGCGCTGGTACATTGCCCACGACAGTCCGCGTTGGTTGTTGCAGGAACTGGGGACGGATGAGTTCTGTCTGCCTACGCGTGGTAGCGACTGGTATGACGGGGCCGTCTATCAGAAATTCCATCATCATGAGTATACGGAAGACATGACGCGTGTCGAGACGGGCTGGACCAACTTTGCGATGGGAGTCGCTTTGGCTTGGGATGCATTGGAAGATTTGGAAAATGTCGATTTCGATGCATTGGGCTTTGAAGAGGGTACGCGCGAATCCATGTTGAACCAGCAACGTACGTTGGCTGCTTCTTTCTATTTGGACGGTTTGGACTTCTTCGGAGGGGTGCCTTTGTACACGACGACACAGAGCGAAGTGAAAGGACGTTCGACGGATGTCGAGACATTTAACTTCATCGATTCCTTATTGAAAATAGCCGTTCCGAATCTTCCGATCAAGGAAGAGCTGGGAGGGATGGAAACCGGTTCGATCCATCGTGCAGCCGGTGCAGCTTTGCAGGCTCGTTTGTATTTCAATGCCAAGTCTTATATCGGCAAGGAGATGTTTACCGAAGCCGCCCAGATCTGCCAGGACATTATCGACGGTAAGTACGGACAGTATGCATTGGAAACGGATTGGACGAACATATTCGGATTTGACAACGAACGTTGTCCTGAGCTGATCTGGTCCGTACCCAGCCAGAATGCAAAGACCGAGACGGATGCCATGTATTGGGGCATGATGGTTCCTTACAACTATAAGAACTATCTGGGTGGACTGGAAGGTTCCGGTTCGGACAATGCTCTCGGACTGGTGCCGAGTCTCGATCCTACGGGTAAGCGTTATCCATATAAGCTGGGTGGAGCGTATGCGAAGTTCAATGATAAGGATATCCGTAAGCAACCTTATGTATATGAAGGCAATGGCAAATATCGCGGTATGTTTATTGTGGGTGAATTGGTGAATCCGTTGAATCCGGAATGGGTTTGCACAGGTACGCGCGAGTATGCCGGAGAGGTGATCACGGTTGTCGACCAGATCGCTCATTTTGCCAAGGTCGGAAAAGATCCGCTTTATCCGGATGTGGCTTCGTTACCTTCGACGGTTGCGACGGCAGAAGAAAACTCCGGGGTACGTGTGACGAAACGCAGTCCGCGTCCGACTCAGGAAGAGTTCAAGCGGAAAGGCGATCCGGACGTACCTGTGATCCGTTTGGCCGAGATCTATTATATGCTGGCCGAATGCAAGATGCGTGCCGGTGACAAACAGGGGGCTGCCGATCTGATCAATACAGTCCGCAAGCGTTATTTCGAAGACGGAGTCGATCCCGATCCTGTAACGGCTGCTAATCTGGACAAATACCGTATGCTGGACGAATGGCAATTGGAATTCTTGGCCGAAGGACGCCGCCGTACGGATTTGATCCGTTGGGATGCCTATGTGACGGAAGACTGGTGGGATCATAAGGCGACGAACAATCCGAACCTGAATCGTTTCCCGATCCATTACAGTCTGATCGGTGCTAATAACCTGCTGGAACAGAACCCGGGTTACGGCAGTAAGTAGAATGTGAAAGACTATAAAGTATAATTTTACTCTTTAGACCGGGGGAGAGAGGAACAGTCGTCAAAAGGCGACTTCCTCTCTTCTTTTGTTTCATTTCCTTTTAACGAAAACGATGGGATTATGACTGGGAGGACGCTTGTATTTTGGCTGTTCGTATTTATCGGACTTTGGTTTTTCTTTTGGTCGTTCGGGACTTCCACGTTCCAACGGCAGGAAGAAGTGCAGTTGTTTATTCCCGAATGGGTGGTTATCCGGGATATGTTGTCTGTCCCCGGTGGCTTTTGTACGGTGGTCGGGCAGGCTTTGGTTCAATATTATACCTCTTCCCTGTTTGTTTTGTGGGTTAACAGTGCTTTCTTGTGTGTAATCGGTTTCTTGTGTTATCTGCTTTTACAGGAGATCGCACCGCGCGGATATAATCTGTTGCTTGCCTTATTTCCTGTTTTGGGATTGGTGAAAGCTCATACGAGCCCTTTTTATGTCTTGGATGGAACGGTCGGACTTCTCCTGCTCTTGTTCTTTTCTTTTGTTTTTATCCGTATCCGGAGACCGAAGATGCAGTTGTTTTATGGTGTGGCAAGTGTGGTTCTTATCTATGGTTTGGGCGGTCAGTTGGCGGCGCTTTACGGTCTGGTGGTGGTTTTCATGAGCCTCTTGTGCCGGAGGGAGAAATGGTACGGTTCGTTTACCGTGTTTTTGATAGGAGTGTTGTTGACTTATATCGGTATTCGTTTGGCTATCGGTATTCCGTTGACAGACGGGATTTATTCGGAAAGGTATCAGGAGTCCCAGTTGCAGCCGGATTCTTATGTCTATTTTATCTGGATCCGTTTTGTCGTCTTGCTTCTGATTCTGTTTGCAACGGCTTATACGATGAAGGTTCTTCCCCAAGGTGAAAGTATTTGTTGCGGGAAGCTTGTTGGTCGTCCTGTTTTGCTTTTCCGCATTTTGTCTGCCCGGACCGTATGAAGTCCGGAACAACCGGATGAACGAGTTGTCCGTTTGGGAGCAAAGGAATGACTGGGACACGATTATCCGCGAACATCCGGAGAAGGAGGTGACGGATTATGTCAGCCTTAACTATTTGAATATGGCATTGGCTCAAAAGGGCGCTTTGGGCGACCGGTTGTTCCATTATGACCAGAAAGGGCCACAAAGCCTTCTGGCTTCCTGGGACCGGACTTATTATATGAGTTGCCTGTTGAGTGATATCCATTATATGATCGGGGATATCAGCCTTTCGGAAGGATATGCGATGGAAGGCCTGACACTTGCCAAGCGGGGAGGAAGCCCTCGTATGCTTCAACGATTGGTGAAGATTAGCTTGATACGGAGAGATTTTGCTTTGGCGGATAAGTATCTGGGTATACTCGGCCGGTTGCCGGGATATCGGCGTTGGGCGGAAAAATATACCGGCTATGTTCGTCATTCCGAAAGGATCGGGCAGGATGGAGAGCTTGCCGCGAAGACAATACCGGCCTTCCAGCCGGACAATTTGCTTTGCCTGACCGGCATCGACAGCCTTTGGGTTGGACATCTTTCGGAACCAGGCGTAAACCGGGTTGCATGGGAATATTTAGGTTGTTCCTATCTGCTGGCGAAGGAAATGGAGAAGTTCAAGATATTCCTGTCCCATGCCGGTAGATTTTTGCCGGGACAGTCCCTTCCTGTTCATTTTCAGGAGGCGGCATTGGTTTTGGCGACTGAGGACCTTTCTGTCCTTGACTGGGTTTCCATCCGGCCTGAGATAGTGCAACGCTATAAACAATTCCAGAAAGATATTCTGAAGATCAAGAATGGCGCAGACGGGCTGCCTTGGCTTTACCGGCAATATGGAGACACTTTTTGGTTTTATTATTATTGTAAGAATTTGAATGGATAGTCTATGAAGTATTTATATTCTCTGTTGTGGCTTTGTACGGTTTTCTTTTTCTCTTGCAATGGTGGATTGCCCGATGCGGAGGAAACGGAAGGTGAAATAGAAATCTTTCCCGATTATAAAGGGGTCGCAGTCCCTTGTAATATCGCTCCGCTGAACTTCAAACTGAAAGAACCTTGCGAAGCAATCGCCCTATTCTCCGGCAAAGATCAGCAAATACGGGTGGATTCGGATAACGGTTCTTTCCAAATCCCGGAGAAGAAGTGGCGCCGGCTGTTGGACGCATCGGTTGGAGGGAACCTTACGGTCGGGATCTATATATGCAAAGATGACAGATGGTTTCGATATCCTCCTTTTTCCATTCAAGTAATCAAAGATAAAATCGATCCCTATTTGGTCTATCGCCGTATCGCACCAGGCTACCGGATGTGGAACAGGATGGGGATTTACCAGCGTTGCCTGGAGGATTTTACGGAAGAAACCTTTCTCGACAATAAGCAGACGAATAATAATTGTATGAACTGCCATTCCTTCTGTATGCAGAATCCGGATCGGATGCTTTTCCACCAACGTGCGCTACATGCCGGGACCTACATACTGACGGATGGTGATATCGAGAAGCTGGATACGAAGACCGAACGGACTATTTCCGCTTTGGTCTATCCCGCCTGGCATCCGTCCGGGCGATATGTTGCATTCTCGACGAATGATACGAAACAGGATTTTCACCTTTCGGATGCGAACCGGGTGGAAGTGTTCGACAATCGATCGGATGTCGTGGTCTATGATGTGGAGAAACATGAAATCGTAACAGCTCCCCATTTATCTTCGGAGGAGAATATGGAGACTTTTCCGGCATTCTCTTCGGATGGCAGACGGTTGTATTTCTGTTCCGCACCGGCGTGCCGGATGCCTGAGTCATATCGGGAAATCCGCTACAACCTGCAAAGCATAGCTTTCGATCCGGAAAAACGGAGTTTCGGCCAGACGATAGATACGCTTTACAACGCTAATGAGGAAGGACGGAGCGCGAAGCTGCCGAGAGTATCTCCCGATGGCCGTTTTCTGATGTACACGGTTTCGGATTATGGCAACTTCTCGATCTGGCACAAGGATGCGGATTTGCGACTATTGGACATGTTGACAGGTAAAACAGATTCCCTTCTCCAAGTGAACAGCAACGATGTCGAAAGCTATCATTCCTGGAGCAGCAACAGCCGGTGGTTCGTTTTCAGCAGTCGTCGGGATGACGGGCTGTATACACGGCCTTACATTTGTTATCTGGGTGCAAATGGTGTTCCCGGCAAACCTTTCCTGTTGCCTCAGAAAGAGACGGACTATTATGAACGTTCTCTCTTCTCTTTCAATATTCCCGAATTCATTCGCGGTAAAATCAAGGTCGATACTTATAAATTGATCGATATTAGCAAATATGGGGAAGCGGTACGGTTAAAATAATTATATCTTATAATGAATTTTCCCGTAGCAGACACTTCGT
>OGRM01001880.1_pt1 | contig 11453 bp, 5 predicted proteins | sample 1553491 | NCBI WGS metagenome assembly OGRM01 (sample SAMEA2580110, study PRJEB22360) | human gut metagenome | biome: human gut; feature: human-associated habitat; material: faeces | place: Denmark | collected 2008/2010
AGGCGTTTACAAAACCTATACCGAGGAGAACCTGCGCTATAGCCAGAATGCTCCGCTTTCCATGTACGAGGAAGTGAATACACGTTGCAATCTTCCCGCTCAAATTGACATCGAAGCAACCGAGGGCGAGGAGTACAAGTTCCTGTGCGTGGTAAAAGGCGGCGGCTCGGCAAACAAGACGTATTTCTACCAGGAGACGAAAGCCCTTTTGAATCCCGGCACACTCGTTCCTTTCATGATTGAGAAGATGAAAAGTCTCGGTACGGCAGCATGTCCGCCTTACCATATAGCTTTCGTTATAGGCGGTACGTCGGCCGAGAAAAACCTGTTAACCGTAAAGCTCGCTTCAACAAAGTATTACGACAGCCTGCCTACTACCGGTGACGAAACAGGCCGCGCTTTCCGCGATGTGGAGCTTGAAAAGCAGATTCTTGCCGAAGCACACCGCATAGGCCTCGGGGCACAGTTCGGAGGAAAGTATTTTGCACACGATGTGCGCATAATTCGCTTGCCGCGCCACGGCGCTTCGTGCCCGGTAGGACTCGGCGTTTCATGTTCGGCCGACCGCAACATTAAATGCAAGATAAACAAAGATGGTGTGTGGATTGAAAAACTCGACGACAATCCCGCCGAACTCATACCCGAGGAGTACCGCAAGGCAGGCGAGGGCGACGTTGTACGCGTTGACCTCAACCGCCCGATGAAGGAAATTTGCGAACAGTTAAGCAAGTACCCCGTTTCAACGCGCCTTTCGCTCAACGGCACAATCATTGTTGCGCGCGATATAGCTCATGCACGGCTTAAGGAACGCCTCGACCGTGGCGAAGACTTGCCCGATTACATAAAGAATCATCCCGTATATTATGCCGGCCCGGCCAAGACACCTGCCGGCATGGCGTGCGGTTCAATGGGCCCGACAACGGCAAACCGCATGGATCCTTACGTCGATTTGTTCCAGGAGCACGGAGGTTCGATGATAATGATAGCAAAAGGCAACCGTACCCAGGTGGTAACCGACTCGTGCAAACGCCACGGCGGATTCTATCTCGGCTCTATCGGCGGCCCTGCTGCAATACTTGCGCAGAACAATATAAAGTCGATAGAGTGCATTGAGTATCCCGAATTGGGAATGGAGGCTATATGGAAAGCCGAAGTAGTGGACTTCCCTGCTTTCATACTTGTAGACGACAAGGGCAACGACTTCTTCAAGCAAATAAAGCCTTGGCAGTGCAAGAACTGACTTTAATTCAAAAACGGGCGTTTAATATCTATTAGCCCGGAATGATATGAACACGGATTCCGCCTTGAGGTAATACAGAATGCTTCAGGGCGGATTTTTTTTTGGACTAACCCCGAATGAAACCAAAATGAATAAGCACGCCGGGCAATTGAATTAAACTCCCGTTCCGGGCTGCGAAAAAAATCAAGGCACCTGTTTTAAAATATGTCAGACCTATTTTAAAATATCTCAGACATATTTTGAAATATGTCAGACATAATTTTTTTCACGTCCCGGGGAATTCTGAAAACTTTCCGGACGGGGGCAAATAAGTTTGTTCTAAACGTCCGGTTCATATAAATTTACTTATTTTTGCATTACGTATGATAGACAAGACCGTAGTAATATCCCAAAATATTTGTGACGAGGTAGAGCACGCGATAGACGGCATATCTCCCGACAAGGTGTTCGTGCTGTACGACAGCACAACGCACGAATGTTGCTCTCCTCTGCTTGAAGGCTGCCGCAGTTTGCAGAACGCAACCGCCATACAAATCCCGGCCACGGACGTTAACAAAACGCTCGACACGCTTTCCGCCGTTTGGATGGAACTGAGCAACGGCGGAGCTTCGCGCCGTTCGCTGCTTATAAACGTGGGCGGCGGAATGGTTACCGACCTTGGCGGCTTTGCCGCTTCGACATTCAAACGGGGAATAGCCTATATCAATATACCCACTACGTTGTTGGCCATGGTAGACGCTTCCGTAGGCGGCAAGACTGCCATAAACTTCAACGGGCTGAAAAACGAGGTGGGAGTGTTCAACGCGCCTGCAAGAGTAATAGTAGATACCCAGTTCCTTCGCACGCTCGACATAAAAAACATGCTTTCGGGCTATGCCGAAATGATAAAGCACGGGCTTATAAGCAACACCGGCGTATGGGCCGACATAATGAATTTCGACATGGGCCGTGCCGACTATGGGGCTTTGCAGAAAATGGTTGCCGACAGTATTGACGTAAAGGCCGCGATAGTAGCAAACGACCCCAAAGAGAACGGCTTGCGCAAGGCATTGAACGTCGGGCACACGGCAGGACATGCCATCGAAAGTCTCGCCCTTATGGAGAACCGTCCTGTGCTGCATGGCTACGCGGTGGCCTGGGGAATGGTGTGCGAGTTGTATTTAAGCAGGGTTAAGAAAGGATTCCCGCAGGGCGAAATGCACCAGACCATAAGGTATATAAAGGAGAATTATGGAACGTTCGACTTTGGCTGCGACAAATACGAAAAACTCTATTCCTTAATGCAGCACGACAAGAAAAACGTTGGCGGTGTAATAAACTTTACCTTGTTGTCGGGAATAGGAAGGATAGAGCTTGACTGTACGGCCGACAAGGATGAGATTTTTGCCATGCTCGACTTTTTTCGCGAAGCATTGAATTGAAAGCTGACACGATGTAGTTTATAAATATTGTATTATGAAAAGTTTATTGAAAAACCTGCTCGTAGTTTCTTGCGTTCTGGTAGCATTTTCAGCCTGCAAGCACGGAAGATTGTGGTTCAGCGGAAGCTCGAGCGACACCCTTTGCGTTGATACGTTTAAGTACAGCAAGACCGACTCCACTGCCGGACGTTTGATTAAGGTGGAAATCGAAGCAGATTACCCCTCGCCAATCACCGGGCCTTTGAGCGCGAGCGTGGCGTCGTGGATACGTACCAGCATAAGCAAGAATGCCGCCCCGACCGATACGATGGACGGCCAGAAAGTGGTGGACTTCCTCGGAAAACAGATTTTTGAAAACTATGAAAGCACCGCCGACGACTTTGTAAACGAAATGGATTACATGGCTACCGCAAAACTTGTGAGTAAACGCCGCAACTATGTGTCGTATGTGCTTTCCACTTATGAATATACCGGAGGAGCGCATGGCATGAAAACTGTTGTGGGCCGGACTTTCTCACAAATCGACGGCAAGCAGTATGGCTGGGAGCTGTTGAAAGACACGGCAAAAACCGGTTTCCGCAAACTGCTGAAGAAAGGTGCGCGCAAGTATTTTTCAACCGATAAGTCGCGGGGCGAGATTACGGACGAGGAGCTGTGCGAAATGCTTCTACTCGACATAAGCGGCTCGCCCGTTACGGTGCAACAGTTGGACAGTTTCCCGCTTCCTTCCACACCGCCTTACTTTACGCGTAAGGGCGTTACTTTCGTATACCAGGCTTACGAGATAGCTCCGTATGCGGCCGGAATACCGACGTTTACTGTTGATTTCGACGACATCGACAAGTATTTGTCCGACGAGGGCAAGCAGCTTCTGAAGAAAAAGGAAGATTAAAGCGTTTTCAAATAAACGAAAATGGCGGAATAACTTTGGTTATCCCGCCATTTCTGTGTTAAGTGCGTTGTAGGTGTCCGCAGTCCGTTTCCTATAGTAAGGAGGCCGCGATTGTTTTAATATTTTCGAGAGAATGGTAAGGACATCCCTGTTGCTGCGGCCCTTACAAACGGAAGTTTTATTTCAGTACCTCGTCGGCCACGCGGTTGAAGTTTTCTATTGATTTCTTTATTTCAGGAAGGTTGTTTTCCCAGTTTGCTTCATATTCTATGGTGAAGTATCCTTTGAAGTCCTGCTGCTTTAATTCCTGCAACATGCCTTTCAGATTGAGCACTCCCGTACCCCACACAACATCTTCGAGGTCTTCTTTCCCCTCTTTGGGTGCAATGTCTTTGAAATGCAGCGAGTTTATTCGCCCTTTCAGTTTGTGTAGCGATTCTATCGCGTCGAGGTTCATGCGTTTGAAGTGTCCGACGTCGGCGCAGGATCCTAACAGCTCGCTGCGTGTTCCTATGCACGACAGCAGTATTTCAGGTTTCCAGTATGAGGCTTCATTGGGGTGGTTATGTGTTGAAAGCCCGATGTTGTATTGCTTTGCATACTTCTCGACAACGTCCCAGTCTTCGCGTGCAGGCTCGGCGCTAACATATTCCATGCCCATGTTTTTGGCAAAGGCGAATATCTTTTCCCATTCGTCGCGTTTGGGCGTCCACACTCCGGAAGAAACTATTTTTATTCCTTTCGACTTGGCTATTTCCTTGAGTTTTTTCTGTTGTTCTTCGGTCAGGTCGTAGCCGAATACGGCGTCGCCAAATCCTTCTCCCATTTTCTGTCCCGGGTATATTTCGATATAATGCAGGCCGAGGGACTGTGTCTTGTCGAGCGATTCGACTACGGAGAACAAGTGAAGCGTGTATGATTGCATGGAAAGTTTCCAGCCCTGTTTTTCGGCTTTTGTTTTTTGCGGCTCTGAGGCATTGCATGCCATGAGGCACAATGCCAGCATGGCGGTGATTAATGTTTTAAGTTTCATGGTGATGTATTTTATGAATGTTCCGGCAGCAGGCCGGGTGCCGGCTGCCGGAACGTTTGGGTTTTACATGTTTGCTTTAAGGCATTGGAGGCAGGCTGAAGCCGTTGTGGTAGGTGTGTTTAATCCATTCGTTGGCCATGTCGAGGGCGTTGAACTCGGCAAAGCGCCTGTCGAACTTCGGGTCGCCGTCGATAACTGCGTATTCGTCCACGGTTACGATTTTTATTTTGTCGTTGGGCGATATGTTGGTGAACTTCATGTTCTCGCCGTCCCATTTCAGTTCGCGGTGCAGCCCGTGCAGCCCGGAGAGCCTTGTGGCAAGCACGCCCATTACGACCATTTCGTTGAACGGGCCGGAGAACTGGAAGTTTGAAGACGCTTCGGTTCTGTTTTCGGGTGATTCCTTGCAGGCCCTTATCCAGTCCTGTTCGTGCGCGTTGGTTGTCCAGATGTCGCCGTTGCCGCCTTTCACGCGCGGTATGGTGGGTGTGGGCTGCTTGAAGTCTTTCATCCTGTCGGTGGGCAGCAGCGTGGGGTTCATGCCGTAGCAGCCGGTCATGATTTTTCCTTTTGTGCCTACGAATATGATACCTCCGTTTTCATCGCCCATCATTTCTCCGTCTTTGAGTTCCTCAGGGCGTTGCGGCGTCAGTCCACCGTCGTACCAGTAAACGGTGAGTTCGGGCATTTTTACCTTTCCTCTTGCCGGGCGTGCTGGGAACTTGTAGGTTACCATCTGTGCCTGTGGGGGTGAGTAGAGGTTTGCCAGTGTTGAGCTGGCTTCGACGCTTATTGGGTATTTGAGGTCGAGCGCCCAGTATAGCGGGTCCATAATGTGGCATGCCATGTCGCCGAGCGCGCCTGTGCCGAAGTCCCAGAAGCCTCGCCAGTTCCACGGTGTGTATGCGGGGTCGTAGGGGCGTTTTACCGCCGGTCCGATGAATAGGTCCCAGTCGAGTGTCATGGGAACGGGCACTCCGCCCTTAGGCTCTGCCAGTCCTTGCGGCCAGATGGGGCGGTCGGTCCAGCAGTGCGCCTCGTAAACATCTCCGATTATCCCGGCGCGTATCCATTCTGTAACCTGGCGGCACCAGTCGAACGAGTTGCCTTGGTTGCCCATTTGTGTGGCTACTTTGTATTTCTTGGCGAGCTTTGTAAGCAGCCTTGACTCGTACACGCTGTGTGTAAGCGGTTTCTGCACGTAGGTATGCTTGCCCAGCGTTATTGCGTGGGCCGCTATTCCTGCGTGCGAATGGTCGGGTGTTGCTACGAGCACTGCGTCGATTGAGTTGCTCATTTCGTCGAACAGCTTGCGCCAGTCCTTGTATTTTTTTGCGTTGGGGTAGTCGTTGAACGTTTTTGTTGCGTATCCCCAGTCTACGTCGCATAGTGCAACGATGTTCTCGGTGTTCATGTTAGCCAGGTTGCGCCGCCCCATGCCGCCTATGCCTATGCCAGCTATGTTGAGCTTGTCGCTCGGCGCGGTGTGTCCGTAGGCTTTGCCCAGTATGGTGTTAGGGGCGATTGTGATTCCCGCCGTGGCCAATGCTGCGGTTCTTAGAAAGTCTCGTCTGTCCATGTTGGTAAAATGGTATTAGGTATGTTAGTTTGAAAATTATTCCGGGCTCCGGTGGCGCGGCCATGCCGTGCCCCAGCGCAAATATAGCAAAAGGCGGCCGCAGAGACAAACGAAAAGCAAAGTTTTTAAAGATTTGTATAAACTCAGACTGTTTGCCGACGCTTGAGGCGGTTCGCGGTGGATTGTTGCCGCCTTGTCGATACGCGATGAATCGTTTTCAGGCGCGGCGAATTGCGTATAAAGGGGTGGAAAACTTGTGCCGGAAAACGGGCATTTCCGGGGCGGGAAAATGAAAACTGGTTTTCAGTGCGTTTACCCCGCATGGGAGCAAAGAAAAAATATGTCCGATGTATTTTAAATTATGTCAGACATATTTCGAATTATGTCGGACATATTTTTTGCCCCGTGAAAACTGCATTGAAACATACTCAAAAAATGCGGACAAAATACGGACACGCGCCGCGGTGCGCGGCACCGAACGGGGCTACGCCCGGCAACCACCCTTGTAGAGGCGGCTTATGTGTGGATAATTTGAGGGTTCGGGGCGAATGCAAATTAAAAATCCCGCAACCCTTTGCGGGGCTGCGGGATTTATATGTTACCTGTAGGCGGAAGCCTTATTTGACAAGGACTTTCTCTTTGCCTACGATGTAAATGCCTTTGGCGAGGCCGTCGGTAGCGTTTGCGCGTGCAACGTTGCGGCGGATGAGAACGCCGTCCGTGCTGTAAACGTCAACCTTCTCCTTCTGGTCTTCGATAACAACATCCTTGATGTCGTTGAGCATTCCGTTGCCCTTGACGTAGATAATCTTGTCAGCTTCTACGTCGGGTTCGATAAGCTCTTCAACAAGCCACGGGCAGAGAACGCCGCTCCATAGGTTGATTCCCGTGCCTGCAGCACCAACGGCTACAGAGTCTTGGCTGATGTAACCGATGTGGTCAACGGTTGTGGTGTAGTCTTCGATGTTGCCGATGAGGCCGTTAACGGTGTCGCCGTAGCATGTTACATCTCCGTCTACCGTAGCGCTGAACTGCATGTAGTAGGACGAGTTGCCGTCGTACTTTTCTTCCGGGCTGATGTAGATTACCGGAGTACCTGCGGGAACAGACTCGTACTGGTCAAGAGCCTGTAGCTTGTAGCCGATAACGATGGAATCGTTCGAGTCTTCCTGGGTGAGTTTGCCTACAACCTTGTAACCCGGAACGAATTCGCCGGTCGAGCTGTTTACAGGCATGCCCGAGATGGTGAACGGGAACGTCAGGGCCACTGCGCCGCCTGCGTTTATTGTCTCGTACTGGTAAACTTCGCTCAATCCGTGGTCTTCGCTTGTTGTTTTGAGCGACCATGCATACTTGCTGTCCATGCCCTGCGTGCCGTCGCTGGTTTCGTAGGCGCTGCCTATTCCGCTCACTGCGGTACCGCCGGTGATGTAACGGCCGCTCGACATGCGGAAGCCTACCTGTCCGTTACCGAACGGTATGAGGGTTACGGGATTCGGCTCGTACCACTGGATGAGTACGTTGTCGTATTTGCTGTCGCCACTGCCGGTTTCGGGACCGAAGAAGTAACCCGTGCCGACGCACTGTATTGTCCATGTGCCGTCCTCGTTCTCCTTGAACGTATAGTGTGCGAATGTTTCCGAACCTATGTCGTTGATACTCTCGCCGAGGGCCGAAAGCGTAAGCATGTAGCTGTAGCCGCCGTTGGGCGTGTGGCCGAAGCGGCCGCCTGCGCACATGAGCCAGTCGGTGCAGTCGGGGTTGTTGGTCTGGAATGTGTACCATTTGCCTTCCTCGGGCTTAACCATCTGCGGGTAGAGCTTGTCGTAAGCGGCTTTCAGCTCGCTTATCACGGTGTTGACAACCTCGCTGTTCTTTTCGGGAGCAGCTTCGTACTTGTCTAATGCGGCATAAGCCTCTTCGGAATAGGTGTTGAGCGCGTCGTTGGGGAAGTCGCCCACAAGGTCGCCCGACATGAGGTTTTTCATGTTGAGCTTGGCCATTGCTATTGCCGAGTCGGCAGAGTTTACATTGTAGAAGCCGTTTATGCCGCTGTTGAGCAGGTCGATTGTTTCCTGCGTAGCCTTGCCGGCAACGAGTTCATCATAGCCCTTGACGATAGCGTCGTACAGCTCGTCGCTTATAACCTTGTAGCTTGCGCTCTGGGTGAGCGAGTTGGGGTCAACGCCTGTAATGGGCAGGAGGTTGACTTCGGAGTACTCGGTCATAGCGTGGTAGTTGAGCTGGTTGTTGGGAATGCATGCGAGGATTTCGAAGCGCACGTATTTGTATCCCTTCAGGCCGTTGACGATAACGTAAACGGGGTCGGTGGAGTGGTTGTTGAAGTCGCGCGTGGAGATGTCTTCCTTCTCGAGAATGGGAATGATTTCTTTCCATTCGCTCGCGTCGTTGCTTACCGATACGCGCAGTTTCGACGCTGTGCGGTGCCATGTGGCGTCGTTACGCTCCTCGTAGTAGAATGCCACGGAGTCGGGCAGGCCTGCCTCGTCTTTTGTCTCGAAGCGCAGGTAGTGTGTTTCGTTAACTGTCTCTGTATCCCATGCGGAGTTCCAGAACGTGCCGTTGTTGCCGTCGATAAGATTCTCGATGTGCTGGCCTTCGTTGATTGAGTTGTTGTTGCAGAACAGTTGGCTTGCGTCGGTAATAATCTTGTCGCCGTAAGTGTATGTGGTGTTCTGGTTGTAGAGGCGCTTGGCGGTTGCGAGCGTGTTCTTGAGCTCGTAGTTGAGGTCAATCTGCTCGTTGTTTGCCGAAATTTCTTCGAATTCTTCATCCGAGATAGGCTCTAATACCCATGCAGTACCGCCGTCGACAGCGCGGTCGCTCCAGTATTTGAGTGCCGACTGCGAGTTTGCGCCGTTGTTGTGGTCGCCGGTGTCGTAGTATTGGGTAGAATCTGCTTCGTTCGAGATGTAGAACTGTCCGTTCATGGCTTCGAACGGAGCGATTATCTGTGCAACCTCGGCAGCGTCGCTGAAGTTGATGTAAGCGCCGTTGTTGGGGTTCTCGCCTTTGGCGATGTATTTGCCGTTGCCCATGTTTTGGACATTGTATTTGGTGCCGTCGATGTGGGTGAACTTCCATATCTGCGCAAGGTCCATGCCGTGGTCGGCGCGCTTCCAGCCCGGACGGCCGTTGACGATGTTCAGGTACATCAGCGAGTCGTTGTATTTGTAGATACCCTGCTGTACCCTTATGCGGTAGTAGCCGTCGGGTATGGCGCGGTCGCGGTCGGCGATGAATGCTTCGGTAGCGGCCTTGAGGGTTTCGTACATTGTGTTGTATTCCTCTTCGGTGTATGCCTTGTCGGCATAGTGGAGCATGGTGTCGGCTTCGGCAGCTGCTTTCTTGTAGTTATTGAGTATTTCCATTGAGGAAATGTATCCGAGGGCGTTCATTGCGGTGTCTACGCCTGCTGCGAGTCGGCCTTCTTGCGCCCAGAGGTTAAGCAGCTTTGCTCTGTTTTGCATTGAGGCGAGCATGTCTACTTTGTCCTGCGGAACTTTCTTTATGAACCAGTCGGAGGCCGTGCCTATGCCGCCGTTGTAGAGAACTATCTTGCCGGCTGTGCCTGCGCCACCCTGGTGGTTTTCCTGGTGGAAGGGGCGGGGAGGATATTCATCCCAGTCGCGCTGGTCGGAGATTTGCCAGTGGCCTGCGTGGTTGAGGCTGATGAACACCGTGGGGTGTTGGAATTCCGACGACCACTCTATGGGCTGGCTGTCGGCTTTGCTTGTGGCTTGGTTGATGTAGAGGCCGGAACCCATGTTCTGCACGGAATAGCGCACTTCGCCTTTTTCGGTGACGGTTGCGTTCTTTACTTGCCAGATGAACGAGGGATCGTTCTCGTCGAATGCTTTCCAGCCGATAATCTTGGGCTCGTCCTGTTTGGGTGCATAGATTGCGAAGTTGCCGTTGCCTGCGTTGGTAAAGGCTGTATTGGCTGTGAAGAAGTAATAGTAGCCGCCGTCTTCAAGGGGTACTTGGCTTTCGCTGCTTTGCAGCCAGGTGTATAGCTCGTTTAGCTCGTTGTATGCGGCCATGCACTCGTCGTCGGTCATTTTGCTGATTTCGTCGTTGGCCTTAATCCAAAGGTCGTAGAAACGCTGGAATTTTTCGGCGTCTTTAATGTATCCCGGCTCGGTGCCTACCACATAGATGTCCTGCCACTCGTAGGGTATGTTGTTGAGGAACTCGTTGAGGTAGTCGCGTCCCGTGGTGAGTTGCAGGTAGCGGCGCATTGACCAGATGTTGGTGTCCTGCCATTCGTAGAAGCCGCGTATCGTTTCGTTGGCTTCGTTGGCCACGAATCCGCGTCCGTTTGTAATGGCGTCGTTAACCTCGCATATTGTTATGGTGCTGGGGTCGTTGACCCAGTCGCCGCTGTCGAACGAACCGGAGTTCACACCGCCGTAGGTGTCTCCGCTGTTGGCATAGTGGAACTCGAACGGAGCGGCGTCGGCCTGGTCGGGAACCATGAACAGGCGGTAGGCGCGGTTGTTGTCGGCGTTGTTCCAGTCGCCCGAGGCGAGATATTCGCCCGTTGCCTTGTTTTTGAGGTTAAACAACTTGTACTGTGTCTTGGGGCTTACGCTGTCGAGCTCGCATAGAATCCATACGATTTTCTCGGGCACCTTGTCACCCTCGAAACGAGTTAGCTTCGGGGCATAGCCCGATGTTATCTCGTTGAAACGCACGAGCGGACCGAGGTAACCTCCTTTGTTGGAGTTGTCGGAACGCCCTTCGAACACGACCTCCATGCCGTCGGCAGCCTCGTCGGCACCCACGACGGAGCCGATGATGTACTGGGCATGAAGGCTTGGCACTGTCAGCAATGTGGCAAACAGGGCCAGAAAAAGAGATTTAATCTTCTTCATACTCATTGTGTTTTTTTTAAAAGTTAATAATATTGATTGGTTTTCAATCCTATAGTCTTTGAATATCGTTTTTTCCCGCGGTAAAATTACAATATTATTCTATGCGTGAATAATTTATTTGCCTATTTTACGGTTAAATTATTATTAAGATTTAAGAGGTGTTTTGGCTTATTAACAATAATATGTGATATATAACTTAATCGGGGCGGTTTTTAACAAACGACTGTTATTTCGCTTTTCCGGATTATTAAGGTGCGGCAGCGGCTGACGGCTGTACCATAGTACAAAACGGACATCGTGCGACGCAAAACCTGTGCCCCGAAACTGGCATTTCAGGTGCGGAAAATTGAAAACTGGTTTTCAGTGTGTTTACCCCACATGGGAGCAAAG
>OGRM01001881.1_pt1 | contig 11446 bp, 9 predicted proteins | sample 1553491 | NCBI WGS metagenome assembly OGRM01 (sample SAMEA2580110, study PRJEB22360) | human gut metagenome | biome: human gut; feature: human-associated habitat; material: faeces | place: Denmark | collected 2008/2010
CATGACACAATGTACGAATTATATCCAATGTCTCCTAAATAAATAATAGATCCTTCAAGCGTAGCTGTAACCGTTTTTTTTATCTTTTCAATTCCTATCAGTCCTCCCAGAAGTGTTGCTAAGTTGCTTTTATCTATTTGAACAATTTCACCATTTGATCGCTTTCCGAAAATAGTTACGATGTCACTTACCACCGGAACTTCATTTAATTTTTTGTCTGCCATAATCGTATTTTTTTAATTATTTATTACTATGTTTCTAATTATTACAATGTTTTTATATAAGCCATCCATGCTTTAGATGTTCCTCCAACCGACTTGTACAGCTTCTTCCTGCCACTTTTTATCTTATACCGGAAAAGGTTGTTTCCATCATAATTCACGGGATAATTCGGATTGCCTTCATTGGCATATGCTTCCATTTCGTATGAGATGGTATAATATGCCGAACTCGCAGGATGGCAGATAGGGTTTCCCTTAACCCACTCGACAAAATACCGCCAGTAGTATTTTACCCATGAGCCGGCAAACTGTGCTTGGCGCAGGTGTATGGTCTCGTGCGTCATACTCTCCTTACCCGCATAGGTCTGCATGTACTTCTCTATATTCTCTTTGTTCTCGATACGGTAAATCATCCGTCCGCACCACATCATGAAACGGTATCCCTTGAAAGGATAATGCTTCATGGCAAGCATCTGAGGATTATCGAAATTACCCGGCTTGCTTGAGAACAGCATCTTGATTAATTGCCATAATTCTTTCATTTTGATTTCTCCTTTTCTTTTGTGTCCAAATAATCGTTTATGGAATCCGCATAAACTCCCGAAAACAACGGTGTACAATCACGTATAATTCGTATTTCCCGTTCATCGTAATCTACTTCTCCCTTGCCAGAGTAAATCTTATGAGCCAGAGAACTGGCGGCTATGCCCGGAACATTTGTGTATATGGCGTTAGCCAATGACTCCGCAATATCCATCTCAACCCTGATATCCTTCTTTATCCCTGTGTAACAAGGAAATTTTGTAAAATCTATTTTCATAATTTATATTTAAATTATCCGCAATAAAACATAACCCAATAATTACCCATACACTTAATGAAGCCGGATGCAAAATCCAAATCAATATAAGACACCTCCTGTCCTCCGGGAGCAGGCAGGATCCGTCCTCCTGTCAATCTTACTCCGCCGCTCATACGTTTGAAGTATATGGTATGTCCCGGAACATCCGGAGGAAGTGTCACTTCTATATTACCCGTATTAATAAACATCACATTGTCATCATTGTTATTCAGGGAAGTGCTGACGGATATGTTCCTCCAGTTCCCCACTATGCCACGAAGAGAAACATAGCTGTCATTGTTCGGATGAAGGAAAATGTTACCTCCCTCCACGAATAGAGGAATGCTCAGAGTCTTGATGTGCATTCCGATCATGGCATTTGGACTCTGTATGTCAATTCCAGCATCATACTTAATCCCTTCAATGGTGGCAAAATGCGTGTTTCCCCCGATTCTTACGTTTGTAAATGTCCTTTCGTTATAAAACTCAATTTGTCCGGCAGACAGATTGAAACCGACATATTTATTTGTTTCATTTTCATAAAGGATTTTTGAGGACAACATCCCCGAAGCGATGGAGAACGGACCGATTACACCACTTGTGGCAGTTATTGTCCCCGTGATATTCGCCTTCGTTGCAACAAGATTTCCTTCCTGATCCACTCGGAACGGAGCACTGCCCGGAACATCACCGCCAGCCCATATCCTTACAGGTGTCTTACCGGCTTCCTTGCTGCTTCCTCCTGTAAGACCGGCTACAATATTATTATTTGCATCCTTTATCAATAACTCATTGCCTTGGACGAAATCAAGACTGGCATTATTGGCTATTATCAGGCTGGTATAGATAGGACCGACATTGCTTAATTCCGTCCAATAGGTGGTATTGGCATAGGTTATGGAAGATGACGATGTATGGGTCTTGATACACTTATAAACATCCCATCCGTCCACCGCACTATTGTTTCTCACCATTACGATATCAATATACCGCGTGCCACTTGTAAGGTCCTCGTCATTCCTGTACGTCACGCCGGACGCCCACTCGGAAGACCGTATAATACATCCCTGTATTCCTTGTACGCCCTGATCTCCCTTGTCTCCCTTATCACCTTTCTCGCCATCATCACCCTTGTCGCCTTTCGCTCCGGTATCGCCCTTTTCGGCCCATACATCATATTCGGCAGTGTTCACCTCACCCGTTAGCACATAACCGCCATCGGCGAACGTAAACCGATTACCGTCGTTGTCAGTCCAACACCACAAGGGAGGATTCGTAGTGGATGCCTTGGCTACATAAGAGCCGCCACCCATCGAAACGACACCCATCTTGGGAACGACCATACCAGTCCTAAACTGACCCATCTGGGTGTAACCGTCACCCTTGTCACCCTTGTTTCCCTTGAATTGCGACCACGTATAGTCGGCAGGATTGCTGCTCTCCGTGGCGGTTTCCTTGTTTACTGCGATGCCTATGTATTTGGTGTTGTTATTCGGCTGCTGGTACATTCCGCTTCCGTCCGCGTTGTCCGAGTAGGCTATCCATGTGTAATAGGTTTTCCCGTCGGCACCGACAGCACCCGGAACGCCCGGTTCGCCCTTGATGTCACTCCACTTGTAATCGGACGGATTGTCACTCTCCACAGCGGTTTCCTTGTTGTATGCCAGTCCAATGTATGCTTTCCCTGTCGGGTCATTGCTGATGCCGTTCCCTTGAGCATCATCCGCATAACGTATCCATGTGTAATAGGTCTTCCCGTCCTTTCCCGGTGCACCGGGAACACCGTCGGTGCCATTGACCCCGTCCGTACCCATCTCTTCCCGGCTCAGCCAACACATCATATTCAGCAGTATTCACTTCACCCGTCAGCACATAACCGCCATCGGCGAAGGTGAACCGGTTACCGGCATTGTCCGTCCAGCACCATAAGGGGGGATTGGTAGTGGATGCCTTGGCTACATAAGAGCCGCCACCCATCGAAACGACACCCATTTTGGGAACAACCATTCTGGTCTTGAACTGCCCCATCTGGGTGTAACCGTCACCCTTGTCACCTTTGCTACCTTTGGATGCGATCTCCTGCCAGTCAGCGTCCGTACCCGGCTCAGAGGACGAACCGTTCTTGTTCAGACACGCCCATGTGCTGCCGTTATACGTCACACTATCGTAGTAATCATAATGCCTGCCTGATTGCCATACACCCTCGTAGCTTAAGTCCATAGCCACTTCACCGTTGGGTTTGAGTCGTTCTATCGTTCCCCTTATGTATACTTTGTCTTGAAATGAAGAATAACCGCCCATCACCTGCCCGTTGACTGTAAGACCACTCAGGTTTCCGTTCTGATAAACGATGTTCACATCCGGATCTATTACCCATGTGTTCACGTTAACCAATCTGCGCAAGTAATATCTGTTCTCATAGGTAATGGCCTGCCTGTCCTTGTCGGTGAAATTTCCGTAGGCAAAGAAGTTCATACCCGGAAGAGGGTGCACGCTTGTTCCTGCCTGAAGAGCGTATTCAAACTTCATGTTTCCGGCCTCATTCTCGATGATGTTTGTTGGAGTAAAATACGAGGTGGCGTACCCGGAATACTCCATGAATCCGTTAGGACCGTATTCATCCTTCGTATGGTTGCTGCCGGCTATGTTGTGAAGTATGCCACGGCAGATATCACTTACATGTAACGTGCCCCACTGCCCCTCAAGCAGTTCCAGCGTGGCCGTGCGGTTTTCCGTGTCAACGGTCTTTATTCTTCCGTATGCGAACGAGTTTGCCTTGTCACCGGATATCACATCGATGCAGTTGAACGTGATCTGCGGTACTATCAACTCTTCACGGAACATCGCCTTGTCGGCTTCGACAACTGTCTTGCCGTTCTTGTCAAACCAGATGGCCGCACCGCTGCCGCCGACAAGACCTGTGACAAATTTGCCGACCCTCAGACCTTTGAGAAAGGTGATGATCTCGCTGGCGATATCCGCTATGTTCTTTCTCAGGAAGGTTCCTATAGCCCTCAGGGAGGAGAAAGCCGTATAGTCGCTCGGACTCTCCATATCGCCGGTCTTCAGCAGGCGGACATTGGCCTGCGCCATCTCCTGCGCCAGCGTGTATTCCAGATTGTTCAGCGTCGAATCCACGGATGACTTCCATGAGGTGCTGACCGCCGACGAGCAGTCAATGGAAGCCTCGGAAAGATTGCCCAGCTTCCTCTCTATCCTTGTGATGCGGGTGTCAAGATACCCGGCCTCGAAATACTGCGCGTCCTCCAGTCTCACCCTTTGCCCGAGCGATAACGGCACACTGTTTTTATCCACATGGATGTAATCCGTGTCGCCGGAATAGATGGATATGTCCTTGCTGTATTCTGTCAGGAAGCTGTCAACCGCCTGCTTGTACTGTTCTTCCGCTATCGGGTAATACTCATCCGGCATGCGGATGTTCGTCAGGATATACGTGTCACCGACGTTCGGTATGATGTTGCCTCCCGGTATCTGGGTATTCTCGTCCGGGTAGGTGTTGATGATCTCGAACTCCTGTGTGTCGTTATGCCAGTTGCACTCGAACTCCCTTCCGGAGAGGTCGCCGCTTTCGAAGGTGATGTGTATCACCTCGCCGCCGATCATGTATTCATCCGGATTGAAGGGCAGATCCTTGTCCTTGACATAATAGACGGTGTATTTCTTCCCGTCCTTATTTGTCTGCTCCTCGGACCTTACCGAGGATACCGTACCCAGGCGGTGCGGGAATATATCCTGAAAGGCCGCTTCCTCGCGATGCTCCTTCAGTCCCAATTGAGTGTTCAGGTCGATATACTTGTCCCGTGACGGCAGTTGTAGATGGGTGTAGCCGTATTTTGACGGGTCAATATTTTTGGTTGAACCTACGGGGATCAGCCGTGTGAACCATTTGATCGAATTGGAATTCTCATTCTGGGTCAGCCCCGTCTTCAATCCCTTCATATAGCCGAGCGTAACCCGTTCGCCGTGTTCGCATTTCCCTATGTTCAGGTATTCCCCGTCCAGCCACCACTCGGTTTCCCAGGCACCGGCTATCTCGCCTGCCGCATCCCAGCAGAACAGGCCGTTGAAGTTGATGGTCTTCCGGTCGCCGGTGACGGCCTGGCCTGCACGCCACGTCACACCGTCGGTGTTGCGGTTCATGTTCGCCACCAGCTTTTCCAGCATTTCCATCGGCGTGCCGTCGTAGGCAAAGACGGACTCCAGGTCATCCTCCCCCTGGTTCAGACGGCAGAACAACAGGTCCTGCATGTCGTGTTCGCGGCCGTAGAAGCTGATATTGTAGGTGTATTTCTGTGTGTCGGTCTTTTTCGGGCGGTATTCCTTCTTTATGGAGAACCGCTTTCCCGATATCTCCACATAGTCGCCGACCGACAGGACGAAGAACTCCCAGGTGGTGAAGTTCACCGTCACCACGAATTCCGCCCCCACTTCCTCGGTCCACCGGGACGATGAATCGGGACTGACCTTCCTTTTCAGGGCTCCCTGCCTGTCGTAGATTTCAAGTTCCATTTATGATGTTTTTAAATCGTTTTTAATCACTGTTTGAAAAAGGTTTCGGCTCGCGCAGCGTGACCGTGAATCCGGCTACCTGCTGGCCGGTATTCCTGATTGTCGTGAACTGGCTGTACCGGGTATATTCCTTCAGGTAGACCTTCATCACCCGGCCTATCTCCGGAACCTCCAGCGTCAGCCATCCCGACTTCAGCAAGGCAAGCACGGCGTTGTAGTTCTCGAACCACCCGGTCCGTGTATCCGCAACCACCGCCATCTTCAGCGTGATGTCCCTCGCCTCGTAACGGGGAAGCAGGGTTTCGGGCAGCTCCTCGCCGTCAAGTTCCCGGTAACTGACGGAGGTATGCTCCTTCATCTTCGGCGGCTTCATCAGCGAGTCGTAATTGGTATGGTCCCCCGCGTTCTCCTCGTACAGGAAACATCCCAGGGACGCCATGTCCGTCCCGTTTATTTTCAGCAGTCCTTCCTCCACTTCCATAGTCCTATGTTTTCAGTTTCACACCGCGCCGGAGCTCCGCGATGTTCTCGTTTATCGTTTCGAGGTGTCTGAGGTACTCCGAATTCCCCGCAATTTTGCCCAGGGATGTCGCCATCCCTTCGAGATGCCTCGTAAGGTTGTTGTCAATGCTGATGACATGGTCAAGGGTCGCGTTGCCGATCCCCTCCAGCCTTCCGGCCGTCTCCTCGGTCATGGAGGTGACGGTTCCGGCCCGGCCGGACTGGGAAGAGGAGGACGATGATGTCCATCCGAAGATATCCTTCAGCGAGTCACGCTCCTCCAGGGCGTCCTTTACGATATCGTTCCATTCCTGCTGGAGGTCCTTGTATTCCCCGGTATCTATACCTCCTTCCTTGTTGTAGTTGGCAAACTTGTCATACCATTCCTGAAGCCTCTTGTCGTAGACTTTCGACAGGCTTGTCTTGAGGATAGCCTTCTGCAGGTACTCGCTGAAGTCCTCCGAGAAATCCTCCGCCCCGCTTTCCATATCAAGCAGTGTGTCATAGAAGGCGTCACGCATGCTGTCAAAAGACATCTGCGTGAGCTGTTCCTTTATCTGGGCCTGTATGTCACCCAGTTTTTCCGAACCTTCAATGATCTTGTCCAGGTAATTTCTGACATCATCATCCAGCTTGGCCCAGAATGTGGGAGCTTCCGACTTCAGTTTCTCCAGCTGCTCCACGGAGAGATCGAACAGCCCGGTCATACGTCCTTCCCCGATCCCGTACCTGTAGAAGTCTTCTCCCAGGGCCGCGCCGGCTGCCGCCCAGTCCTGAGAGGACATCCATTTGCGCTGCCGCACCCCGATAGAATGCGATCCCGTGCTGGCTCCCGAATTCAGACGTTCCTTGCCCAGTATCCGGTAAGAGTCTATGGCGGTCCGCTGTAGGGCCAGTGCTTCCTCTCCGACCTTCTGCGCCTCGGCGCCGTAGCTGGTTTCTATATATTCCTTTTTCTTGTCGATCAGTTCATCCCATATCTCGTTCAGACGGTTGTACTGGTCCACCATCTCGTTATAGCCGGAATAGTCGGCTCCCTTGAAGATGCCTCCAAGCCCCTTGACACCGAACAGACGTCCGATGCTGTCCCACAATCCTCCTGCGGCGTGCATGACGGATTCGAGAATGTTGCCGACAAAACCCTCCAGCCCTTTCTGCCCGATCTGGTCAAGGATAGCCAGTATGGCCGCGATGATGCCGCCGATCTTGCTTCCGGATGCGGACAGCGTGTCCACCAGAGACCCGACCGCGCTTCCGAAGGATGACAGGCTCATGTCCGCCTCGCCCAGCGTGTTCATCGCATCGGCCACGGCGGTGATGTTTCTCACCGCCTTATCCTTCGAGGCTTCCAGGTTGTTCCCGGCATTGCGCTCCCCGGCTTCCGCCTTGTTCCTTTTCTTTCGAGCGGCCTCCGCTTCCGCGCTGTCCGCCCCGTATTGCCGCACGGCCTCGTCATAATCCCGTTGCGCGGCTGTCAATTCATCAACCGCTTCGGAGTATTCCCGTATGGATTCGGTCAGATTGCCGAACAGACCTCCTTTCTCGATGACCTCGCTGTCGATCTTCCCGATGGCTTCCTCGATGACCTGCATCTGTTCCGGAGTGGCGCTTTTTTTGAATTCCGGGCTGTTGCGGAAGCTGACTATCTGCCGCTTCACCTTCTGCAGCTCCTTTTTCGCCACCTTGTCCAGATTGCCGAAGACGACATCCCAGTTGATGGTGTCCTTCAATTCGTTGAAATCAAGTTCGGACAGCGCCTCGTCACGTTGTCGGGACAGCATCCTTTTGTCATTCCCGTTCAGACTCTCTTTCGAGGATTTAAGGGTATATTCCCGCATGATGGCCAGACGTTTCTGCTGGTATGTGCCGTATTCCTTGTTATAGTCAATCCAGGACTGCAGGTCCTTCTCCTGCCATTCCTTGTCGGCGGTATAGAATTCCTTCGCATATTGCTGGTAGGCGACAAGACGCTGCTGCGAGGCGTTGTCTTTCACGGCCTGCCTTTCCTCGGACGTGGACTTCACACCCCGTTTCTTTTCGGCCTCGTCCATTTTCTTGAGGGTGTCACGCTCCTCCTTGTCGATCTGCGCGAGCGACTCGTCAAGCTCCTGCCTTGCAAGGGCCTGGCGTTTCCTTACACCTTCCCGCATGACCGATATGCGTGCCGCCTCAAGTTTCTGCTGTGCCCTGATACGGGCGTCGGCAAGCTCGTCCTGATAATCCCGGGCCGATTTGCCCGTATCCTTGGTTTCCCTGCCGTCATCTTCCTTTATGCCTGCCGATTTAAGCCTCTCTTTCCATTCCTTTGTCCGCGCAAGGAACAGGTCCATATAGGATTTGGCCGTATCCTCCGCTGCCTTCTGTTCCTCTTCCAGGGCGGAGATATCATTTTCTCTGAGCTGTTCGGCCGTGGGAGCGTCCGCCTGTCGGGTATAAGTAGCTGATCCGGACGCGGAAGAGAAGAAATTGGCCCTAAACCTGTCCCAGAAAGTCGGACCCTTCTTCCGCCTTTCCTCTATCTCGTTCTGTTTTTTCAAGGCCTTCTCCGTCTGCTCCGTGGCCAGTTTGAACGCTGCGGCAGCTTCGGCCCTGAGAATCATCGCCCCGATGAACACGTCCGTATTGTCCACCAGCAGGTTCTCGGCGTCATTCACGTTGCCCACCTCAACACCGAGTTTCCCGAACTCCTTCTTGTTTTCGGTGATGAACTGTTTTTTATCGGACATGTTGTCTCCCAGTTCCTTCCATCTTTCGGACAAGGACCTGACGAGAGTGACCTGTTCCGCCACATCACTGCTGCTGTTCCTGAAGGATTCATTCACCTTTTCCTGGGCTTTCGCCACGGACAGGGCGGCATCCTTCACACCGAACAGGCTCTTCACCCATCCGCCGATCTCCTTCCCGTATACGACGGACAGGGTAATCAGGGCGGCCAGCGCCGTCTGCCACGAGAACAGTGAAGAAAGCACCTGCTTCCACACCGGGGTGGCTTTCTTTCCGGCTTTGGTCAGCGCCTCATACTCCTGGCGGGCTGACGACAGGGCGTCGGTGAACATGGGAATGTTGTTGGAAATGGCGAGGAAGAACATCTGGGGACCCATTGCCAGCGAGGGGAGTTCCCGGGCGATCTGCTGCATGCTCATCCTCACATTATTGAGTTTCGGGGCGGGATCATCTCCCATGAGAGGGGTGGATCCTGTCTTTTTCTTCTGCTCTTCCAGCCCCTGCAGTTCCGCTTTCAGTTGCCTGATGACTCCCTGCAGTGCCTGGATGTCCGCCATCTGGGCGTCGGTATTCGTACCTGCGGCCATGGCATTCCTGTACTGTTTCTGCAGTTCCAGCAGTTCCTGCTCCAGCTGTGCGATGACCTGTTTTGCGTACAGGCCTATCCCGGAAAGGTTGCCCTCCACCGAGCGCATCCCCTTCAGTGTCTTGTCGTCAAGCAGTATCTCCAGTCTTACAGGTTCCATTTTTACCCTCCGAGTTTTGTTTGAAAATATTCAGTGGTGAATTTGTCCGGCCTACGTTTGCGCTCCCTTTCCAGGAGCTCCTCCTTGGTCACATACCGGCTGACATCCGTGTTCATCAGCATCAGCTCGGCGTAGCTGATCTTCCACAGGATGTGCCGTTTCGGCCTGCCGAACCGTTCCATCGCCTGCGCGATGATTCCGAAAACGCTATGGGGGCCTTCCTGCCGGCCCGTTAACCCGTTTTCCTTTCCCGGCTTCCTATCGGCTCCAGCAGCTCCGCCGTTCTGGACGCCAACGGAATAGTATTGCAAAAAGGCTGTATGTCCATGCCCCTGAGCAGCTCGATGAGGGCGGCGGAGAGCATCGCCGGATGCACCCTCCATCTGAGATACCATGCCACAGGGCCGGAGAACAGCATCCCCGAGAGCCATCCGGTGCATACGGCCAGCGCGACCATCCGGCTGACCGCCTTTCCCTTCTCCGCCACGAACCGCATCCTTTCTTCATAGTCCATCGCCCTGATATCCTCCGGGGTGACGCCGAGCTCCAGGTACCGCCTTGCTATGCGGATGACCGCCCCGGCGGGCGGACGGCGCATGACAAGGAAGGATTTCCCGGGGCATTTTTTAAAGGGTCTGAGCGGCATCACCGGAATGCGGATGCCGATGTCAAGCAGCATGTCCGCCGCCCGACTTCGTGTGTCCTTCCCTTCCGTCATGACTCGGGATATTCCGGTACACTGTCACCCGGGGCGAAGATCTTGTAGGGAGGCTTCTCCCCGGCATCCTGCATCTCCAGCTCGCACTCGATGCCCAGCACATTGCTGAAGTTGATCCCGTTGGCGAAATTGCATGTGAGCACCCCGTTATAGATACGGATCGTGTGTTCTGTCACGGTCTCGATGTCGAACACGCCCTGCACGTCCTTGTCCTCCGTCGGGGGCACATAGACCCCGGTGCTTTCCTTCGTCCCGCCCATCACCTGTATCATGTTGTCCGCGGACAGCTCGATGAGCGTGAACGTCCATGTCTTGGTTCCCGGTGTGGATTTGAGCACCGCGAACGGCGCGTTGCGTTTCTGCGCCGCCCAGATGCGGGTCTTGGAAGGCGAGTCGCCTCCGGGCTGCAGCCCGTCCTCGGATATCAGTCCGAGAGCCTTCCCGTTATACTTGAGAGCTTTCACGCCATAGATGGCGCCGGTATTCTTTTCTGGCATAATGATTCATGTTTTAATTGTTCCTTGATTTGTCTTTAAACCGCCGGAGTCCCCAGAAGAGAAGCAGGAGGACAAAACAGCACAACACCTTCGTCCTTGTCCGGTCCCAAAAAGAGGGAACCGGCTGTTTTTCCCCGGCCGTAGCCTCCTCTGACTCCAACCTCATATCCGAGGTCTCCCTTACGGTGATCTCCGGCCGGGCATGTGAGACGGCCGTGACGTTCACGCCGCCTTCCCCGTCCGACTCCACCCTCAGGTCCAGCCCCTCATGCTGCTCCGTCACGCCCATGCCGGCCGGAAGGCCGCCTATCGTCCGGAGGAGCCCGGGTTTCAGTGCCAGGCTCGTCAGAGTCGTCGGGGCCTTGCCGAAGATTATTTCCCCGGTTACGCTCCTCTGAAGAGAGCCCGAGCGGACGGCTGTTCGGCTCTCCCTGTTTGCTGCGCATCCAGACAACAGCAGGACAGCGGTCAGCATACTTGCACTGGTAACATTTACGCAGCGCCTGTTCCAGAACGATAATTTTCTCATTGACTTTTCGTATTTGGTCGCTTAAATGTAAAGTCGTCTCGGAGAGGTCGTCATACAACTGCTTGTATGTGCCCTCGTTCTCCTTGACCGCACGGACCTTGACGAGCCTGCGGTCACGCCACCAGCCTATTGCCATGGC
>OGRM01001883.1_pt1 | contig 11424 bp, 5 predicted proteins | sample 1553491 | NCBI WGS metagenome assembly OGRM01 (sample SAMEA2580110, study PRJEB22360) | human gut metagenome | biome: human gut; feature: human-associated habitat; material: faeces | place: Denmark | collected 2008/2010
GTGCGCTCTCACGCGGGCGGAGGACCGGTCAACCCCCCCCGCCGCCGATGGCGGCAGCTCCCCTGATAGGGGAGCCCTTGGCATAGCGGAGACTTCCCCCGAGGAGGAAAAGCCTGCTGGTATTCCTCTGAATGAGGCCCCTGTCTGGCAGCGGGCCCTCATCATGCTGGCGGGTGCCGGGATGAACTTTGTGCTGGGCTTTGTGGTCATGGCCATCCTCATCACGGCCCAGAGCGAACCCATCACCAGCAAGGTCCTCTATCAGGTGGAGGAAAACGCCCTCTGCGGCCAGACCGGCCTGCAGGCAGGGGATAAGATCCTTGCGGTGAACGGCCGCCGCTGCTTTGTGGCAAACGATATCCTCTATGAGCTGATGCGCACGGAGGACTACACCGCCGATTTCACCGTTCTGCGGGACGGCAAAAAGGTGGAGCTGCCCGGTGTGCAGTTCGACACCTGGCAGGATGACAAGGGCGAGACCCACATGAGCCTGGGCTTTACGGTCTACGGCATCAAAAAAACACCGCTGAACGTGCTGAAAGAGGCGGGCAACAGTGTGCTCTACTACGGGCGCATCATCTTTGCCTCCCTCTCCGACCTGCTGCGGGGGCGGGAGAGCATCAACGACCTCTCCGGCCCGGTGGGCATCGTAACGGCCATCGGGCAGGCCGCCAGCTACGGCTGGCAGGACCTGCTGGAGATGCTGGCGCTCATCACCGTGAATGTGGGCATCTTCAACCTGCTGCCCTTCCCGGCGCTGGACGGCGGCAAAGTGGTGTTCCTGCTCATTGAGGGCGTGACCGGCCATGCCGTGCCCGAAAAGATCCAGAGCGGCCTGATCGTGGCAGCCTTTACGCTGCTGTTCGGGCTGATGATTTTTGCAACTTACAATGATATCCTCCGGCTCATTACCGGGGCAATGTGATACGGAAAGGAAAACGACCATGCGGCAGCTGAAACGAGAAGTGAAGATCGGCAATGTGACCATTGGCGGCAACAACCCCATTGCGGTGCAGACCATGCTGAATGTCCCTGTGGAGGACATTGAGGGCAACGTTGCCCAGGCAAAGCGCTGTGAGGCGGCGGGCTGCCAGATCCTGCGTGTGACCTGCCCCAGCGCGGCGGATGCCAAGTGCATCGAGGCCGTGAAGAACGCGGTGAACATCCCCATCGTGGCGGATATCCACTTTGACTACAAGGCAGCGCTGGCCTGCGCCGACGTTGGTGTGGACAAGATCCGCATCAACCCCGGCAACATCGGCGACGACGACCGGGTCAAGGCCGTGGTGCAGGCCTGCCAGCAGAAGAACATCCCCATCCGCATCGGTGTGAACGGCGGCAGCCTGGAAAAGCACATCCTGGCAAAGTACGGCGCGCCCGTGCCCGAGGCCATGGTGGAAAGCGCCCTGTACCATGTCCGCCTGCTGGAAAAGTTCGATTTCAACAACATCGTCATCTCCATCAAGAACTCCAACGTGCCCCGCATGATGGAGGCCTACCGCCAGCTGAGCGCCGTGACCGATTACCCCCTGCATGTGGGCGTGACCGAGGCCGGTACTTACCAGATGGGTCTGCTCAAGAGCGGCATGGGCATCGGCGGGATGCTGCTGGAGGGCATCGGCGATACCATCCGCGTGTCGCTGGCTGCCGAGCCGGAAAAAGAGGTGGAGGCAGGCTTCAACATCCTGCGCGCCGTGGGCTTCCCGGTCACCGGACCGGAGGTCATCACCTGTCCCACCTGCGGACGCACCCAGTACCCCTGCACCGAGATCGCCAACGAGGTGGAAAAGCGGCTGCAGGGCTATAAAAAGTCCATCAAGGTGGCCGTGATGGGCTGCGTTGTCAACGGTCCCGGCGAGGCACGCGAAGCCGATATCGGCATTGCGGGCGGCAAGGGCGAGGCTGTGCTGTTCATCCATGGCAAGCCCATCAAAAAGCTGACCGGCGATAACATTCTGGATCAGTTCATGGACGAGATCTATAAATTGTAAGCATTTTTTTCCCTACTGCCACACCCGCAAAAACGGGTGCGGCAGTTTGTGCTGTAAAGAACCCACCAAAAAGGAGTACCATTTGTGAAACCACTTGTTTCCCAGCTGTGGCCGCAGTTTATGGCGGACCCGGATTTTGCAGCCTGCTTCGGGCAGGTGATCGTGGAGCACGCCCGGATGCTGCGGCAGGACCGGCAGGTCGAGTTTACTTTGCGCAGCGCCGCCCCGCTGGATCAGAACCTCTGCGCCCGGCTACTGGCTTCCCTGCAGCCGGACTACGAGGGCTTTGAACTGAAGATCAAGAACCTGTTCGGCTATGCCATGCTGGACGAGCACGCTTTGCGCATCCTGCTGGAGGACATGAAGCGGGACGGTGTGCCCATCAACGGCTTTCTGGACAGGAGCAGCATTACCATCACCGGGCAGAACATCACGGTGGGGGTGTGCCACGGTACAAAGTTTTTGCAGGAGATGGGCTTTGAAGAACTGCTTGCAAAGCGCGTTGCCGAGCATACCGGCGTTACCCCCAAGGTGACGCTGCAAAGCGCAGTGACTGCGGCGGAGCAGCAGCAGATGGAGGAAAAGCTGGAGCGCAAGATCGCACCGCCGGTGGTCAAATTCGAGAAAAAGAACACCGCACCGTCTATCAAGGTGGAGGGGCTCAACCTTACCGACAAGCCGGTTACCATCTTCCACGGCAAAATGTTCACCCCCAAAAACCTTACGCCCCTCAAGGATCTGGGCGGCGAGGGCGGCAAGTGCATGATCTGGGGCGATGTGTTCTTTACCGAGGTCAAGGGCAACTACCGCAAGATCTACACCGTGTCTATCACCGACTATACCGGCTCGATCAACCTGAAAGTCCGTGCACAGGAAGGGGAGGACTGCTCCAAGTGGGAGGGCATTGGCAAGGGCAGCACGGTCATTGTGCGGGGCGACTGCTCCTACGATAAATACGAGCACGACTACATCGTGTACCCCTACGATGTGCTGATCGTGGAGCGCAAAAAGCGGGAGGATACTGCCCCGGAAAAGCGGGTGGAGCTGCATCTGCACACCAAGCTTTCCAGCATGGACGGCTTCTGCGACCCCGGCGGCATCGTCAAGCTGGCGCACCGCATGGGACACCCCGCCATTGCCATCACCGACCACGGCGTGTGTCAGGGCTATCCGGAAGCCATGCTGGCAGCCGATGACATCCACAAAAAAGACCCGGATTTCAAGCTCATCTACGGCTGCGAAGCCTATTTTGTGGACGACATGGTGCCCTGCGTTTACGGCGTAAAGGATCAGCCGCTGGACGGCGAGTTCTGCGTGTTTGACACCGAGACCACCGGTCTTGACCCCGGGGTAGAGTACCTTACCGAGATTGGCGCGGTCATCATCCGCAACGGCGAGGTGGTGGAGGAGTTCGATACCTTCGTCAAGCCCGGCAAGCCCATCACCCCCAAGATCACCGAGCTGACCGGCATCACCAACGAGATGGTAGCGGACGCCCCCAGCGAAAAGGAAGCGCTGGAAGCTTTTCTTGCCTTTGCGGGCGACCGCATTCTGGTGGGACACAACGTCCACGCCTTTGATATGCGCTTTCTGCGGGCAGCTGCCAAGCGCAGCGGCATCAAGCTGGAGCCTACCTATATTGACACCCTGACCATGGCGCAGACTATGTACCCGGGCCTGCACAATTATAAGCAGGGCACCATCAATAAGCATCTGGAACTGCCCGCCTACGAGGCGCACCGCGCCTGCGAGGACTCCGCTGCACTGGGACGCATCTTCTGCGTGATGCTGAACGACTTAGCGGAAAAAGAGGTAACGAAGGTCAGCGAAATCAACACCGGTCTTGGCGGCAACCGTGAGGTGCTGAAAAAGAAATACTACCACCTGATCATTCTGGTCAAAAACCAGATGGGTCTGAAGAACCTGTACAAAATCGTCAGCGAGGCACACGTCAACTACTTCTTCAAAAAGCCCCGCGTGCCCCGCAGTCTGCTGAACAAGTACCGGGACGGCCTGCTGCTCACCAGTGCCTGTGAGGCAGGCGAGCTGTACCGCGCCATCGTGGACGGCACCAGCTACGAGGAACTGAAAAAAATCGCCGCCTACTACGATATTCTTGAGATCCAGCCGCTGGGCAACAACGCCTATATGGTGCGGGACGGCAAGGTGGACAGCGAGGAACGGATCAAGGAGTTCAACCGCACCGTTATCAAGCTGGGTGAGGATCTGCATAAACCGGTCATTGCCACCGGCGACGTGCACTTTACTGAGCCGGAGGATGCGATCTATCGCGCTGTATTACAGGCGGGCAACGGCTTTAAAGATGCCGACAACCAGCCGCCGCTGTTCTTCCGCACCACGCAGGATATGCTGGCGCAGTTCTACTATCTGCCCAAGGAAAAGGCCTACGAGGTGGTAGTAAAGAACCCCCGCAAGATCGCCGCCATGATCGACAACAATGTGCGCGCCATCCCCCGGGGTACCTACCCGCCCAGCATCGAGGGTGCAGAGCAGCAGCTGCGCGATGCCACATGGGAGCACGCCAAGCGGGATTACGGCGACCCCCTGCCCGAGATCGTGGAAAAGCGGCTGCAAAAGGAACTGGACTCCATCTGCGGCCACGGCTACGCGGTTCTGTACGTCATTGCGGTCAAGCTGGTGGCCTACTCCAATGCGGGCGGCTATCAGGTGGGCAGCCGTGGTTCTGTCGGCTCCTCCGCTGTGGCGCACTTTTCCGGCATCTCAGAGGTGAACAGTCTGCCGCCCCACTACCGCTGCCCAAAGTGCAAGCACAGCGAGTTCATCACCGACGGCAGCGTGGACGACGGCTTTGACCTGCCGGATAAAAACTGCCCTCATTGCGGCACCCGCATGCTGGTGGATGGACACGACATCCCCTTCGAGACCTTCCTGGGCTTCTACGGTGATAAGGAACCGGATATCGACCTGAACTTCTCCGGTGAGTACCAGAGTAAAGCGCATGCGTACTGTGAGGTTATTTTCGGTTACGGACAGACCTTCCGTGCCGGTACGATCGGTACACTTGCCGATAAAACGGCATTTGGTTATATCAAGAATTATTACGAGGAGCGCGGCATCCACAAGAGAAACTGTGAGATCGACCGTATCGTACAGGGATGTGTCGGCGTCCGCAGAACGACCGGACAGCATCCGGGAGGTATCGTTGTACTTCCGGTGGGAGAGGAGATCAATACTTTTACCCCGGTACAGCATCCGGCAAACGATATGACGACTGCGACAGTCACCACACATTTTGATTACCACTCGATCGACCACAACCTGTTGAAACTCGATATTCTCGGGCACGATGATCCGACCATGATCCGTATGTTGCAGGACTTAACGGGAATCGATCCGGTTACGATCCCGCTTGATGATGAGGCGGTCATGTCTTTGTTTAAAAATACGTCAGCGCTTGGTGTTACGCCGGAGGATATCGGCGGGATCCCGCTTGGATGTCTCGGTATTCCGGAGTTTGGTACAGAGTTCGCCATGCAGATGGTTATCGATGCCAAGCCGCAGGAGTTTTCGGATCTGATCCGTATCTCCGGTCTGTCCCACGGTACAGACGTTTGGCTCGGCAATGCGCAGACTTTAATCGAACAGGGACTGGCAACGATTTCCACTGCGATCTGTACGCGAGATGATATCATGATCTATCTGATCCAGATGGGACTTGACAGTGAGCAGTCCTTTACGATCATGGAGTCGGTTCGAAAAGGAAAAGGACTAAAGGAAGAGTGGAAAGAAGAGATGCGTGCACATGACGTGCCGGAGTGGTACATTGATTCTTGTTTAAAGATTAAATACATGTTCCCAAAAGCACATGCGGCGGCTTACGTTATGATGGCATGGCGTATCGCATACTGTAAAGTATATTATCCGCTTGCCTATTATGCGGCATATTTCTCAATCCGTGCGACCGGATTCAACTATGAGATCATGTGTCAGGGAAGAGAGCGCCTTACCTATTTCCAGAAAGATTATGAGCGCAGAAAAGATTCGCTTTCCAAGAAGGAACAGGATGTATACCGTGACATGAAGATTGTACAGGAAATGTATGCGCGGGGATTTGATTTCACACCGATCGATATTTACCGTGCTAAACCGGACCGTTTCCAGATCATTGACGGAAAACTGATGCCGGCATTAAATACGATCGACGGTATGGGAGATAATGCTGCGATCGCTGTGGCGGAAGCGGCAAAAGATGGAAAATTCTTATCCAGAGACGATTTCAGACAGAGAACAAAGGCAACTAAGACGGTCATTGATCTGATGGGAGATTTAGGACTGCTCGGTGATATGCCGGAGTCCAATCAGCTCTCACTGTTTGATTTTGCATAGAAAAAACACAGGGGATAACGGAAGGTCCCCTGTGTTTTTTTGAACATAAAACGAACCTGTGGATCCGGTGCAGGATTATTTGTCAGAAGAACCAGTTCCCGGATTAAAGACCTCAACGTCAGACGGATCAGCAATCGGTGTTCGATACATCACACCGGATGCAAAATCCCTGAAATAGACATCTGTTTCCGTTGCATTGATGTTGGTATAATTGCCTTCTGCGATCACGGTGTAATCACTGCCGTCGGTTTTCATCCGGCAGAGTGCCGGAGTGCTTGTACTGTTGCGCTGGAAATAAATATAGTTTCCTGTAATGTTATAACAGTCAATGCGGTCGTCGCTGAGTGTTGTGATGGCCGAACTGCCGGAGAGATCTGTGCTTGCAAGTGTATAATTGTTTTCATTGTCCAAGAAAAAGATCGTATCACCGATTACGGCTGGCATGTAATAATTGCCTTTCAGAACGAGCTCCGAGGTGTCAGTAACAGTGTCAAAACGCCAGATATTGTGATCGTTTGATACGCCATTGAAATAAATGTACTGTCCGACGACGGAGCATGGACGGTACGGTGTCTTGTCTACCTGATGACTGTCTGCCCCGTCGATGCCGACTTCATAGAAAGTGGTAAAGTCTTTGTCGTCATAGTGAAGGTAATAAATTTTATTTCCGACTAAAGAGGCGTAAAGACTCGCGGAAGAATCAAGGAGAATGCTCTTTTTATGTTTGCTGCGGTCAAGCCGGCAGAGACTGTCTGTATTGATCGTCAAAAATGAAAACGGTTCGGTAAAAACCGGATTGTTGCGCACATAGTAAATATAATTGTCATCTGCATTGATAAAGGTGGCAACATCATCAGAAATCTTTGTAAGGTCTGAACCGTCGCTGTTCATTGAGTATAGTTTGCTGCTGTCGGAAGGGTTTGCAAAATAAATCGTACCATCAGCTGCCGTGCAGAAGATGCCGGCATTGTAGAGATTGCCAGCCGTGTTGCCGTTTATGTAATCGTCATTGAATTTTGTCTCGTTTGATTTGTGGTGGTAGACACCAAAACCGACACCGGCGGCGAGTACGAGGATAATTAAGAGAATCGTGATAACTTTTTTCATAAGGCCTCCATTCTGAGAGCATTTTATGCTGACGTGACAATGTGTTTGATTTGCTTCTCATCTGTGTTTATTATAGCATTTTCAGAGCACGAATACTATATTTTTCATATGGAATATGACTTTTTCTGCCCTTGATTTTGCTACGTTAATGTAATATAGTAGAAGTAATACTAAAAATAAAGGTGGAATCCATGAAAGATTTAAAAGAATTAAGAGACCAGATTGATGTCATTGACAGACAGATCGTAGATTTATATCAGGAGAGAATGGAGATTGCTGCGGGTGTTGCAGAATATAAGATCAATACCGGCAAAAAAGTATTTGATAAAGAACGCGAAGATTCAAAACTTGCAACGCTGACAGCACTTGGCAAAACAGATTTTAATAAACACGGGATCCGTGAATTGTTTGAGCAGATTATGTCGATGAGCAGAAAACGCCAGTATCAGCTTTTGACAGCGCATGGAATGTATGAAAAACCGGATTTTACAGAAGTGGAAAGTTTAGATTATCACAATGCGCGTATTGTGTTTCAGGGGACAGAGGGTGCGTACAGCCAGCTTGCATTGAGAGAGTACTTTGGAGAGCAGACGGACAGTTATCATGTGGAAACCTGGCGTGATGCCATGGAGGCGATCAAAAACGGAGAGGCAGATTATGCGGTGCTTCCGATTGAGAATTCTTCAGCGGGCATCGTATCTGAAAATTATGACCTGATGGTAGAATACGATAACTGCATCGTCGGGGAGCAGATTATCCAGATCAATCATGCACTGCTTGGACTTCCGGATGCAGAACTTTCCGATATCACGGATGTCTATTCCCACCCGCAGGCACTGATGCAGTGCGGCAGATATCTTGAGAGCCACCGGGAATGGGAAAAACATAGTCTGAAAAATACTGCCATGGCGGCAAAAAAAGTAAAAGAGGACGGCAAAAAACATAAGGCGGCGATCGCAAGCAGCCTGACTGCTGATATCTATGGACTGAAAGTGCTGGATGAATGTATTCAGGATAATAAGATGAATGCAACCCGTTTTATTATCGTATCCGGCAAACGCGTTTTCACTTCAAAGGCGGAAAAGATCAGTATCTGCTTTGAAGGTATGCATGAGAGTGGTTCCCTTTACCATATGCTGTCCCATTTTATTTACAATGGCATCAACATGAACCACATTGAATCAAGACCGGTACAGGGGAAAAACTGGGAGTACCGTTTCTTTGTCGACTTTGAGGGTAATTTAAATGATGCAGCAGTGCAGAATGCCTTAAGAGGTCTGGCAGAGGAAACGCTTGGACTTAAGATTCTTGGAAATTATTAGAACGAAAGAAATGTGTGGAAATAAGATTTGCACACGAAGAAATGGAGCAAAACATGAAAAGTACAAAAAACCTGATCTTATATAAAAATTTTGAAAATGGAAAATTATTTTATAACATGGCATGGATCATGGAAAACTATGAGAATGAATATTATAACAGAGAGGATATCGAGGCACTGCTTTACGAATGTTTTAACCAGTTATCCGAACTTGCAGTAAGTCATGGATTTAAAGGAAATCTCTGGCATAATTTTATTGCATTTATTCTGGTCAATAACGAGAACGCATACAGCCGTGGATGTGAGATCCGGGGTGGTATGGAAGGCTCCGTCAATCAGATTGCACTGCATGATTTTAAGATCATGAAAGATTTATTTGATTTTGATTTTACAGAGCTGGCAAAAGATTATGAGATCGACTGCATGGATGCACTGCTTCATTATGAGAGTGCAGGCGACAGCGGAAAGCTTTTTAATAAAAGAATCCGTGACCGTATCTGTGAACTGACAGTAAAATTAGAGCAGGCGGCAGATGCAGGTGATTTTAAGGATGCTGTTACAGAGTTCTACGGAGAATTTGGTGTTGGAAAATTAGGCTTACATAAAGCATTTCGTGTGCTGCATAAAGAGGATGGAGCACAGATCGTACCGATCACAAACATTGCACATGTAAAATTAGATGATCTGGTCGGATATGAGATCGCAAAACAGAAACTGATCGACAATACAGAGAGCTTTGTCCGCGGAAAGGAGGCAAATAACTGCCTGCTTTACGGAGATGCAGGAACAGGAAAGTCCACCAGTATTAAGGCAATCGCCAATCAGTATTATGACAGGGGACTGCGTCTGATCGAGGTGTACAAGCATCAGTTCTGCGACTTAAATGATGTGATCGCACAGATCAAAAACCGCAATTACAAATTTATCATTTATATGGATGATCTGTCATTTGAGGAATTTGAGATCGAGTATAAATACTTAAAAGCAGTGATCGAGGGAGGACTTGAGAAGAAACCGGACAATGTTTTGATCTATGCGACCTCAAACAGACGTCATCTGATCCGCGAGACATTCTCCGACAAAGAGGAAGTGAGAGAGGACATGCATACTTCCGATACCGTACAGGAAAAGTTGTCTCTGTATGCAAGATTTGGCGTTTCCATTTATTTTGGTGCACCGGGCAAAAAAGAATTCCAGCATATCGTGGTATCCCTTGCAGAGAAAAACGGTATCACCATGGATGAGGAGACACTTCTTGCCGAGGCAAATAAATGGGAACTTGCCCACGGCGGACTCTCCGGAAGAACAGCACAGCAGTTTATTAATTATCTGCTTGGAAAACAGGAATAACATGTACGCATGAAGCAGGAGGATAAAATATGGCAATTCATACATTTGCAGCGATTTATATCGGCTCTTATGAGGTGAGCCTGAAAATTTTTGAGATCTCTGCCAGAAAAAACATCCGCAAAATTGATTATATCAGAAGCAGGATCGAGCTTGGGCGGGATGCGTATTCACGCGGTGTGATCGGATATGAGCTGGTGGAAGCACTCTGTGACACGTTAGAGCAGTTCACGAAGATCATGAAAGAGTATCAGGTGGATGGCTACGAGGCATATGCGGCTGCAGCACTCCGCGATGTGAGCAATGAATTGTTCATCTTAGACCAGATCCGCATCCGTACCGGACTGACGGTACATGTTTTAAGCAACTCGGAACACCGCTTTATCAGCTACAAATCGGTTGCGATGCGAAGTGAGTTTGAGGAACTGATCAAAACGGGGGCAGCAGTCGTGGATGTCGGTGGCGGCGGCATGCAGATCACAATCTTTTCAAAGGGCAAAGTCATTACGACACAGCATCTTGGACTTGGCACCATACGCATGCAGGAACAGCTTGCAAAAAAAAGCTGCAGCTTAGAGCAGTATGAGCTGCAGATTGAAGAACTGGTAGAAAAAGAGTTAAATGTGTTTATGGCAATGTTCACGGAACAGGTAAAAGTGAAGAATCTGATCATAATCGGAGATTATATCATGGAGGTTGCCGGAAAAGTCACCGGGAAGAAACATGAAAATCTGATGGAAACCAATGATTTTCTGGCATTTCTGGATGATCTTGACAAAAAAACTGTGGAACAGATTTCGGAAGAATTAAATTTATCAAATGAAAATGATTCCCTGATCATTCCGTACATGATCATTTTTAAATGCATGGCGCGCAAAATGAAAGCCGAAAAAATCTGGGCACCGGGTGTCATTGTGAGCGATGGTATTGCATATGATTATGCACAGAAGCATAAGCTATGCAAACCGGTCCATGATTTTGATGCAGATGTCATCTCGGCTGCAAGGAATCTGTCCGCCCGCTATATGAGCTACTCACCGCATATTGATGCACTGACACAGATGGCAACGCTGATTTTTGACACAATGAAAAAAATCCATGGACTGGGAAAGAGAGAGCGGCTTTTACTTCAGGTGGCAGCAATCCTGCATGACTGCGGAAAGTATATCAGTCTTGCAAACGGACCGCTGTGTTCCTATGACATTATTATGGCGTCGGAAATCATCGGTCTTACACATATGGAACGTGAGATCGTGGCGTATACGGTTTTATACAATACCTATCCGCTGC
>OGRM01001890.1_pt1 | contig 11384 bp, 10 predicted proteins | sample 1553491 | NCBI WGS metagenome assembly OGRM01 (sample SAMEA2580110, study PRJEB22360) | human gut metagenome | biome: human gut; feature: human-associated habitat; material: faeces | place: Denmark | collected 2008/2010
CTATCGCTGATTATATCAGGGCAGACACGCGGCTGCCCGCCTATCTGCCGTATCCCCGTTTCCTGCTGAAAATGGAGATTTCACAGACCGCCAAGCTGCTGTATTCGCTGCTGTTAGACCGTTCCACCCTCTCCCAGAAAAACAAGTGGCTGGACGACGAGGGCAGGATTTATATTATCTATCCCATCGCGGAGATAGCAGAAATACTGGATAAAGGCAGCACCACCATCAAGGGGGCGCTTAATGAACTGGACACGGCGGGGCTGTTGGAACGGGAACGGGGCGGCTTCTCCGCACCGAACCGGCTTTATGTCAAAGTACCGCCAGTGCCACAGGTACAGTTTTCAGACCAACTGATGGCCGGAAGTCCGCCCCTCATAGAGCCGGAAAACCGTCCTACTGATGGTCAGAAAACCGACCTTATGATGGTCGGAAAACCGTCCCCTAACCAAACTACTATAAACAACCTTACAGAGAGCCAAACAAAGGGAGTGAGTGGGGCCGTCCGCGCCCTATGGCCGATATGGAAATATTTTTCTGTCACAGACCGAATACGACGAGTTGCAGGCAGAGTACCCCGACCGGCTGGAACGGTTCATCGAGGAAATGAGCCGCTACCTTGCCGCCAGCGGGAAAAGCTACCAGAATTATGCCGCCGCCTTGCACAGATGGGCGGCCAATGACAAAAAGGGAGCCGTAAAACAGGGCATCCCCGACTATACCTGTATGGAGGGAGAAAGCTTATGACAAGTGAAATCAAAGATATTTTGGAGAACATGACAACCGCCGCCCCGGAGATGGAGGACTATATCGGCGAGGACGGACTGCTTTACTGCGGAAAGTGCCATACGCCGAAAGAAGCCTACTTCCCGGAGGGTAAGGAGCTGTTTGGCCGTGACCGCCACCCGGCAGAGTGCGACTGCCAGAGAGCCGCCCGCGAGGAACGGGAGGCCGCCGAGAAGCGGCGCAGGCACCTTGACACCGTGGAGGAACTGAAACGCCGGGGCTTTACCGACCCCACCATGCGGGACTGGACTTTTGAGAACGACAACGGCAGGAACCCGCAGGCCGGGATTGCCCGCCGGTATGTGGAACACTGGGAGGATATGCGAACCGACAATATCGGCTGCCTGTTCTGGGGCGGCGTGGGAACCGGGAAAAGCTACCTTGCGGGCTGTATCGCAAACGCCCTCATGGAGAAAGAAATCCCCGTCCACATGACGAATTTTGCCCTTATCCTCAACGACCTTGCCGCCAGCTTTGAGAACCGCAACGAGTACATTTCCCGCCTTTGCCGCTATCCGCTGCTTATCCTTGACGACTTCGGCATGGAGCGCGGCACCGAGTACGGGCTGGAACAGGTTTTCAATGTGATTGACAGCCGTTACCGCAGCGGCAAGCCGCTGATCGTCACGACCAACCTCACGCTGGACGACCTGCGGAACCCAGAGGACACCGCACATTCCCGGATTTATGACCGCCTGCTTTCCATGTGCGTCCCGGTACGCTTTACCGGCGACAACTTCCGGCAGGAAGCCGCGCAGCGGAAAATGGAGAGCATGAAGAAACTGATTACCGACTGAAAGGAGTATTGCCTATGGCAGATAACAAGCAGCACGACACCCGCACCACCCGCCGCCCTGACTGTGTGACGGAAATCCGCATGGGCAATTCCGTCCTTGTCGTGTCCGGCTATTTCAAGAAAGACACCACGACCACCGCCGCCGACAAAATGGCGCGGGTACTGGAAGCGGAAGCCGCTGCTACACAAAAACCGGCAATTTGACAAACCATAAAGAAGCAGATTTTACACTTTTGCCGCTATACAGCCCCCGCTATTCCGTGGTACAATAAAGCTACGGAATAGTGGGGCTGGCTGTCGGAAACGGAGGATTTTATGTTAAGACAAGCCACCCAAAACCTCATTACCGCCCTTTATCCGAGATTGTCCCATGAGGACGAATTGCAAGGCGAGAGTAATTCCATATCGAACCAAAAAAGGATACTCGAAACCTACGCAAAACAGAACGGCTTTACCAATCTGCGCTGGTACACCGACGACGGCTTTTCCGGCGCAAACTTCCAGCGCCCCGGTTTTCAAGCCATGCTTGCAGACATTGAAGCCGGGAAAGTGGGTACGGTCATCGTCAAGGACATGAGCCGGTTAGGGCGAAACTACTTGCAGGTGGGATTTTACACGGAAATGCTGTTCCCCCAAAAGGGCGTGCGGTTTATCGCTGTCAACGACAATGTGGACAGCGCAAACGGCGGCATGGACAACGATTTTACCCCTCTGCGAAATCTGTTCAACGAATGGCTGGTGAGAGATACGAGCAAGAAAATCAAGGCAGTTAAGAGAGCAAAAGGCATGAGCGGCAAGCCTGTTACCAGCAAGCCGGTTTACGGCTATGTGATGGACGAGGACGAGAATTTTATTATAGACGAGGAAGCCGCCCCGGTGGTGCAGCAGATTTACCAGCTTTGCCTTGCCGGGAACGGCCCGACCAAGATTGCCCGTATGCTTACGGAGCAGCAAATCCCCACGCCGGGGACGCTGGAATACCGCAGGACGGGCAGCACCCGCCGCTACCACCCCGGCTATGAGTGCAAGTGGGCGACCAATACCGTTGTGCATATCCTTGAAAACCGGGAATACACAGGCTGTCTGGTAAACTTCAAGACAGAAAAGCTCTCTTACAAAGTCAAGCACAGTGTAGAAAATCCCCTGGAAAAGCAAGTGATTTTCGAGAACCACCACGAGCCTATCATAGACACCCAGACATGGGAACGGGTGCAGGAACTTCGCAAGCAGCGCAAACGCCCCAACCGCTATGATGAAGTGGGCTTGTTCTCCGGCATACTGTTCTGTGCGGACTGCGGCAGTGTCATGTATCAGCAGCGATACCAGACGGACAAGCGCAAGCAGGACTGTTATATCTGCGGCAACTACAAGAAACGCACCCATGACTGTACGGCGCACTTTATCCGCACCGACCTCTTGACCGCTGGCGTACTCTCCAATCTGCGGAAAGTTACCAGCTATGCGGCAAAGCATGAAGCCCGGTTTATGAAGCTTTTAATCGAGCAGAATGAGGACGGGGACAGACGCAGGAACGCCGCCAAGAAAAAGGAGCTGGAAGCCGCCGAGAAACGCATAGCCGAGTTATCTGCTATCTTCAAGCGGCTGTATGAGGACAGCGTAACCGGGCGCATATCGGACGAGCGTTTCACAGAGCTGTCGGCAGACTATGAAGCCGAGCAGAAAGAACTGAAAGAACGTGCCGCCAGACTGCGGGAAGAACTTTCCAAAGCGCAGGAAGCCACCGCAAACGCTGAAAAGTTTATGAATGTGGTACGCAGGCACACTACCATTGAAGAACTTACCCCTACTCTGCTGCGGGAGTTTGTGGAGAAAATCGTTGTCCATGAAAGCGTTGCCCTTGACGGGAAACGCCGGGGCAAGTTACGCAGACAGGAAATCGAAATCTATTATTCTTTTGTCGGCAAGGTAGAACTGCCCGACACCTAACCGCCCGACCTATCCGACATACCTCATGTGCCGGATAGGAACGGCAAAATTTTTTACACTTCTATTACTTCTTTATCGCACATCAGTAAAAGGTCTGGTGATGTAATCCAAGAGGCATTGTTCCAACATATCCTCTGAGAATATCCCACTCTCCATCAGTTGAGTATACATGATGACTGCCAGATATCTGAAAACCAATCTCATAATGTTTTATACATGCACTCATTGATGGCATATGAAAATTAATATCTTTTCCGTTATAAACGATACTTCTGTTTATTTCAAAATTATTACAATCTTTTATAGGTCTTGGCATACATTTTACTTCCATCTAATGATATTAAATATAAAATAGCATAATATCTTAAATTCTAATTGTAAAGTGATATTTTTTATAAAGAAAGCGACAAATTAATAATGTATAATACATATGTAACTAAGCAGTTGTTTTTTGCGGAGGGATTAGTAATGAATAATGAGAGAATGCCAATTAACATTTATAAACTTGATGCTGGTTATAATGATAAGGGAATGAATAGTAATGAACTTATTAAAGATTATAAACGGAATATACATAAATGGTATTTTATAGCTGCTGCCGACATTGTGTTTGCCTTGATTATAGCATTTGTTAATTTTAAAGTTCCTGACACGGTAATGATGAGCCTGATTATTTATATTGTAGTATTGGCACTGCTTATAGTAAGTATTGTCAGGATTCATGGATATCGTTTACAGTGTAGAAATATAAAGGGAGATTTAACAGATGAAAAAATATAAGCTGAGCACGAGGGTAAGTGCTTATATAGCTGTGATTTTATCGCTGGCTATGAGTGGCCAGCTGATGAAGAGGCAAAGTTTAAATGGATATCATCTGAGATTCTAAGCCTTAATAAGGAAGGGGCAAAAGTGCGGGTCAAAGCTCAAATTGATTTTATAAAATATCATTATGAAACAGAATGTACAGTCAGGTGGAATGAAAACCTATCAGAGACTAAAATTAAAAATGCTAGTATTACGGCGGTGTAAGCATTTGTTGCGGATGGTTGATATATTAGAGTTAATATGATACTTGCGGATTTAGAAGTCGACACATTTAATAACATTGGCATTGAGATGGAATAATATTCTTTCTTCAATAAAGTAATGAGCAGTTCTGGAAATCTGTGGGTAGTGCTACGCATACAACAGATATGTAACACTACCAGATATAAATCCCCTATTTATGGGCTTTTTAGGATATCAAAACGATAATTCTAGTTCTCAAAGAGATAATTCCCCTGTATTCTGCTTGAACAATCTTGAAAAGTGAGACTGGGAAAAGCCAAATTTTTTACAGATAATATCTGCATTAATATCATCCTGATAATCCACAAGAAACTATTAGAGCACGTATTTATAAGAAAATAGGTGTTAAATCTGAGAGAGTGGAAAAGGGTGTATATCCAAGTTTAAAACAGGTTAAGTCAAAGTCTGATGCTGCAAGGAGACAGTCAAGAGCAAGTGCTGCATACATAAGTATTTGCCAAAAGCATTATTCCAGTAAGTAGTTCTAAGACTTCATAAAAAGACTTCACAGACATACCTTATAGACAGGCTTTACAGACGTGCTTCATAGATAGACTTTACAGACAGGCTTCATAATTCACTTACAGACCAAACAGCTTTATCGCAAATATTGACAACAAAGGTATTGTAATGAGTGACAATATAGTTGTAAGCACGAATATTTCTGTCGCGTAAAGTGAATCCTTGTTATATCTTTCTGCAAACATAATAGCAGATGCTCCGGCAGGGCAGGCCATTCCTATGAATACGGTAAACGGTACATTAAAATCAAAGCTTTGGAAGTTGAAAATATAAAGAATAAGCATACCGATTACAGGAAATATGATGAGCTTAAGAGCACAAAGATAGTACATACGCAGACTCTTGAGGCTGCTTACAATATTGCTCTGTGCAAGATTAGCACCAGCTATAAGCATAGCAAGTGGCGTATTCATATTGGCTATGTATTGAATCGGATTATCTATAACAGCAGGTATTTTTATGCCGGTAACAAAGCATATAACACCAGCGAATATGGCTATAATGGTTGGTGTGCAAAGATTCCTGCATATAGTTTTGAAGTCACCTGCTCCACCCATGACTATAACGCCGTGAGTCCATAATAACAGATTGAATACAGTAAGGTAAGCTGTCATATAGAAAACACCTTCCTGGCCAATGACGCCATTGATAAGAGGTAGTCCTATAAAACCACTGTTTGAATATATAAGGGTAATTTTCTCAACAGGAATTCTGGTTTTTTGCAGATTATAAGCAGAACTTATACTTATACCGTTTCTGCTATATTCAGTATTTCTGATTAGTATATTTGTTAATATTATAATAACTGTAAATGTTGTTAAAGCTGCAATGAGTGTAAGACCAAGCCCCCACATAAGATGACCGTCAAAGTCCATCTGGTAAGATTGGAATATCATAAGAGGTGAAACCAACATAAGAAGAATGTTTGACAGCTTTGGAACAGTCTTATCATCAATCAGGCCAGTTTTAAATAGAACTATTCCGCAAAGCATTATAAAAAACATTTCAATTATTTTTTCAGCAACAACAATAGCCATACTGCCCTCCATTTTCACAATACTGATTCTGCTAAAATTAAATATAATAGTGCGTAGCACGGAACAATCCGTAGGCGTTAAAGCCGTGGATTTTTGACACCGGCATCATTAAATTTAATGATACAATATAAATGATGAGAGTGTCAAAAGTAAATTTTGCTACTCGCTGATGTAACCGGATTGCTTCATTGCTATGCAATTCCCGCAATCCTCGAACATCTCAAACTCCTATAAAATAGCGTGTTCACACCATTATATTCCGTTTTAGGTGTTCTGTGTGTACAATTTTTGAATTTAATAATCAAAGAGTTCGTTTTATCACTTCTGATAAATTGGAGAGATATACGAAAGTAGTTGAGTGGGATAATGGATATCTTGTTATGGCAAAATATAAAAATGCCAGTCTCTAAGTTCAACCTTAGGGACTGGCATTTCTTAATTATTCAATTACAACTCATATCTTGGCTAAGGACTACATTAGCAACAGCAGTCACAGATGCTAAGTGCACTATCAATTAGTCCAATTCACACATTTCTGTACGGATTATCCCTCAATAGCAATCCTCTTAGCACTTTCAATTTCCTCAGCAGCTTTCTTTGGTACAGAGAGTCTTAAAATACCACTTTCATATTTAGCCTTTATGTCGTCCTGAGTAATTGCATTACCAACGTAGAAGCTTCTGCTCATAGAGCCGGCATAACGTTCCTTTCTGATATACTTGCCTTCCTTGTCCTGCTCGTCCTTATCAAGACCCTTAGCGGCACTGATTGAAAGGTATCCATTATCAAGCTGTATATTGATTTCGTCTTTCTTAAAGCCAGGTAAATCAATATCAACTTCATAGCCGGAATCAGTTTCTCTGACATCAGTCTTCATTTCGTGGCTGGCGTGTTTACCATATAAAGCTTTTTCAACTTCAGGAAATCCGAAGTTCATCCAATCATCATTAAATAAATTCTCTCCAAAAATACTAGGCATTAACATAAGTCATCGCTCCTTTTTTAATAAACTATTTGTTCGGCTGAACCTTTCGTTCATTCAGATTGGATATATAAATAACCAATCCCCAGGATTACATATTCATCTGAACTATTACCTTGTTTCTTTGGAACATCTGGAATGGCGTTATCTTAATTACTATTTCTTAACTCCCTTTCCTTTGTTCTGGCTATGTTATATACCTAATCATTAGCACTGTCAATAGGTGAGTGCTAATAATTTATAAATAGTTTATAATTATTTCAATTCTTACTATTTTCAGAAGTGTTGAAAAGACTGTACAGGATAAGCCGTAATATATTAGTACGTTAATTAATTTCTATTATGATTTGTCAAATTCGTGTGAAGTAATCTAAAGGAAATTGGATTGTGATTTCGATTTTACATTTATTATTAGATTCTAATCGGTGTATTAAGAACGTAAATTTATACAAAAGGGGTATATTAATATGAACAAAAGAATAACAAGGAAATTGTGCATTGTTGGCTTGATATCTTCTATTGTCTTATCTGGATGTGGTAATGCAGGTATAACAGGTGGCAACAGAGAGGAGTTATCAGGTGGTACAGATAAAGTTGTCTCTTTAAAGGTGTGGACAGAAAAGGATGGTCTGGATGTCATGAACAAAATGCTAGACAGCTTTAAGGAACAATATAAAGATGAAGCAGAGTTTGATATAACGGTTGAAATCCAGGCAGATTCACAGGTTCGTGATGTTATGCTTACAGATGTACACAATGGTGCAGATGTGTTTTCATTTCCAGATGATCAGATTATATCATTAACGGCTGGCGGAGTTCTGACAGAGGTACCCAATGCAGATGAAATAGCAGCAGCTAATGTAAAGGAGTCAGTCGAAGCAGCGACTCTGAATGATACATTATACGGCTATCCTATGACAGCAGATAATGGATATTTTATGTATTACAATAAAGATTATTTTTCAGAAGATGATGTTAAATCATTAGACAAAATGTTGTCAATTGCAGCAGCTAACAATAAAAAAGTTGCTATGGAGTTTGATTCAGGATGGTATCTTTATACATTTTTCGGAAATACAGGACTTAGTCTTTCTATTAAACCAGATGGTATAACTAATGAATGTAACTGGAATTCGCAGACAGGTGATATAACTGGAGCAGCTATAAAACAGGCTCTCAATAGTATAGCAGCTAATCCAGGGTTTGTAAGTATGCCTAACGGAGATATAGCTGAACACATTAAAAGTGGTGATGTTATAGCAGGAATAAGTGGTGTATGGGATGTTATGAATGTAAAGGAAGCCTGGGGAGAGAATTATGGTGCCTGTAAGCTGCCAACATATACAGTTGCAGGAAAGGAAGTTCAGATGTCTTCGTTTACAGGCTATAAGATGATGGGAGTGAACTCTTATTCAAAGAATAAAGAATGGGCATGCAGGCTTGCTGACTGGCTGACTAATCAGCAGAATCAGGAGCTTAGGTTTAAAGAGAAAAATCAGGGACCATCTAACAGTAAGGCAGCAGAATCAGATGAAATCAAAAAAGTGGCTGCAATACAGGCAATCATTGCACAGTCCCAGTATGGAACATTGCAAAGAGTAGGAAACAGCTACTGGGATGCCTGTAAGAAGTTTGCTAATACCGTACTTAGTGGTAATAACGGTGGTTTATCAGATCAGGAAGTTATGGATACGTTAGTTAATGAAATTACAGCTTCTGCTATTAAGTAACAGTAAGTTGACCAAAGTTGATTTACTGTGAGTAGAAAAGATTGGAGAACAAGCATGAATAATAAAAAAAGAACGAGCCTGAAGACACTGATATTATTGCCAGTATTTATACTAGGTGCTTTAACAATAATATGTAATGTTATGGCTATAAACAATATAAGAACTGTTAACTCTAATGCCGCTGATATAACAGATAACTGTATGATGAGTGTTTCAGATCTTGGTGAAATAAAGAATGATATACAGGTTATTCATACACTTGGATTATCACATATTATTGCAACAGATCTTAATACTATGATATCAGTAGTAGGCGAGATTAATGATAATCAGGAAGAATTAGAACAAAAGCTGGATGAATATAAGAAATATGTCCAGAATGATGATATGGATACATATAATTCATTAGTAAGTAATTATAATACTATGAAATATGAGCTTGGAAACATTATGGCATACAGTGCTTTAGGCAAGAATGAGGAAGCATATGCTATTGCTAACGGAGTTGTAAGTGATAGCAGCACAGCAATCCAGAAGGATATTGAGGTGCTAAGCACACATGCCAATGATACAGCTTCTGAGGCAAGGGAAAGGCTTACCAGTGTGTATATAAGCTCACTTGTCAGTAATGGTATAGTTATTATTATAAGCGCTATATTAATTATTGTAGCAATATACTGTGTTATGAAGTATGTTATCAAACCAATTATTGCAACCAATAAAGATATCAGGGATATTATTGATGGAATCGATAATGGAGAAGGAGATCTGACAAAGCGCGTAAGAGTCATATCTAATGACGAGATAGCAGACCTTGGTAACGGTATCAATCTTTTTATGGATAAGCTGCAGGAAATACTAAAGCTGATTATAGAGAATACTAACTATATGGAAAATGTTGTTGCTGAGGTTGATGGCAGTGTTGTCAAATCCAATGACAGTGCTTCTGATTTATCTGCTATGACAGAGGAATTATCTGCAACTATGCAGGATGTAGGGCTTTCTGTTAATACTATTAATGATAATGCTGATAATATACTAAAAGATGTCGAGATTATAGCGACAAAGTCAGATGATATTAATCAGTTCTCAAAGGAAATGAAGGCAAATGCAGAAAAAATAGAGAGTGATGCAAGATATAATATGGTTCAGACAGGTGAAAAGGTTGGGAATATATTAGATGTTCTTAATAAGGCAATAGAAGATAGTAAGAGCGTTGACCAGGTAAATAACCTTACGAATGATATTCTTAATATATCAAGCCAGACGAATCTGTTAGCACTCAATGCTTCAATAGAAGCTGCCAGAGCAGGTGAAGCGGGTAAGGGCTTTGCAGTAGTGGCAGATGAGATTCGTCAGTTAGCAGATTCAAGCCGTGAAACTGCCAACAAGATACAAAGTATTAACTCGGTTGTTGTTGCTGCTGTTAATAATCTATCAGATAATGCTAATAATCTGGTTTCGTATCTTCAGCAGACTATTCTTCCTGAATTTCAGACATTTGTTGATGGCGGCGTGAAATATAAAGAAAATGCTTCATATATAGAGAATGCAATGGATGAATTCGTTGAGAAAACAGATGTCCTGAAGAAAAATATGGATGAAATAGCTCATTCCATCAATACGATAACAACAGTAGTTGATGATGGTGCTGCTGGAGTTAATAATGCGGCTATAAGTACACAGGATCTTGTTGAGGATATAGTCAATATCAGCAATAAAATGATAGAAAACAAGAGCATTGCCCAGAATCTTAAGAATAGTACTAACATATTTGCAAAGTTCTGATTGCAGGAATTGCATAGGAATAAAGCTATGTTTACTATTTACGGTTTACAATTTACATCTGAAAGATATTTGACATTTTCATATTTTTTTAATAATATTATATTATGTACGTTTTTTGCATAAGAATATTAAGAAAGAGAGAAAGAGTATGAACGAAAAGAAAGAGTTCAAGCCTTATATTCCAGCTGATAAGGTTATGCCTGAGTTAACAGTTACATCTGTTATTATAGGTGCTTTATTAGCTATATTATTTGGCGGTGCTAACGCATATTTAGGACTTAGAGTTGGTATGACAGTTTCTGCATCCATACCAGCAGCGGTTATCTCAATGGGAATTATCCGCTTTATATTAAGAAGAGATTCCATATTAGAGAATAACATGGTCCAGACTATTGGCTCTGCTGGTGAATCGGTTGCAGCAGGTGCTATATTTACACTTCCAGCATTATTTATGTGGGCGCAGGAGGAAGGTACAGTTATGCCTTCTTTAGTTGAGATAGCGCTTATTGCATTAATCGGTGGTTTCCTTGGAGTATTATTCATGATTCCACTTCGTAGTGCATTGATAGTCCAGGAGCATGGTGTGTTACCTTATCCAGAAGGACAGGCATGTGCTGAGGTATTAGTTGCAGGTGAAGAAGGTGGTGCTAAGGCTGGCACAGTATTTGCAGGTCTTGGTATTGCTGCTGTTTATAAGTTTATAGCAGATGGACTTAAGGTGTTCCCAA
>OGRM01001893.1_pt1 | contig 11375 bp, 5 predicted proteins | sample 1553491 | NCBI WGS metagenome assembly OGRM01 (sample SAMEA2580110, study PRJEB22360) | human gut metagenome | biome: human gut; feature: human-associated habitat; material: faeces | place: Denmark | collected 2008/2010
GAGCCGGCAGAGACAGAAACTTCGGAAACAGAGAAACCGGCAGAGACAGAAACAATCGAAACAGAAACTACGGAAACCGGGGAGCCGACTGAGACCGAAACAGGAACTACAGAAACGGAAGAGCCGACCGAAACAGGAACTACAGAAACGGAAGAGCCGACCGAAACGGAGACTGCGGAGACAGAGACTGTCCAGGCAGCAGAACTTAACTACATGATGGTAGAGTCACCGTACGTTGAGACACCGGGAACGCAGAATGTGGTCTTAAGTCTTGGAACAGGCGATGAGCAGCTTTCGGATATCGTCTTAAATTATAAGAATCTGACCACCGGAAAAACCTATCAGGTCAAAGCAGCCGGAACAGAAGAAGATATGATCCGTTTTACCATGGATTTTTCTGAAAATGGACAGGCAGGAGAGTATCAGATCACTTCCGTGCAGTTTACACAGGAGAAAACAAAACAGGAAATCCTGCTATCAGACCTTGGCATGGATGTAAGATTTGGTGTCAATGAACAGGCAGAGACGAACCCGGATCAGGTACTTTATGATGAAGATGCCTATGCGGATGTGGATGCTGATGTTGTTACTATGAGCGCAGATGGAGAAGTTATTTCCGAAAACACTGTGGAAAATGTGCTGGAGCAGGGAATCTCAGAGGCTGTCGCCAGTGTTGCAGATAACTTAAAAGGTGCGAACAGTAATGTGAAAGTCGTACTCGATCCGGGACATGATGGCACCCATGCAGGAGCATCCGGTTTTGGAGTACAGGAAGCGGATCTGACACTTAAGATCGCCACATATTGTAAAGAAGAATTATCTACCTATAATGGTATTACTGTTTATATGACAAGAGAGAGTGCAAGCTGTCCGGCAGGCGGCGGAGATTATATTGCATGTCTGGATGCCCGTGCAAACCTTGCAAAGAATGTGGGGGCAAATGTGTTAGTAAGTTTCCATTTAAATACTGCAAACGGAACAGCGAGAGGTGTGGAAGTTTATTATCCGAACAGCAACTATAATGCACAGGTAGGAAGCAATGGACAGGCACTTGCAAAGAAAATATGCGATAAATTGGCAGCACTTGGATTGAATTATCGTGGAACTTTGATTAGAAATGCATCTTATGATAAATATCCGGATGGTTCTGCAGCAGATTATTACGGTCTGATCCGTCGTTGTAAAAATAATGGCATTCCTGGTCTGATCATCGAGCATGCCTTTTTGGACAATGCAAATGATTATTATACATATTTAAGTTCTGATGAAAAATTAAAGGCACTCGGTGTTGCGGATGCAACTGCAATCGCTGAGTATTTCGGACTGACAAAAGGAGCAAAGACCGTAACGCTCAATTACACGCAGTCGAGAGAGGATGGTAGTCTTAGATTAAAATGGACAGGTCTCGATAATGTCGATTATTATGAAATTTATCGTAATACTGTGAATGATACAAACTATCCTAAGATTGACGAAGTATCGGATGCTACATCTTATATTGATGATACCGTAAAGGCAGGGACAAAATATTACTATCTGGTCCGTCCGGTATTTAACGATGGAACTGCAGGAGAGTATTCTAAACCCATCTCAGGTGTGGCATTAGGAAAAACAAACCTCACAAAGATCAAGGCAAAGAGTGGAAAGAAGATTACCCTGACCTGGAAAAAGGTTTCTAAAGCAGAGGGATATCTGATCTATCGTCAGGACAGCAGTGACAGTAAATTTTATCAGATTGGCACGGTAAAATCCGGCAGTACACTCACTTACACAGATACTGTAAAATCCAATAACAAAACATATACCTACAAAGTACAGGCTTACAATACAAACAATGGCAGACAGGGTGTCGGTGCATATTCTTCCACAAAATCTGCAAAGACACTTGCAAAAGCAAAAATTACAGGAATCACATCCTCGGATGAGGAAGTATTAAAAATTTCCTGGAATAAGGTAAGCGGTGCAAAGGGATATATCATTTCCCGCAGCACAAAGAAAGATAGTGGTTATAGTGAAATAGATACAGTATCAGGAGAAAAGACAACATCCTACACAGATGATACTGTAAAAGCAGGAAAGACCTATTACTATAAGGTCGAAGCATATAATGTCAACAGCGGTACAAAAGGATACGGCGGTGCATCAGACGCGGTGGCAGGAAAAACTGCAAAACGTACAAAGATCACATCAATCGTTTCCACAAATGAAAAAACACTGACGATCAAGTGGAATAAGATCACAGGAGCTTATGGTTATCGTATCAAACGAAGTACCGATGAAGATGGTACTTACAAAGTTGTTAAGACGATTAAATCCGGAAACACGACCAGCTACAAAGACACCAGTGTAAAAGCAGGACAGACCTATTATTACACGGTTGAAACGATGGTAAAGACAGGAGACAATATCTGTTATAGCGGTGATTCAGCGTCCATGGAAGGAAGAACAGCGAAAAAAGCGAAGATCAAGTATGCTGTTTCAAATGGAAGTAATCAGATTGAAGTAAACTGGGGAGCAGTGAGCGGTGCCTACGGCTACCGGATCAAACGCAGTACGTCAAAGAATGGTACTTATAAAGTGGTTGCCACTTTAAAAGGAAAAAATAATACGACCTATCAGGATAAAAAGTTAAAAACTGCAAAGACCTACTATTATAAGATAGAGACGATCAACAAGGTAAATGGCAAAAAAGGATACAGCGGTAATTCGGCAGCTGTGTCGGCAAAGACTTTGAAAACTACATCCATTACAGCAGTAAAGGCAACCGGAAGTACTTCCGTAAGACTGGAATGGAAAGCTGTGGATGGGGCATCCGGTTATCAGATTTACCGGAGTACGTCAAAAGACAGTGGTTATAAAAAGGTCGGACAGGTCAAAGGTAAAAATACGAAAAAATATGAGGATAAAACATTAGAAGCCGGAAAAACTTACTATTATCAGGTTCGTGCATATAAGAGCAACAGTGCTAAAAACGGTGTGGCATCTTTCTCAAAAGCACAGAAGGCATGGACGATCAAACAGGTGGTATTCTCCCAGATCACAAGTGACAGCAAAAATCAGGTCACACTTGGCTGGAAGAAAGTTTCAAAAGCACAGGGGTATGATATTTACCGGAGCGACAAGTCAAACAGTGGATTTGAAAAGATCGCTTCAATTTCATCCGAATCTACACTGACTTACACGGATAAGGGCGTAAAGAGCGGCAATACGTATTACTATAAAATTGCAGCAACTTATAAGATCAAAGGCAGTGCAGGCAGAGGAAGTTATAGTAAGGTAACAGAGGTTGCAGTCTTAAAACAGGGAAGTATTTCTTCTATCACACTCGGAGATAATAATGTATTAAATATCTCATGGAACAGTGTTGCAAATGCAAGTGGCTATGAACTTGCCGGTGCGGTCAGCGAAAAAGGAACTTATACCACATTACAGACTTCTGGTGCAACATCCTTTACACACAGTAATCTGGTACAGGGAACGACATATTACTATAAAGTAAGAGCATACAAAGATTTAAGCAACGGAATCCGTATGTACGGACCATGGTCAGCGGTAAAAGCAAAAGCTGCAGCGCATGAGATCATGGGTACAAGCAGTGTGACAGTCGACCAGATGGTATCTTACTATAATAAACGTTATACCTTCCCGGCAGATACTTACCGTGATAAGGGAGCAGATTCTGCGGAGGCATTCTTTAAGATCTTAAAAGAAGAGGCAGAAGCCGAGGGTGTAAGAGCAGATGTATTATTTGCGCAGGTTATGTTAGAGACCGGAGGATTACAATTCGGCGGAGATGTGCAGCCGAGTCAGTGTAACTTTGGAGGACTCGGTGCAGTCGGTGGCGGTGCGGCAGGTGAGACTTTTGCAGATGTAAGAACCGGACTCCGTGCGCAGGTACAGCACTTAAAAGCATACGCAAGTACAGATGGATTAAACAATGCATGTGTGGATAAGCGTTTTCAGTATGTATCGCGTGGAACAGCCAGATACGTGGAGTGGCTTGCGATTCCGCAGAATCCATATGGAAAAGGCTGGGCAGCAGATGCGGATTATGGTACGAAGCTGCTTCGGATCATGGATAGTTTATAAACGAAAAAGTATGGTGATATAAATGATAGAACAGAATTATTCCGTTTTAATGTCTGTATATAGAAAAGAAAAAGCTGAGTATTTGCAAAAAAGCATTGACAGCATGCTCTCCCAGACAGTACCACCGCAGGATTTCGTGATTGTATGTGATGGATTGCTGGGGGATGAATTAAATCAGGTACTCCAAAAAAAAAAGCAGGAGTATCCGGAATGTTTTCAGATAGTTCAACTGCCTGAAAACCGAGGACTGGGAGAAGCACTCAAAGAAGGACTGGTTTATTGTAAAAATGAACTGGTTGCACGAATGGACAGCGATGATATCAGTGTTCCAGAGCGTTGTGAATGGCAGTTAAAAGCTTTTGCCCAAAATAATGTATCGATTATCAGTGGAGCTGTGCAGGAATTTATGGATGATACAGCACAGGCAGGTACTGTCAGATATGTTCCGGAATCATCAGAAAAGATAGCGGTATATGCAAAAAAAAGGAATCCTTTTAATCATCCGGCAGTTATGTTTAAAAAAAGTGATGTCATAAAAGCTGGAAGTTACATGGATTTTCATGGATTTGAGGATTATTATCTATGGCTCCGTATGCTCTCAGGCGGGATGAAGGGATATAATCTATCTGAAGTGCTAGTGTACATGAGAGTCGGTAATGGCATGTATGCGAGGCGCGGAGGAGTTTCATACTTGAAAGATATGGCAGAGTTTCGGAAAATCATGTTAAATAGCGGATACATTAATTTACTGGAATTTCTGGCATCTGTCATAGTCCGTGGAATTGTAATCCTGATGCCTGCGAATCTGAGAAAAACAGTATATTCGGTCTTTCTCAGAAAGTAATCCTTGGCTTAAAGACAGAGATTTCGCTTTTAAAAATATAATCCCTGGTTTTGCCTGTGAATTTCAGGAAAAACAGGGGATATCCATTTTCAATATACAATCCCACAAAAAATCAAGTGTTTAACGGACGAAAGAAAAAGAAAATCTATTCCATTGTTTAACATTGTCATGCCGGTACTGCTTTTTCTGATGCTGCAGTATGAAAGTTTCCATACCATTTTTTCAGCCCCTGAAAGCATGTCGAAAAGACTGAAAAACTGTCTGAGCCGAAAAAAACACACAGGGGAAACCGAATACTTTTATCGGAGTGTGGTGTGCATGATTATAGGTAAATCGCCACACGTAATTCTGGGGCAGGAAATGTTAAAACCAAGGGATGGTTCTGGGAAAGACGAAGGAGAACTGACAGGCGGAAAAAGGTTGATTGAGCAGCTGAAGAAACGGCATGGACATTTTGCGGATGTGATTGTGGCGGATGCATTATATCTGAATGCTCCATTTATCAACATTCTGAAGGAAAATGGTCTGGAAGGGGTGATACGCCTGAAAGACGAAAGAAGAATGATTTTTCAGGATGCAGAGCGTCTGTTCAAACAGGATGAGGGAAAAAAGGCATCTTTCTGGAAAGGGAAAAAGAAGATTGAAGTATGGGATCTTTCTGGTTTTAAGATGGAAGGGTGTCCATATAAACTGCGTGTGGTGCGGTATCATGAGCAGTGGAAAGAAAACGGAAAAGAAACAGAGCGTTTCATGTGGCTTGTAACGACACTGGAAGCGGCAGACTACCGGGTCTTATGGGAAATGATGCACCGCAGGTGGGACATTGAGGAGAATGGTTTCCATCAATTGAAAACGTATTATCACGCAAAGCACTGTTACTGTCGAGATGCGGTTGAAACCATATTTAATCTGATAATCATAGGCTTTAATGTAAGAGAGTTATATTTGTACCGAAGAAGCCGGAACTTTGCAGGAAGTGGTATAAGCCGAAAGAGCATAAACCGGATTTTTTGCGATGATCTGCTAACAGAAAAAGTGAAACAGATTTTATGTGAAAAAGGCGGATAGAAAATCAGCAGAAAAAATATATAGGGAAAAAGCAGGGGGAATTTTGCGCGTATTGACCAGGAATGAAGGGTAACCGCAGATGGAATGCTGATAACTGGATTATTTATAAAAATGCATAGATAAAAAAGTTAAAAGCGAAATCCCTGTAATAAAAGTAAAATAATTGAGGAAATTTGTATAATATGGTACAATAACAACAAGGAGTTTACAAACATGATATATAGAAAAATCTATATATCATGTTTGTAAACTCCGGAATGAAAGTATAGAAGCGGGAGGAAAGATTTATGAACAATGTGAAAGTACAGACGAAGCTGATTATCGTAATGTTGGCGACGATAGTGGCACTGGTGTTGTGTGCCATTATTTCATCGGAAAGCATGAAACAGCTGCAGAGTAAAGCACTGGAAACGCTGGAAGCAGATGAGCGCGCATCTTACGACGAACAGATCAAACAGCAGGTGGACAATGTGATTTCGCTCTGCCAGACAATTTACGATCAGTATCAGGCTGGTGTGTATACGGAAGAGGAAGCAAAGAAATTGGCAGCAGATGAGATCAGACAGCTTCGTTATGGAGATGCCGGATATTTCTGGGTGGATCAGTATGACGGAACCAATGTGGTGCTTTTAGGAAATGACACGGAAGGCACCAATCGTATGGAGACGAAAGATGCCAATGGATACCAGATGGTAAAAGAGATCATCCGTGTCGGTCAGGAGGCAGACGGAGGATACACGGATTATGTATTCCCGAAAGAAGGAGAGACAGAACCTTCTCCGAAGCGTTCCTACAGTAAGGCATTTGAACCGTTTGGATGGGTGATCGGAACCGGAAATTATACGGATTATATTGATGATCAGGTAGCATCAATTGAAAAAGATTTTTCTTCTTATGTTACAGGCAGGATGACACTGTTTATTATCTCAACGTTGATTGAGGGAATAATAGTAGTTTTATTGCTGATCATGATCATTATCAGCATCATCAGACCACTGAAAAAATGTATCAGTTCCATCGGTGTCATGGAACAGGGCGATTTTTCACAGGCAATGGGAACGGCACTGTTAAAGCGCCGCGATGATTTTGGAAAACTCGCAGCATCTTTAGAGTCCATGAGAAATGAGATGAGCGGACTGATCGGTGAGGTCAAGAGTCAGGCAACTGAGATCACCAGAATGGTACAGGAGATCGATGATAATATTCAGGCATTAGACGAAGAAATCGAGAATGTTTCCGCAACGACGGAAGAGCTTGCAGCGGGTATGGAAGAGACAGCGGCTTCCTCCGAAGAGATCAATGCAATGTCCCATGAGATCGAAAGTGCAGCAAAGAGTATTGCAACACGTTCACAGGACGGTGCAACGGAAGCAGATGATATCCGTGACCGTGCCGTAGGTATTAAAAAGACAACAACAGAAAATGATGAGCGTACCAAGGCAATCCATGCCGAGATCAATGAGGGACTGACAAAAGCACTTGAAGATATCAAGGTAGTCGATCAGATCGGTGTTCTTGCAGAGTCCATTATGGAGATTACCGGACAGACCAACCTGTTAGCACTCAATGCTTCAATTGAGGCAGCGCGTGCAGGAGAGGCAGGAAAGGGATTTGCAGTTGTTGCGGATGAGATCAGGGTACTTGCCGAGCAGTCAAAGGCAGCAGTTGTACATATCCAGGATGTGACAAAGAATGTTGTGGAATCGGTAACAAATCTTGCAGACGGAGCAAAGAAGTTGTTAGAGTTTGTTGGAACCGACGTGGTAGACAGCTTTGCGGGATTCTCCGATATGGCGGATTCCTACAGCAATGATGCAGGTAAGATTGATGGATTGGTAACTGATTTTTCTGCATCCTCAGAGCAGCTGTTAGCATCGATCAACGGCGTTATGGATGCCATCGGCGAGGTAAGCAAGGCGGCTACAGAGGGAGCAACCGGTACAAACGATATCGCAGAGAAGACAGGTGTTGTGGTAGAGAAGGCAGCCGAGATTAAAGAGAAAGCGGAAGCAGCTCATCATGCAGCAGATAAGTTACAGCAGAACGTAGAGCATTTTATTGTATAAGGAATAAAAGTAAATAAGAAGAAATTAACAGGCACAAATAATAAAACAGCGGGTAACAACAAGAAAAGAAGTTGTTATCCGCTGTTTTATTTATGACATATGAGATTTACTCACCCTGGTAATTGTTTTGTACATACTGTTCGACCGCTGTATTATCCTCTGGCATACGGCAGCCGACGATAAAGACGTTCTCATTGTCTGTGCTTCGGATGATATGACCTTCTAACTGGCGGGCATTTTCCACCGGAAGATCAGGAATCGATAAGGTGATATCAGAACCGATCGCACTGGAAAAGAAATTATCACGGACACTGAATGCAAAGCCGCCGGCACTGATGTTGATCATCTGACCGTTATATTGTTTACCGTTCTGTTTTACCGTGATCGTACATTTGTTAGAGATCGGCATACGAGGATATTTACGCCGGTTAACAACCTTCGGGTTGGTTGTAACTGTAATCTTATACATATCGGACGACTGACCACGCATCGTGGTGATCTCAGCATTTTCCCAGATATACAATGCGTTTGTCACGGAGATCTGCAGTTCGTAGGTAAAATTCCTGTTTCTGGTATCGATTGAACTTCCGGAAGGAACATGCAGACGTGCCGTGATTCCACCATCTAAGGATTCTGTCACTTCGCCGTGAGCGGTGAAAGAAGAGCTTCCGTTCTTTGCAATCAGGATGACTTTCATGCCGGGTTTGGCATCGCCAATTCCCATGAAACCACCGGTACCAAGCTCACCCATCAGTTTTCCGACAATGGTTTCGATCTTGTTTACGTTGATGGCAGATTCTTCATATTTACTCAGCATGGTGCGGGAAACATCGTCTGACTGGTTGATGCATTTTGTCATGACATCCATGGTATCACAGACCTGTTTCATGTTGTCAACCATATCGTGATTGGAAGATTCCACATCTTTCATGGCACCGTCGATTACCTTGATATTTTCACCGAGTGTTGTGGAATCGTTGGTAATACTTGTAACACTGTCTTTTACGAGTGTTAATTTTTCACGTGTTGTCTGGATAAGTTCAAGTGTCTGCGTGATAGACTGTGTCATTTTTCCGGAAGTCTCATCTAAATGGGTCAATGCATCACGAATGCGGCCGGAGGAATTTTTGGTCTCCACGCTGAGCCCCTGAATCTGGTCAGCTACAACGGCAAAGCCTTTTCCGGCAGCACCGGCTCTGGCGGCTTCGATGGAGGCGTTTAAGGCGAGGAGGTTTGTCTGGAAAGTAATTCCTTCGATCGTTCCGGTCTCTTCCTTTACCATATCAAAATCCTGTTTGAAGTTCTCTAAAACCTGTTCGACATGCGCGGACAGATCAGCCATTGTGTTGGTGGTTGTCACAACATCGGCAAGCTCTTCGGCACTTAAGTTTGCATGCTCGATGGATTCCTGAATCAGATTTACCATCTTTTCGATCAGAGCTGCCACATTTTGCACCTGCATGTTGATATCGGAGGTTTTATCCATGGAGGACATCGTTTTTGTATAAAGAATATCGTTATTCTGGGTAAGCTCTTCCATACTTTTTACAACGGAATCAGCTCCTTGCCTGTTTTCATCAGCAAGTTCGCGGACAACAGTGACACCATCAACAATGGAACTGCTGGCGCCTTTTACCTGTCCGACTGTTGTTACCACGCGGTCTAAATTGTCCCGGATGGAGTTGACGAGTGCACCGTCAGATTCGTTTAAATGGTCAATGGAAACAACGTAGCAGATATAGCAGAGCAATATCGTGGAAATCTGAAGATAGTAATCGTTCAGTACGATACTCGGGTTGATTCCATACATATTATGTAAAACAAGATGGACAATTACGATGATCTCATTGGCAATACCACACCGGATCATGTACTTGCGATCCTTAAAAAGAATCAGCATACTTGTCAGAGGCAGGATATAGCCGAAAGCGATCGCGGAATCCGTGGTAAGGATGACGTAAGTATAAAACGAACCGTAACCGACGGCAACGATTTCCTTGTATACAGAAGAAGCTTTTCCATTGATCTTTAGTACGAGAATACCAATGAAAAAGGGAACCCATGCCATGAGAAGAAAGGTTGTGTAATATTTTGCGGAGTGAAGCCCCTGGGATGTCTCAGAGCCATAGGACAAAGTCATGATGGCGATTAAGATCAGCCAGACCGTACGAGCTTTTGCATTTGACTTTGCTTTGAAATACAATTCGTTATACTCCATAAAATCTCTCCATTCCTGCCCGTTTTTCAGGGCATCATAAGTTTGTGCGTAAGCACAAATCTTGCGTGTGAAAAATCTTATTTTTCACACTATCATTCCTTTTTCGTTTATATTTGCGTGATTCACCATTTTTATTTTAATGTTTTGTAAAATACACGTCAATTACAAATGTATATTTTTAGTGTTTTAACGACGCTCTTCAACTTTTTTTGACAAAAAACGGATAATGCATTTTTTGCACTATCCGTCATTTTTACCGTTATTGTTTCAATTTTTTGCAGTTTACCCACTGCCGCATAAATGCACTGCTACACTGCCATCACTTTTTCATTTATTTCATCTTCTGTGGCTTTCATTGCCTCAAGTGTCATGGTCAGAAGTTTGTCAAGTTCCCATCCAAGCTGGTCTGCACCGCGCTCTATGACTTCTCTTGAACAGCCTGCCGCAAAGCCTTTGCTCTTGTATTTCTTCTTCAGGGATTTTAACTCCATATCTTTTGTGCTCTTTGATGGGCGCATCAGCGCTGCAGCCCAAACCAGTCCGGTCAGCTCATCCGCTGCAAATAATACTTTTTCCATCTCATGCACCGGTTCCACATCGATCGTCTTTCCACATCCGACCGTGATCCCGTATCCGTGTGAGCAGACCGCATGGATGATGTCCTCTCCCACACCGCCCTCTCTTAAAAGTTCCGGTGCCTTGATGCAGTGTTCATCCGGATAAAGTTCAAAATCAATATCATGGAGCAGTCCGACGATGCCCCAGTATTCTGCATCGTCACCGTAGCCTAACTCTTTTGCATACCATTTCATGACTGCTTCGACCGTCAGCGCGTGCTGGATGTGGAAAGGGTCCTGATTGTATTTTTTTAATAATGTAATTGCGTCGTCTCTTGCTATGTGTGTCATTGGTTTGCCCTCCTTTATCTTATGTGAAATCATCATAACTTACTGTTGCAAAATTTTATTTATATTTTCTTCATTTATATCATTATATTCAATTTTTATTTCGCTGGCATTTTTAAAATAACTATCGTACAATTCCTCATACTCTTTTTTATTAAAAATGCCAGCGAAATAAAAATTGAATA
>OGRM01001900.1_pt1 | contig 11356 bp, 9 predicted proteins | sample 1553491 | NCBI WGS metagenome assembly OGRM01 (sample SAMEA2580110, study PRJEB22360) | human gut metagenome | biome: human gut; feature: human-associated habitat; material: faeces | place: Denmark | collected 2008/2010
CTGCCGTTGTACATGCTGGCCGATGCGCCGTTGGCGGCGTTGTACGAACTCGGGCCGATGAAGGGGTCCTTACGGCCCCACTGATAATAAAGTCCGTACGAGGCGAGGATGTTCTCCACCGACGAGTTGTCGGCGGCCAGCGCCCCGAGGTTGCGGGTCATCATCGAATAGCCGTTGAAATCGACCGCACCGCCCTCGGCGTCGGGATCGTAGTCCGCAGCCCATACGTGCCAGCTCCAGATCAGCGTGCCGCCGGCGTCGTAGGCTCCGATCACGGCGTTGCCCTCCTTGATCTTGTCCCCGTCGTCGCTGTCGGCAGCCACGTAGAACGACGCCTTGCCGTCTTTCAACTCCAGGTATTGGATCAGATTCGACCGGCTCTGCCAGACGACATCGACCGAAGAGGTCGCCAGCTCGGTCAGGTCGCCCTTGTACATGGCGTCGATCAGGTAGTTGGTCTCCTTCTTGTTGATCAGATAACTGTTGGCCGGCTTGCCGCTCAAATCCTCGGTGTCGACCACACCCACGAAAAGCGTCGCCGAAGCCGTCGATCCGCCGTGCACCTTGCCCGTCAGGGTCACCGAACCCGACTTTACGGCATCATTGTCGTCGTCGAACTTCTCGGGAGAGACGACCGTAATGGTGCGGTTCGCCGCGTCGATAACGGGATCGCTCCAGCCCGTGGGTTTGCCCGTTATCGAGAAACTCTCGATGTTGGAGGCCGAAAAGCCCACCGTCACTGCGTCGCCCGCATTGAGGAAAACGGCCGGAGAATCGAACGCGATCGTTCCCGATTCCTTGTCCTTGCTGCACGAAGCAAAAAAAACGACGGCCGCAACCGCGCAAACCAACCCTGCAAATCTTTTCATATAGTTCATTCTTTTCTTATTTCAGTTTCAAAATCAACGGCAAAGATAATAAAAAGTCGGACGGGTGCAAAACCGAATTGCGCACGGTTCAACAAAACTTCCCCTCCCGAAAGTGCCGTCACGGCACCAAAGATACCAAAAAGCGGAATAAATGCCACATGCCCGTCCGAATAATTGCATTTGGGAACAATTATTGCCGCCTATTCCCTAACGAATCAGAAACGCATATAGTATGTCGAAATTGAAAATCGAAACGGGAAGTTCTCCCGCCGAGGAGCGCTTCAGCATCACCGTGACCGAAAAAGGCCCCTTCCTGGTCTACGGACGCCCGCCGCTGGCCGAGCAGTTCATCATGCCCAACGAGCAGAACGAAAGCTGGTATTTCCAGGAAGGGCGGCACTTCTCGACCGAGGCGGAACCTACGGCGCTCTGCCGCTGCGGGGCCTCGAAACGCAAACCTTACTGCGACGGAAGCCACGAAACGGCGGCCTGGGACCCGAGGCTCACCGCACCCGACGAATCGCTGCTCGACAAGGCCGAGACCGTCGAGGGCGGGACCCTCACGATGACCGACAATCCGAAATACTGCGTCTTCGCGCGCTTCTGCCACCCCGGGGGCGACGCGTGGACGCTCACCGAGCGGTCCGCCGATCCCGAAGCACGCCAGCTGGCCATCCGCGAAGCGTCGATGTGCCCCGGCGGACGGCTGACGGCCTGGGACCGAAAAACGGGCAGCCCCTACGAATTCCGGTTCGCCCCGAGTCTCGGGCTGATCGAAGACGTCACCATCGGCAGCAGCGGCGGCCTGTGGATTCGCGGCGGCATTCCCCTGCGGCGCGAAGACGGCCATACCTACGAAATCCGCAACCGCGTGGTCGCATGCCGCTGCGGCCAGTCGGCCAACAAACCCTACTGCGACGGCACGCACGCGGCGATCAAGTGGCGCGACAACCTCGAAGGCGAACCGGTCGGCGAAACGCTGCCCGAGGAGGTCTACTGACCCCGCGCCAAACAAAAGCGAGCCTTCGAAGGCTCGCTTTTGTCATTCCATAACACCGTTCCGGGCCGCGGCGCCGATCCAGCAATCGGCCATCAGTCGCTGACCGGCAGGCGTGGGGTGGATGCCGTCCCACACCCAATAGGTCGCATCGCCGTTCGGCAGCCGCGTTTCCAGATCGGCGATAAGCCGGTGGAAGGGCACGAGCGTCGCGCCGTAGTCGGCTGCGATTCGCTCCACGATCACACAGCATTGCGCCAGTATCCGCTGCCGCAGGGGATAATATTCGCCCAATGCGCCTTCAACGATCTTCCCGCAAGGTGCGGCAAAGGGCGTGCACAGTACGATTTTCAACGCAGGATTTGCCTGCCGGGCCTGATCGAGCAGACCGCGATAGGTCCTTTCCCAGTCGGCAAAATCGAAATCGGGAACCGTTTTCGGATCGTCGGCGCGCAGCAGTCTGCCAAGGTGACGTTCCGCATCGTTCGTCCCGACAAACACCGACAGCACGTCGGGTCGCAGGTCGATCACATCCTCCTGCCAGCGGGCGGCAAGGTCGCCCAACGCATGACCGCCCACGTCGCGGTTGAAGAACCGGTAGTCGCGATCGGGGAAATAGCCCTGGTAATAGCTGGCGCATAAATACATATACCCGCTGCCGAAAAGGTGGTTGCGATCCCACAGATTGCGCTGCGACGACGGTTTTCCGTCGGCCTTGCCCCAATTACCGTCGGTGATCGAGTCGCCGATATACACCACACGCCGCCCCGAGGCCGTCACGGCCGGCTGGGGCGCATTCCGGGCGAACCAGCGCTGAAAGAAAAGCATCTGGCAGGGGAGCGACGCGGACCAGTAGGCCGCGTTGTGCGCACCGGGACGCACCAGGAAATCGTGCCCCACGCCCTGCCGCATCAGCTGTTCGTGGAGGTTCAGATTCACCTGATAGAAGAAATCCTGATAACCGCAGTCGAAGATGAGCGCCAGTTCGCCGTCCCGGAGCGAAGCGGCCTGACGGATCACCGTATGCGCGTTCCAGCGTTCCGGATTGTCTTTCAGTTCGCCCAACTGTTTCTTCATCTCCCACGAGTCGGGGAAAGGCCGGATGTCCACGCCTCCCGAGGTCGATCCCGCAGCCCCGAAACGGTCTTTGTGGCGCAGCGCTACCCACAGCGCGCCGTGACCGCCCATACTCAAGCCCGTGACGGCGCGGCCCTCGCGCGAAGGAATCGTCAGGTCGCGGGCGTCGATCCAGTCGGGCAGTTCCTGCGCCACGAAGGTCTCGAACTGCGACGCCGGATCGAGAGGACTGTCCCAATACCAACTGTTCGCGCCGTCGGGGCAGACGACGATCATCCCGCAGGCGTCGGCCAGCGGACGCAGGTCGGTGATGTTCTGCCACGTCGTGTACGAACCGCCGAAACCATGCAGCAGGTAGAGCACGGGCATGCGCCGCCCGACGCCGGCATCGGGAACCACGACCAGCGCCGGAATTTCGCGCTGCATCTTCGCGCTGAAAACCGCCACCGTGTCGATCTGCGCAGCGGAGGCTCCCGCCGCGGCAAAAGCGAAAAACAGGATCAAAAGGCACTTTCTCATAACTGTCTGAATCTTTCACAAAAAAGGGCGCGCACGACGCGCACCCCCTGATAACAAATCCGTCAAAACTATTTCTTTTCGGGTTTGGCAATGGTCTCGCGCATCTGCGTGTCGGCCATGATGTTCTTCATCTTGTAGTAGTCCATGATGCCCAGGTTGCCGTTGCGGAACGCCTCGGCCATGGCCAGCGGCACTTCGGCCTCGGCCAGAATCACCTTGGCGCGGGCATCCTGCGCCTTGGCCTTGTTCTCCTGTTCGAGCGCCACGGCCATCGCACGCCGCTCCTCGGCTTTCGCCTGGGCGATGTTCTTGTCGGCCTGCGCCTGGTCCATCTGCAACTGGGCGCCGATGTTCTTGCCCACGTCGATGTCGGCGATGTCGATCGAGAGGATTTCGAAGGCCGTTCCGGCGTCGAGGCCCTTTTCGAGCACCACGCGCGAAATGGAGTCGGGATTTTCGAGCACGATCTTATGCGACGCGGCCGAGCCGATCGACGAAACGATGCCCTCGCCGACACGCGCCAGCACGGTCTCCTCGCCGGCGCCGCCGACCAGCTGCTTGATGTTGGCGCGCACCGTGACGCGGGCCTTTGCGATCAGCTGGATGCCGTCCTTGGCCACGGCGGCCACGGGAGGCGTGTTGATCACCTTGGGGTTGACCGACATCTGCACGGCCTCGAACACGTCGCGGCCCGCCAGGTCGATGGCCGTCGCCATCTTGAAATCCAGCATGATGTTGGCCTTCTGGGCCGAAACCAGCGCGTGCACCACGTTCGTGACGTTGCCGCCCGCGAGGTAGTGGGCCTCCAGCTCGTTGGGATTGAGGGTCAGTCCGGCTTTCGTGCTCTCGATCATCGACGAAACGATGGTCGAGGGCGGGACCTTGCGCCAACGCATCAGCACCAGTTGCAGCAGGCTGATACGCACGCCCGACACCAGGGCCGAGAACCACAGTCCCACCGGAATAAAATAGAAGAGGAGCCAGATCGCAAAAAGGCTCACGAAGACGATCAACACGATCATTCCACCCTGAAAATCCATAATTTAGCTTATTTGATTGTTTTTACGATAACGCTGAAATTCTCGAATCCCACGACCTCGACATCGCGCTGCTGGTCGACATAGGCTCCCTGCGACTTGGCTTCGTAGGTGCGGCCTCCGATCTCGACCTTGCCCATCGGGGAGAGGCGCGAGAGGGTCACGCCCCGGTCGCCGACCTGCAACTCCTCGGCCGGAATGACGGGCATCGACGACGACCGGATCTCCTGCTTGAGCGAAAAACGCTGCCAGGTCTTGGCCCGCAGCGAGACGACGGTGGCGATGACCGACAATACGAGAATGACGAGGATGACGACAGTCCCCGTCACGGGACCGAAATCACGGAAGGCGAGGTACACCGAACTGCCGTAGCAGACCAGCGCCAGCACGGCCCCGATCGACACCCCGGGCAGCAGGACCAATTCGGCCACCAGAAACAGCAGGCCGAAAAAAACGAGCAGTACAATATAGAACATCTCCATAAGGCTTGTGGAATATTGCAATAAAGATAGGTAAAAAATTCAGAATCCGGACGAATTCTGCGATAAATTTCATCCGGATTCCGATTTATTCTGCGATTTCGGCGACTTTTACCTCCAGTGCGGCATCCGTTTGCCGTATCGACTCGGCCAGACGGTCGGCGACGGCCCTGTCGTCGAAAGCCCCCACGACGAAGAGCTGGCTGCCCACGCGCGAAAGTTCGTAGACTTCGCCCGTTGCGGCGATCACCCCCTTCACTTCGTCCGACAGGGCGTCGGTCCCGGTGATCTCGACGCGGTAGGTGACTTTCGCCGCCTCGGGGTCGAGCGAAAGGTTGCGGGCCGCGCCGTCGGTCCACACCACGATTTCGGGCCGCACGAACCCGCGCTTTTTCAGCAGCGCCTGCGCCGCCTCGGCCTCGGCCAGCGTGGCGAAGCCGCCCGCATAGTAGCACCACTTGCCCTCGTCGTTGATCAGGTAGAAGAGCGGATAGGCGCCCCGGAAAGTCGCGGCGGCGCGCTTGGTGTTGAACGTTCCGAGCAGGATGCGGTAGATCGTGCCGTTGGCATAGACCCGGCACTCGGGAATGGGATTCTGGTAGGAGTACACCGGCTTCGACGAGAAGGCCACGCTGTCGTAGTCGAGGAAGTAACGCTCGGCGACTTCGACCCTCGGCAGGCGGTAGTCGATGGATTCGAGCTGCGCCGCAACGCCGCGCAGCGAATCGCGTGCGGCGTCCAGCGCCAGCACTCCGGCCACGGCGGCCTCGTAGTCGACGACGACCCGTTTGCGCAGGAAATAGTCCGCCACGGCGTCCGAAGCCGTCTCGCCCTGCAAGGCCGACAGCTGGCGCGAAGCCTCCGAAAGCGCCTCCTCCTCGCGGGCGAGCACCTCCTCCTCGCCCATCTTGTCGAGCAGATAGCCGTAGGCGTAGCTCTTGTTGTCGAAAATCGAGTTCCACGTCGCGGCGAGCGAGTCGGCCAGCGCGCGGTTCACGCCCTGCAAGGCGTTGTAACGCTCGAAAACCTCCATCGCCTCGGCCTCGGTCTGCACGGCGGCGTAGGTTTCGGCCAGCTCGGTCAGCGTGTCATGGTTGGCGAAATAGCGGTTGACATAGTCCACGGCCCGCATCTCCTGCCGCTGCGCGTCGCGCAGGGCCGCATAATCCTCCGCCGGAAGGTGTTCGCGGAAATAGAGGTTGTCCACCAGATTGCGGACCTTCAGCGAGTCGGGGACCGCCTCCGCAGGGCTTTTTTCAGCAGACGCCGCAGGCTGCTGCGCCGCGCCGTTCAGGCTGGCCAGCACCCACTCCTGCTCGATGGTGTTGATCTTGTCGATCAGGCAGGCTAATGTCGTTGATTTTCCACCACCAGCAGGACCGGTGACGAGCACCATTCCCTTGTTGGTGTTGGCAAGTTCCATCACAGCATCCGGGATCATCAGTTCACTTGGCTGTGGCAAAGTGAATGTGATGATTCGGATGACGGCGGAGTAAGAGCCACGCTGTTTATAAGTGCTGACACGGAATCTTGACACTCCCACAATGGCAAAAGAAAAGTCGTCGTCACCGGTTGTCTCAAATTGGGAAATATCGCGGTGGTCAGCAAGTTCATAAATCGCTGTGACAAAGTCGCGGCACATATCCGGTTTCATGCGTTCTTCCTGATAAGTATGCATCTTTCCGCTTACTTTGTAGGTCAGCGGACGGCCTGCGACAACAAAGATATCGGATGCATGCTCTTTTGTGATATTTTCTAAAATTTCTCTGACGTTCATATTCATAACCAAACCTTTCTTATCATTCATTTCCCTGATACAGATGAAGTGAGTCATCGTCAATCACAGGTTCATTGTTCGTGACGGTCTGCCACTGTGTGACTTTATAAAATTCATCTCCGGGATGTTCCGGATAAAGGAGTTCTAATGTAACATAAAGATTCTGCACATCGTTGATCGTAACCTGAAATGTGCAGGTTGGACAATTACCTACAATCGTAGGCGATTCCGCGGTCAGCGTATCTTCTGTTTTCAGTTCCGGTATCAGATCAGCAGCCTTTTCAAAAAAAGTCTGACTGTCATCACAGTTTGCGTAAAGGTCTGCGAGTGCCAGATCTAATTGCTGCAGATAGTTCCTTGCAGCAGTATCTGCTTCGTAATAGGCGGTTGTTTTTTCTGCAACCTTAAGACTTAATCTGTAATCTGAATTTGCAGTGATCAGAGAGAGCGTCGCAAAAGTCACCAGACATAACATGGTAAAAACCATCAGGATGGATGAAAAACCGATATGGATAAATCCTTTTTTTTGCTTATTCATACTGCATACCTCCTGTTGTGCTTAGGGAAATTGGCTGATAGCAGGAAGCTGACAGTTCATAAAGTGTTTCAGCAGTTCTGGTATCCAAAAAGGTGATGTGGATGGTAGCAAGCTGATCCGGTAAAAAATCTACCGTTGCCCGATAAACAGCGTTTTGTTTTCCACAGGCAAGAAAATCCCTGTCATAGTAGATCAAAATCGTTGCGTCCAGACTCATGGATTCCGGATAGATGGAACTTAGGGTTTCCTCCGGGGAATCCGTACTCTGGCAGATTTCTGCGATCGACGTGCATGCGGTCACTGCCTGATGCAGTTTTTCTGTGCTTTTCGAGAGCTGGTATCCTTTGAAAAATATCTGTACACAAAATGTTGCAAGAATCGAAAAAAACAGAATATTTAAAATAATCTCCATCAAAAAGAGACTGGATTTTGAGTGGCGGTATTGATTCATGAAAACTCCTTTTGCAAATTACGATTGTTTTGCATTCAGTGAGATATAAAGCGGATAGGTGTATCCGGTCGTATCCGTAATGGTAAAGCAGTAAAGATTTGAGCTGACCATATCAATGGCAAGTGCCTTGGTTTCAATGATTTTCTGCCCATCTCCCGGTAAAACAGTTGTTCCATCGGAAACTGTGATCTCACGGAGATATCCGTCGTAACAGTAGATATAGGTTGTGTAGATCGTGTCATTCACAGTCTCAGATAAGGCGATGGCAGGAAAGGCACCGATGGATGTGACTGCGACAGAACCCGCCACATCATTTTGATTCATTTTTTCTTCCAGATAAGAGGATACGGTACGGGTCTCATAATTTGCGGTCATGCTGTCTGCAATCGAATGGTATTGTTTTGCTCCGATGGAGACAACTAAAAATGCAGTGGCGGCAAAAAGCGCCAGCAGTGCAAGCAGGAAGACACGGTCGATCGTATGCTCCGGTGTTTTCTTTAATTCAAGCATAAAATCAGTTCCTTTTAATAATAGTGACATCCGGTCTTAAATTTGAGCCGATGTACTGATAGTCGATCAGATACTGGTCAGGATCATAGGTCAGACCATAATGTGTGGTGAGATAAGCAATGTCAGGTGGATAACTGCCCTCTAAAGCATAGCATTGTGTGATCGTCCGGGTGACTGCTTTTTCTAAAATGGTTGTCTGCTCGGATTCATTGGAAAGGCGGATGCGGTCAGCTGCAAAACCAAATACAAAAAGTGTCAAAGCAAGAAGAACGACAGAACACAATAGCTGTTTATATTTTTTTTTCTTTTTTTGTTTCAATCGTATCATAAAAGAACCTCGCTGTTCCTATTACTTTTAGCCGATACTTGACATAATGCCAATGAGAGGCAGAAGGAAGGAAATTAAAATGAGTCCTATGAAAATGGACAGGATAATGACTAAGGTTGGCTCTAATACAGAGATAAACTTTGCAATCTGTTTGTCTGTTTCTTCCTCATATTCCTCAGAAATCTGGTGCATGACTTCGTCCATGGAACCGGTGCGGAAACCGATCGTGATCATGGAAGTATAGATCTTACTGAAAATACCGGACGTTAAGACCGCCTCGGCAAATCCCCTGCCGGAAGCAGTCAGGTCGCGGCACTTCTTGATGCGGGAAGCCATGTAAGGATTGTCTACAAGCTGTTCTGCGAGCATAAGTCCCTGATCCGTATCGAGTCCGCTGCTTAATGCAAGTGCCATGCAGTTTGCAAAGCGGCTGGCAGCGGTGCTTAATGCAAGGGGTCTTTTCTTGAAGAATTTTTGCCCTGCGTCAGATTTTGAAATAAGAAAAATGCCTGCGGCAGCTGCGATCAGAACGATCACAATGACAAACAGATACTGGTTCAATGCATCTGAAAATCTCATCATCGCTCCGGCAAATCCGGTCAGGTCACTTCCTAATTCCATATAGATCTGATGAAAAACAGGAAGTACTTTGGCAATCAGCACCAGAATGACGGCAAGCATCATGGCAATCATGAGCAGCGGATATGTGACGGCATTTTTAATGCTGTTTTGGATGCTTTCTTCCCTTTTATAATATCCGGTCAGTGCATTTAATACCTCTTCGAGTTTGCCCGCAAGTTCACCGATCCCGATCATATCCAGAACATATTTGGGAAATACATTTGTTTCCCTTAAGGCATCACAGAAAGAACTTCCATGATCGAGGGAATTGCTGATAACAGATAAAATTTCGGCAGTTTCTTCTTCCGGTGCGTCCTCCTGCAGAATGGAGATTCCTTCATAGATGGGAATCCCGGCAGAAACGATCATGGAAAGCTGGTCACAGAATGCTGCGATCTCAAGGTTGCCCAGCATCTGCTGTTTCTTTTTCTTCATAAGAGAAAAACCTCCTGTTAATAGACATACTTTGTAATGTATTCATCTGTCTGGGTAAGAAAATCTTTTGGATCGGAACTTGTGGAAGCAAAAGTCGGATCCATTAGTTTCCAATCATTTCCATCGAATTCAATAATTCCGTTTACCCAGCCTTTATCTTTGATATAAGTACTGATCCATGCGTGGTAGACATCACCCATATAACCTACTTCAAGGCGGGTGGGAATCCGCTCACACCGGAGCATGGAAGCCATGACAGCGGCGTAATCAAAACAGATCCCGGTCTGACTGGCAAGGACATCATCCACATCAGGCAGATAGCCGCTCTGCACAGATGCAGCTTTGTCATAATCATAAGTAAAATTCGTGATAATATAATTATAGACATTTTCAATTACTTCCAGATCATCATTGGCAGATGCAGAAAGTTCCATGGCTTTGGAGATGACTTTGGAGTCTGCTGAAAAGTTTACATACTGGTTTGCGTACAGATATGGACCAAATTCATCCTGGATCGTCACATCAATTGCCTGCGTAAAAAGGGTGGAATAACTGGTTCCCTCAATATTTTCAAATACGCCGACGGTGTAGGAACCGCTTCCGGAAGTGAGGGGAAAGGTTTCATAACCATCATGTAAATTATATGTGTAAGTGATCTCATCAGAACCTGTGATCTGCAATTTGACTTTGGAGTTGGAACCGGAGTAGGAAACCATAAGATAGCCTTCTTCCGTATGGGAGGCATCCACTGTAACGGAATCATTCCCATAGGTAACGGTGCCGTCTGCACTGCCTGTCAGTACAACAGGAGTATTGTCCCGGGATCCGGCAGCAGCTGTGGTGGCCGGAGAGGAATCCTTCGCCACAGTATCGGAGGATGCTGCAGAAGGTTTTTCGGCACTTTCGTTACTGCCACAGGAACAAAGGGTAAGGCAGACACACAGGAGCATTGGAAGTAATATGAAACGTCCCTTTGTTCTGGGGGTCATATTGTTTCTCCTTAAATATTCTTTCTCGGTGTAGCGCGGGCCACTAAGATATACCTCGGACTGCATGCAGGCATGCATCGATGATACCGTTTGACCCTTTGATCATATTATAGTGTATGAAAGATAAAAAGAAAATGATAAAAATACGAAAATCGGGAAAAATGTCAAAAAAAGTAAAAGGATTTCTTTTCATGAAATGAAAGAATATGGTATGATATTACAGATGAACTGGAAAAAAATGACAGATAACGGAGGTACATATGAAAAAATCCGTTTTAAAAGTACAGATGTTTGGAACTTATTCGATCGAATATGAGGGAAATCCGGTTTCATTTGAGCGGAATACCACAACAAAGACAAACCAGTTAATGCAGATTTTATTGCAGGCGGGAGAGAAGGGCGTTACAAGAGCAAAACTTTTGTCAGACCTCTTTGGCAATGAAGAGATGTCGAATCCGGCAAACAGCCTCCGGGCAACTGTGTTTCGCCTGCGCAGGCTTTTAGCGGCAGCCGGACTGCCGGAAGACGAGTATGTGACGATCAGAGGGGGAAGTTATTACTGGACTTCCGGGATCCCTTATGAACTGGATGCGCACCGGTTTGAGACTTTGCTGGATAAGGCTGGGAAGGAAAATGACCCGGAGAAGAAAAAGTCTTATATAGAAGAAGCATGTGAACTGTATCGCGGGGAATTTCTGCCGCAGCTTGGTGCAGAAGGATGGGCAGTTG
>OGRM01001903.1_pt1 | contig 11327 bp, 12 predicted proteins | sample 1553491 | NCBI WGS metagenome assembly OGRM01 (sample SAMEA2580110, study PRJEB22360) | human gut metagenome | biome: human gut; feature: human-associated habitat; material: faeces | place: Denmark | collected 2008/2010
GCCTGCCATAATATTTCTTCATCAGTCCTTTCATTTCTTTCTGATTATTTTGGAAGAACACTTCATCCTGCATTTGCAAAACTGTATCATATTCTCTATTCAAAAAACCATATAACATCTGATTATATTGTTGAAAGAACGGTATAATTGCTTGATAGCTAAAATAAGGATATAAAATAAAATATAATCCGTAAATGATCAATAATATACTGGTAACAAATACACTTCCATTAAAAAAACAAATCATTACTACTGCCAACATACATATATTCATAATATCCCGATATTTATATTGTGTTGATAAAACCGTATGCATATTGACGATTGGGTTACAAAGCATAGCCACAATAAACTGTCTTAAGACCATTCCCTCCATTGGAAAAGCCCAAAATAAAATCAACGCAACACACAGCGTCAGTACCATGCTTTTTCCTATCTTCTTCACTCTCCAAATATATGTTTTTTCTATTTTCCAAATATAAGTTTCAGGAGAAATACGCATTCTTGGTATTGTTCCAAACAAATTCATAAACAAAAAACAAAGAATACCATATGGTATAAAAACAGTAATATCCATTCCATAGTTTTTCTGAATCATAGATTGCAATATAAGAATACATGGCACAATAGCAATCAGTATAAAATAAGCACCTATATTTCGTTTGACCATTCTAACTGCAAATTTGAATCTCTGTTTCAAAAGCAACTGATACATACCTACTCCCCTTCAGATAAAATTTTTGCGATTTCCTCTCTGTCAACTTCCTCCATATTGATTTCTCTAATTTGTCCGTTATGTAACAAAAGACACTTGTCACAAACATTTTGTAAACACTCTATATCGTGGCTTGAAATAATGTAAATTCCTTTTTCTTTCTTGTGAAACTCCACTATTACATTTTCTAAAAGTTTCATTTGGACAGGATCAAGTCCTGAAAATGGTTCATCAAAAATAGTAATTTTTTCTTCTTGTATCATTGCACAAGCATTATTTAACCGTTGCATTGTACCTTTTGAAAGTTCTAACGGAGAATAGTTCTCATATTTTTTTAATCCCAACCCATCTAAAATCCTCTCGATTTTATCGAATGCCTCTTGTTTTTTTATCTTTCTGCTTGAAGCAATCAAAAGAAGATTTTCATATATCGTCAACTCATTAAAAAAACTTGGTTGATCCATTGCATAGGCAACCGGCATATCAAGATAATCAACCTTATTCATCTTTTTTCTGTCGATAGAGATTACTCCTGTATAATTTTTTTCATAATTCGAAAGTATATTTAAAAGAGTAGTCTTTCCAGCTCCATTTCTTCCAACAAGTCCATAAATACAAGCATTTTCAAATGTATAGTTTAAGTCCGAAAAAACAACCGTTTCACCATATTTTTTACTTAAATTTGAAATCTGAATCATAAAATTTCTTTTCCTCTCAAATCCATTTTCGTCAGCCCAACGACTAACAATCCAATAAAAACCACTGTGTCCACAAATAACAGTACAACAATATTTTTTACCACTCCGAAAGTAAAAAGTATGGAGAAGATTTCCACTGACAACACAATAAAACACATATAATTTGTCAAATACTCTGTTATAATTTCTCCATAATAATTGTTCATCTGCAATTTCGCATAGATAAAAGGTTTTAATAAATAACGGATTATGATACATATAACAGGACAAATAAAAATCCAGTTTTTATTAACTAGGGATGTTGCCACTCCTTTACTCCATTGTACTGGAATTTCTGTCGGCAACTTAGAATAAGACAAAGCCCCAATAATCAAGCATAGTGCGGTAATCATAGTCCAGGTAAGCATACTTCCCCATATATACAAAAAGCTGACGGAATCCAGTTTGAAAACAGTTCGATTATCTTTCCAATAGTCATGCAAATCTGTTACATATTGTTCTACCTGTAATTTTTCATAACTAATACTTTCTTCATCCAGCATTTTTTCGCACATGAGTTTCGCCTTATTCAAATCAGTAATCTGATTTTTTAATACTTCCTTTTGCTTCTCAAGCATTTCCTGCAATGTTACTTTTTCGGATATAATACTTCGTATATCTTCAATAGAAATTCCCAATGTACGTAGATATGCAATCTTCTTTATATTTTCCACATCATTTTCAGAATAATCTCTATAACCATTACTTTCATTTCTTGAAGGCTCAACGAGTTTTTCCTTTTCATAAAAACGGACATTAGAACGGGATAAACCTGTTCGTTCTTCTACATCTTTTATTGTCATGTTATGCACTCCTTTCAAGCAACTCTATTTTATCTTAAGAATAAGCTATAAACAAGGTTTACAGTCAAGCATTTATCCAAAATCTCTTTTCTTTTAGTTATAAATCAATTCGGCGTTCACAGCCTCTCTTGCACACGTCTGTATATTGTTCATTCTCACCACCCATTCCATCTGATTTTCTGCCTTTAACTGTTCCGTGATCCCCTGCGCCTGTTTCATCTGATCTACAATCCTTTCAAAGCGTTCCTGAGCTTGTTCTTCTATATCTGCAAGATAACTATTCAGCCTACCACTTGTAAGCAGAGTAATATAAACTACTTTCTTATGTTCTTTCAGATAGCGTTTATGTCTTTGTCCCCATACGCCGATGAATCTTTGTTCTTCTTCCTCCGGCAAAGCAAGACAGGGGATAAGATAATCCCCATGTCTGATATAAGTGCCACCCATTTCTTCAAATATTGTTTTCTTCATAATCGTTTCCACCTTTCTTATCGTTCTCTATCCATAGATTTTTTCTTAACTGACCGCTTCGGCTGCTGTCTGCCTTCCTGCTGATAGCGGTGCAGTTTTTCCAGTACGCTTGCTTTTTTCGGTTGTTCTAATGGATTTTCTTTCTTCTGCTCCGTCTGATTTTTCCATGCCCGCAGTTCTTCATTGTATTCCATAATTAGTGCTTCTGCTTTGTTATAAACTTTCTGAAAGGCTTGCACATTGGGATAGCCTTCACGTTTTACGATCTGCTCCATACTCTTATGCAGACGCTTTTCCAAATCCTCTAACATTTCAATTTTCCCTTCCAAAGATTTTCGTTCTTTGCCTTTAAAGAACCCTCGCAGCTCTGACAGTTGTTTTTTCAAAGAAGAAATATCCTGCTGTGTGCGTTTTATCTCCCTTGACTGTCCCTGCAAGTCATACATGACCTTCTGCATATATTTCCACTCTTGCAAATCAATCTTTGGTACAGGTTTAGGCGGCAGCTTAAATTTGAAAATCACTTCCTGTAAAAAGTTTTTTGCCCCTCGGATAATCTGTCGAAACATATCCGGCAGCCAACCGTATGTCCTAATAGATTGTAACGTTTCATCTGTGATTTTTTCCTGCTTAATCTTCAAAATATCTTCTTCAGGAACGCCCTCAACCAATGCCACATCAACTGTCCGATTCCATTCCTGCCTTGCCGCATTGTCTGCCTTTATCTCCTCTGCTTTTGGATTGTTCTTTCCGATTTTCTTCGTTGCCAAATAAACACCGCCCTGTTTGAATACCGATAGTTTTTCTAATTCTTCTTTTACATAGTAGTTAATTGTATCTGTAAACAGTTCTTTCACTTCTTTGGTAAAGGCTTTGTTCTTAAACCATTCCTCTTTTTTTGTGAAGATATGACTTTCATATACTTTCCCTTTCAGGATAATACTGCATCCGGCTCTGATATTTCCCTGCTCGTCTAAAATCTCTTTTTTCGTGCGTCTATGCTTTCCCTGCTCATCATAAAACATATTTCGGGTGGCAATCTTCGCTTCGGGCTGTTCCAACATTTTCCGTTCGCTGAATACCAAATGAATATGATAATTCGTCTTTGTCTTGTTGTGATGAATGGCTGCGCTGCACTCTACATCATATCTTTTATGAAAAATCTCTGTAAAAAGTCTTACCACATCACCTGCCCTGTACTGAACCAAACTTTCAGGAAGTGCTATGATGAACTCACGCCCTTCAATACATTTCCCTGCTGAGCCGCTTGCCTTAAAATCTAACTGATTTTCTCTTGCAAGATTTTTCCAAAATTCACGCGTTGCCCCTTCTGTCTGATAGGTCGCATAGAGATATTCCTGTCTTTTCGGATTGGAGATATAATCAATCCTTCCTGCCACGTCGGACAGCTTACTTTGCCTGATAAATGAATGTCTGCCTATAAGCATCCTCCTTTCCCGGCTCTCGTCGATTTTATTGTGAGTAAGTGCATAGGCACCTGTTTACGAACTGATTGCCGTATCCGGCATAAGCCTCGCAGAGCGAAATACACAGAGTATAAACCATAGGTTTGTGCGATGGGTGTATTTCGCTCTCAATCGCCGAGGGCTGTTTTTGTATTACATAATCTGATTATTGCTCAGACTTGCGATTTCATTTATGGGCGTATCCGCCCTTTTGATTTACCCGTATCCGGGCAGCTTTAACATCTGCAACACTCCCTTCTGCTAAAAAATAAAATAAATTCAAAAATTACACGTATAAGCGTATAAACGTATCTTCCATACTTTTCAGGAACCTGTAATCCCTTGATTTTCCTGAAGATATACGCATATACGCTTCTTTGGAAAATTCTTTTTTATCTGTTTTTCATCCGTATCAACGATAGCTGTCTATGCGTATCTGCGTATGAATTCCCTGAAATCCTCTGGCATTTTTTCCATTATCTGAAGGAATATTTGTAGAATAATGAATGTGATACTTCTTTTCATTTTCTTTTAAGTACCCTGAAAAACTTTTTGCACTCATAGGTTTTTCCGTATTATCCTCACACCAACGGCAGTATGCTTGATAAAGATTCTTAGAAGTCGCTGTTGTATTTTCTTCCAAACGAATATACCCTGATGACTGCATAAAAGCGATAATGTTGTTCCCCGATTCCATAGCTTCGTGTAGATTTTTCTTTGCACGTTCACTGATGGTAAAGCGGTATTTATTTTTCAGTAATCGTTTCAATCCCTCCAGACACCAGAGAAAAATATCGTCTGCTTCTCTTTGCAGTTTCTCAATCAGATAGGGATCATCTACTCTGTCTGGCGGCACATCTTTGACCGTAAGGATAATCTGTCTGCGGTAAAATCCATAGGAACGATCATGCAAAGCACTCAGACTCCCGTTTCCAAAGCAGAGAAATCTGACATATAAATTACCCTGTACGCTCTGCTTTGACTTCCTTTCCAAATCCATCTTATCCTCCAGAGTGACTATGGTTTTAATGTAGTTGGTGTCTTTCAATGCTTCCAGTTTCATATCATCATCCACCATCAAAAGCCTGTATTCCAAATCTGCCCTTGCAAAACGATTATGCTCTACCTTTTGAATATTGCTTACATTCATATTCGTTCCGAGAATTTTTCTCATAACCAAACCGATACGGGATTTTCCCTCTCCTCCTTTTCCTAAAATAATCAATAACTTCTGTGCCTTATTGGATGGGATTAAGCAATATCCCATATATTCCTGCAAGGTAGGAATATCATCTTCCTCCAACAGTTCTGAAAGAAATTTCAGCCACCGTTCCGGCTTTGTTTCTTTCATTTCATACTTTACAGGCAATCGGTTCAGACAGAATTCTTTCTTCTCTGTAAAATCTCCATTCAGAAAATAAGTTCCGTTATTCACATGGATACGATCCATTTGCACCGGAAGTTCTTCTGAATAGGCTTCCAGTTTAAGAACCTCCAAAAGCTGTTTTACTTTCTTGGAAATTCCTTTCGTAAGAACCGGTTTTACCATTCTATAAATTTCTTTTTCTACTTCGCTGTCTGGCAACATTCCATCATAGCTGAAAAAGATACCGTTGATACATTTCAATGGCATTCTTTGCAGGAAATTTTCACAAAATGCTACCTCATCAATCTGCCCATCCTCAAACCATTCCTGAGAGTACTCTTTAAAGTTCATTTCTCTCTGATTCAATGCTTCTTCCAGTCTGTTCCTTGTTGTTTCGTCTATATTCTTCCATTCGTTCTTCAATTCTTTTCACATCCTTCCCACTATCTAGTAAAAATTCAATTCTGTCCTGTAACTCTCCAAACACCAGTAAATCCAGATAGTAATTTATCTTTTCTGTCTGCTGACAGGCTTCTATAAATTCTGCTTTCCATTCTTCCTCTAGTGTTTTTGGTGCATAGTTCACTTTCCATTCTTTCAGCAGATGAAGATAATCTGATAAAATGCGGATACTTTCCCGTTTCCATTCTTCAAATTTCTTTTCGGTCTGGTACAACGTTCTTTTCGGTTTTTCTTTCTCCTTACTGGTATTCCTTTTCTTTGAGCTATCCGTAAAAACCGGTATCCCAAAATCTTCTGCCAGTTTCTTTGCTGCTTCCAATGGTGCAAGATGAAAGAAATCTGCCACAAACGTAATTACATCCCCTTTCGCACCACAGGCAAAACACCAAAATCCTTTGTCTACTTTCATACTGGGATGCCTATCATCATGAAAAGGGCAACAGACCATCCCGTTTTTACTGACTTTCAATCCGTACTGCTCGGCAGCCTGCCTTGCAGTTACGTTTTCTTTTACTACTTGAAAAATATTCAATTCGACTCCTTTAAAATTTTCGTTGTATTCTCTCAGAGCCTTTGATATACTGAATTTGCGAGATAGAGTTATCAAAAGCTCTGAGAAGTTGTCCTTGTGTTACGCAAGGGCTTTTTCTTTTCCCTGCTTTTTTGCCTCTTCATTGAAATATCCAGTTTCCTCCCATACTTTACGATCAGAACAGTAATAACTGAATTCATTGGAATCGCCCATCTTCATTGCCACTCCAAATTTCAAAATTCCCTGCTGTATTCCGATACGAACGTAATGAGCATCTTTTCCGATTGCTTTTGCGATTTCCGTAATTGGCACATTTCTTCCCGTAAATGGTGGCAATTCTACATATAATCTTTTATCCATTTTCCACATCCTCCTTTACAATCTGACTAAGTTCTTGATCTAAAGCTGTAGCAATTTTATATGCTACCTGCGGTGTACAGCCCTTTCCTGATATAATGCAGGAAATCGTCTGCCTTGACACTCCACTTAACTCAGCCAATTTCTTAATTGTTAATCCTCTTTCTCCCATCAAAATCTGCATTTTAAATACGTTTATCTTCATTTTATTTCTCCTCTTCTTTTTAATATGCACTTTTAATACGCATTTTTATTATATGCACTTATTCTGCACATGTCAATACTATTTTATATAAATATGTACTTGTAATTCGTATTTTTCTATGATATGATAAGCGTGAGGTGAATAATGATGAGTAATGAGAAGTTACATAACAATCAAATCGGACTTAGAATCCGTACTGCTCGAAAAGAAAAAGGTATCAACCAAACAGAGCTTGCAAATTTGTTAGGGAAATCGCTTCGCACAATCCAAAAATATGAAAGCGGAGAAATCGAAGTTTCCATTGCTATGCTCAATGAAATCGCAAAAGTTTTAGGCTGCGAATCCACATATCTTATAGGGTATGATGCCGAGAGAAAACCTTTAGAAAATCTTTCTGATATTATGAATTTCTTTTTTCAGTTAGATAAGATAAAGGAACTTGGCTTCAATATCGAAGTCAAACGCCCACCACATTATGATGGCTGGGAATGTGCTATTACTTTTAATGGCAAAGATGTTTCTACGGAGTTAAATCAGGATCTCTGTCTATTCTTAGAAGAATTTGAGGATAAAAGAAATGAAGTCAGGGACTATCAGACAAGTCTTGAATCTTATCAGAAGTGGCAGGATAAGACACTTGCTTATTACGCAAATGCAAAACTGACCGAAAAAGAAACAGAAGAAATCTCAAACGAAGAACGGATACGAAGATTTCAAAAAATCATGAACGAACGGTACGGTAAGAAAGAGTCCTAATTTTTAAGGAGGATTTTTAGAATATGAAATTACCGAACGGCTACGGAAGTGTAGTAAAACTATCTGGAAAAAGAAGAAAACCTTGGATGGTTCGTAAAACCACAGGCTATCGTATTGATCCAGTCAAAGAAAAGAAAGTAAATGAATATATCATCATTGGATATGCCGCCACAAAAACAGAGGGATTACAAATACTGGCTGATTACAATCGGAATCCTTATGATACGAAGGCAGCCAAAATGACTTTTGATGAAGTGTATGAGGAATGGTCTAAGAAAAAATTTCCTACGGTATCCGAAAGCAATATCAAAGGATACAAGGCATCTTACAAAACATGTGGCATTCTTTACAACCGAATTTTCAAGGATTTAAAACTGGCAGACTTACAACAGGTTATTGACACCTGCGGAAAGAATTTTCCCACATTGAAGAAAATCAAAATCCTGTTCAACCAGTTATATGAATTTGCATTGAAGAATGACATCTGCAACAAAGATTATTCTACTTTTGTTGAAATCGCCCAGTACAAAGACCGCAATCCAAACAAGCATACACGTACAAAATTCACGAAAGAAAAAGTCGCAAAAGTCTGGACAATGAAAGAGGATAAATACTATCAGATTATCCTCATGCTGCTCTATAATGGCACACGTATCTCTGAATTTCTTGATTTGAAGAAAGAAAATGTGCATTTGGAAGAACAGTATTTTGATGTAATTGACAGCAAAACAGAAAACGGAATCCGAAAAGTTCCGATCGCTGATAAGCTCCTGCCTTACTATAAAGACTGGTATAATTCTTGTCCTGATTGTGAATATCTTCTTCATACAGAGGATGGCAAAAGATTTCTTTATCGCAATTACTATGACAGCTATTGGACTCCTCTTGTGGAACAGATTGGAATTGACCGTACGCCACATTGTACCCGGCATACCTGTATTTCCATGTTATCGGAAGCTGGTGTTCAGGATACAACAATCAAGAAAATTGTGGGGCACTCCGGTGCTATGACTTTGACAGAAAAAGTTTATACTCACTTAGATATGCAGGTTCTTGTAGACGCAATCAACAAAACCTTAGAAAATGAGGATAGCATAACTTCCGATACAAAATCCGCATAATAAAAAGGACACTCTCCAGTGTCTAGCACCGAAAAGTGTCCTATATTTTTTAGATATTTTTGTTGCAAACGTGTTGCAAATGCGTTGCGAACTGAGTAAATTCCACCGCTTTTTACCACATCTGACAACTCCACAAACCCTTGTAAAACAAGGATTTGAACGTAAATCCGAGTTCCGAAGATTATCGTTTAGGTAACTGAAATTAACGCTTGCTGAACTGCGGAGCGCGACGAGCTGCTTTGAGACCGTATTTCTTACGCTCTTTCATACGTGGATCACGTGTAAGGAATCCAGCAGCTTTAAGAGCTGGTCTGTAGTCTTTGTCTGCCTCAAGGAGTGCTCTGGAAAGACCATGACGGATTGCTCCAGCCTGTCCTGTGTATCCACCGCCGTGAACATTAACGATCACGTCGAATTTACCCTCTGTCTCTGTTAAAGCCAGTGGCTGACGAACGATAACCTTCAGAGTCTCAAGTCCGAAGTACTCATCGATGTCTCTTTTATTGATAGTGATTTTACCTGTTCCAGGTACCAGGTAAACTCTTGCGATTGATTTCTTTCTTCTTCCTGTTCCGTAGAATTTTGCGCTAGCCAATGTTTTCTACCTCCTATTAAAATGTTAAAACTTCAGGCTTCTGAGCCTCATGTTTGTGCTCTGGTCCTGCATATACGAAAAGTTTCTTGTTCATAGCTCTTCCAAGAGGTCCTTTCGGAAGCATTCCCTTAACTGCGAGCTCGATAACCTTCTCAGGTTTCTTTGCTAACATTTCTTTTAATGTGGTTTCTTTCATTCCACCAACATAGTCGGAGTGGTTATAATAAATCTTCTGCTCAAGCTTCTTGCCTGTAACTTTGATCTTATCAGCGTTTACAACGATTACATAATCTCCTGTGTCAACGTGCGGTGTAAACTGAGGTTTGTTCTTTCCTCTTAAAACACTTGCAACACCGGATGCCAGACGTCCCAGAGTGCAACCCTCTGCGTCAACTACATACCATTTTCTTTCGATTTTATCCGGATTAGCCATATAAGTCTGCATGGTCCTACCTCCTGTTATTTATCAACGATAATGTTTCTCAAACCGCGGTACTTCCGCGAAAAAAAGTAAATGGAAACGCGGGTGCAAAATAAATCGCGGAAATGTCCGAAACCGCTGATAAAATGCCGTCGCCGGGGCTATTGGCTCAAGCATCTTCGCACTACGTCACATTGAGTTATTATATTATAAGGCACCTTGCCTGTCAACTGTTTTTTCCTGTAATTTTCAACAAAATTCCTGTTTTCAGAAAAACTCGATTCCCATCAGCGTCAACCCCTGAGCCGGAGCTGTGGGGCCTGCTGCCCCGCGGTCACAGGCTTTCAGGATCTTATCCATGCGTTCCGGCGGATACTGCCCGTTTCCGATCTCGATCAGGGTTCCGGAAATGATACGCACCATATTGTAGAGGAAGCCTGTTCCTGAAATGCGAATGGTCACCATGTCACCATCTCTCCACACGTCCATGGAGGTCACGGTACGGATGGTGGTCTTCACCTGTGCGCCGGAGCCGCAGAAGCTAGCAAAATCATGGCGTCCGATCAGATAAGATGTTGCTTCCTTCATCTTATCCACATCCAGTTTATAATGGTAAAAATAAGAGTACAAACGCTCCGTTGGCACCGGAAAACGCCGGTTCAGGATACGATATTCATATGTTTTTTCACTGTCACAGTAACGGGGATGAAAATCCGGCTCCACCTCCTCAGAAAGCTGGATACGGATATCCTCCGGAAGTCTCTGGTTCAGTGCATAGGAAAATTTTTCCCCGGGGATCCTGGATTCGGTATCAAACACCGCCACATTTCCAAGAGCGTGCACTCCTGCATCTGTACGGCTGGCACCGATGGTCTCGATCTTTTCCCCAAGCAGCTCACTTAAGGTATCGTTTAAAACGCCCTGAATGGTGATTCCATTTGGCTGTGTCTGCCAGCCTGAGTACTTGGTTCCATCATAAGCTACAACAAGTCCTACTCGTTTCATAAAATATATTCCCTCCTGATACAGACATCCCTGCAGTACTTTCTATCCCAAAACAGACATACCGTCCTGCAAAATGCCTGCCTGATCCGGTTACAGTTCCGCTGTGCAAAATGCAACGCTTCGGACCGTTCCATGTCTGAGTACCGACAGGATTTGGCTACAGTCCCGCCACACGGAATGCAACACCCACCGCAAGATATGCCACAAGGATCCCATAGGCCGCATAATCTCTTTTTTCATAATGCAGCGGCTTCATTTGAGTTCTGTGCTCTCCACCATGGTAACACCTTGCTTCCATGGCCATTGCCAGATCAT
>OGRM01001905.1_pt1 | contig 11312 bp, 11 predicted proteins | sample 1553491 | NCBI WGS metagenome assembly OGRM01 (sample SAMEA2580110, study PRJEB22360) | human gut metagenome | biome: human gut; feature: human-associated habitat; material: faeces | place: Denmark | collected 2008/2010
CAGCCAATGTTTCCATCAGGCTGAATGTGCGTGCCTGGTTTGATGTGATTCTCCAATCTATCAATGCGCTCGCCAAGGCCGGGATTATTTTATTGCGCTTAGCCTCTGGTAAGACAAGACATTTACCAAAGACATTCTCGCTTTCAATCCAACCTTTTGACTTAAGCTCGTTAATCATATCTTTGGATATTTCCGGTTCGTGTTGATTTGTTGAAACACAAAACAGAGTACGCAAATCAATGGCTACGTCGTAAACAAAAAGACCGGTGGCTCTTTTATTTTCAGGTATCCAAACTCTTCTTGACAAAGTACGGCCATTTTCCGACAGAAATGCTTCTATTTCATCTTCTGTTAGTAGTTTGTCACTACCTGCCATTCTTACGTTAACGGAATGGTAATCCGGACGGTCGCTACGGTCAAAAGTTAAGTTTTCGCTTTCAACACCGGCCAACAGCGGATGAATGGGTCGCATTGCGGATATAGACAAAGGGCTTCTACGTTTAACAACATTGTTTTCTTTAGAATTATCTTTGTCACCGTCATTTTTTGCTTTTCCTGTAGCAGTCTTTGCTCTCATCCAGCCGCCCAATAATTGGTCTACATAAACAGGGTTGCAAGGAGACCATGGCTCCTTATTTTCCAACTCATTGTTTTTAGTAATGTTATAATTAAACGTAATTGGTGCCACAGGTACGTTTAGAATATCAGTTACAGACTGTAAAATAGAACGTTTTACCTGTTGCCCGCTTGAATAAGGTACTCTACGACTGAATTGTGGGTCATAATAAGTTTTTTGGCCATCTTCTACACAAAAAACAGTGTGCTCAGCGTGTTTCAATGCACGTAAATAGATAAATGGATTCATATGTTTATTTGTTAAGGTTAATTATTGCAGCATAATTGAAGCGTATCAATGTCAGAAAGTATGGAACATTATCAGCAGGCATGTCGTTGACGACTTTTGCTATTTCCATAACTTTGCTAACATTGTCAGTCTCTGAAACGATGTCAGTCAAATTCCTGATGAACTCTTTTTTGTTCATCGTCCCCAGTAAGGCTTTTACCTTATTGGACCTGTCTGTCTTTGCATTTTTACTGCCGGCAGAATACTCTTTTAAAATGTGTGCGAAGTTTTCAGATTGCGCCCACAGGTCTTGATTGTTTAAGATTGCCATAAGCCAAGTTTTATAAGTATGAAATTTAATAGTTTGTTCTTCATTATCCGTATATTTAGGTAGTTTCCCTTTCTCCATATAATCTTTCAGCCCCTTTGGCTCAAGCGCTTTCACACCTATTGCGCCGGACTGGCATGCCTTGTCAAGCCCAAAGGCAGTACCGTAAAGCTTTTCAGCCTCAGCACTGTTTTTCATACCGAAAAAACGTATGTATAAATCTATCGGACGTCTTATCTGTGAAAGCATGAAAGGAATAAAACCTACTGTAATATTGGTTTGTCCTAAGCTATAAATGTAACCTATTAAGTTCTGGCCGGAAAAGCTTTTTGAAATATTGATAAGGATTTTTGTCCACGACTGTACGGCTACGCTCATCGAAGCGTCCTTGTCGGAAACAAACGGATTAAAATCTGACATTGGAAATTCTTTGTCATACGCATACTTGTCATACCTGTGAGCAAGCCACTGTCCGTTCCATGAAGCTATTTGATTGCCTTTCAATTTCTGATTGTTATCCAAGGCGGCACGATACAAGCCCCATCCGTCATATATGTTCAACAGTAAAGCGGGATTACTGAAAAGAATGCAGAGTCCTCCTTGAACACCTACACCGAGTGAAGCTCCTATCCATGATAAATAGACTTCGTCGTTTGACATGTTAATTTCAAGATTAGTCACTTGTCCTGACGTGGTTGCATATCCTTTTTCCTCAGAAGCGGAATATCCGATTGCAACACTGGCATCTCTTGCGCCATTCTGAATCTTATTAATTAATTCTTCCAGTTTCTCGTGTCTTTCTTCGCAGGACAATGTTTCTACCTTTTGTCCGCTTTTCATTTGTACGAAAGGAGAATTTTGTACCCACTGCATATATTTATTGCTGTCGAAAAACAGCGGGAAGTATTTCTCTGTGAAAAAAGTCTTTGCGTCGTAGTTCGTGCACTCTCTTTCGTTATAAGCGTCCAAGAAAATACCTATTACAGATGTTATCATAATTATAAGAAATCATAAGTTTTATTCGATTCTTCTTTTAATATATCATATAATAATCCCAGCTCACTGTCGTATACCTCATCGGGAATCACATAAGGACATGTACCGTGTTTGCAGGTTCTTAAACTCAAGTATGCGATAGAACGATAGCTTACCGGTATCTCAAGTTTACTACGTGTTCCGGATTTGTTAATGTCATATTGTTCTTCATCCGATTTGACTATACATGTGGCGGAATCTATGTCGAGAGTTTCCAGCAATGCTGATTTTGAATTATGCCTTAATTTCGTTATCCTCCATTTACCGTTAACAAATATCGCTCCCGAATAATCGATGTTCACGAACTTTTCATCCGGGTAAACTTTGTCTAACATAGACTGAATCTCCGTTTCTTTCATTACCCCATTATCAGGCAATGCGTTGAAACTTCTTTGCAGCACGTCCGTATCATAAGGCAGAGAGTCTTTTCCTTCATAGGGTGCTATGACATATACAGGCTTGAGTATGCCCATCGTCTCAAAGGTCCTTTTTCTGTTGATACGCCCAAAACGCTGAATTAACGAATCTATGGGGGCACATTCGGTTATCATTACGTCAAAACTTATATCCAGACTCACTTCAACCACTTGAGTAGATACTACAATACACGCTTCCTGAAGTTGATTATAAGTTTCTTTCAATTCTACTTCCAAGCCTTGCCGGTCAATTCGTTTAAAATGACTATGAAGCAGCATTTTGGGAATGTCGGGGTACTGCTCTTTTAAAGAAAGATAAACAGATTGTGCACGTCTTACCTGATTGCATACAATCAATATCTTTTTATGCTCATTTATGCTTGAGTCGATTATCGGATACGAATCGTTCATGCTCGGTAGCTTACGGACAATATGCCGGTTGAAAGATTCCAGTACATTATCAGGTAGTTTTACCTCATACACACATTCAGGCCCTCCCAATAAAGCCAGGATTTTATTGTAAAGCACCTTGGGCATGGTGGCAGTACCGACATGGATTCTGCAACCTATTGTTTTCAGAATCTCAATAATACGGAGCACTATTGCCTGTATTGTGCTGGAATAAGTATGTATCTCGTCAAGAATCACGTCGCACCCTTTCAAATCGAGTATCATTGCTTCGTAACCCTTCACTCCAAAAACCAAGGAAGCCATCTGATGTGGTGTAAGTACCTTTACGGAAGCTCCTACATGGCGTTGCATTATCCGTTCTTCCACTTTCCCGTCTTGAATCTTAAGATTTGAAGCCGCATGCAGTAACCGGATTTGTGCCTCTGTATCTTTCAAATCATTCTTGAATCGGTCGTCAATACTATTTTGGCCAAAAGGGGCAAAGTCGCGTGGCTTTTCCAGTTGCTGCCAAATACGAAAATCTCACCCTTTTCAAGAACATCTATTCTCTCTGAGGCAATATTGGGGTCCTCTGTTCTGTTTTTATTCATGTTTGTTAGGCTTTAATATATTGACAAGTTTGTCGAATCCATTGTCTTTTTTGAGGTTCCCTCGTGTTATCTTCTGAGACATCCCTTTATGCCCCTTGGTAATCAAGCGACCTTCTTCTTCCAGTTTATTCCACACTTCTTCACCAAAGGTTTCCTTCCAGAGGGACTCAGAGCGTAGAATGAGAAAAGTCTTGTCTGTTTTCGTAGCAAGATACTTTGCCAACAGGTTGGTAAATATCGTCGAAGGCAAATGCTTTATACCTGCTGAGTACCTGAACTTCTCGGAGTGATAGCCGATGAGCTGAAAGAACGCAATGTCATGGTAGATAGGATGATATATCTCTGATGAAGGACTTCCGTATGCCTCCATTGCAAGTTGATCAAAAGCCTTTTGCCAGTAATAATCACCTTGAACTCTCGAACATTCATATCCGTCATAAATGCCTTCTCCCTGAAAGGTCAATGCGTTTCTCATTAAGCTCAGCAACTGCTCTTTTTGGGCTGGTATCATTGCCATACACTGAGTTTTGTTGACCTTCTCCACATATCCAGGATTCAACGTCAGAATGACAACCTTGGCATCGAGAAGGTTACCTGAGAAAGGCATGGGAGGTACACCCACAACATACTTATACTTTGATTCAACCTTATTGTTGAAATCGTGAATGAATGAGTCATCGCCTGGATATATGCGTTCATCCTCTTCCTTGTCAGACCATAGAGTATACCCGTAAAGATCCTCGGCAAGCATTGCCCATCCGTTTTTCAAGTCCAGGTTGTACTTCTCTACTTCAATGTTACGGAGTGTTTCCTGAGAGGTTGAGATATACTTGATAAAGTCACGTTTTAATGTTGGCGAATTGGCATAGCGTGAGGCTATCTCATTGTAGCTATAATGCACATCATCGAAATGACACACTACCTTATCATCATTGACATTCTCCTCCCAATAGCGATAGAGTATCTCTTCTGTCAGTAACTGAAATAATTTCTTGAAGCTGTTGCTTTCTGCTAACTCTATCGTAAAGATGTAGTTTTCGTCAATGCGCAGTAGTTCGAGATAGGAAGCTATACTCTGCTTTGCCGTATTCTCATAGCTCTGATAAGCAGGGTGTTCCATGTGTCGCTCTATGTCTTCCAAAAAATCAGGCAATAGATTTGCTCCACGCTTTAGCCGATAAGCTAATTGTGCAATTTTTGTCCAAGGATCAGTCTCGGAGTATTCATACGCACAGCCGTCTATGTAAGAGCGTACCGAATGAGGTAAACTCAAATCCGAAGTTCGGATAACTGTAATTGATTTCATAACCAGATATTATTAAAAGTCAAAAGGATATTTTCTCCATTCCTTGGATGCACTCGCCTTATCAAACGCTTCTTCGTCAAAAGAATACACATAGAGGGTACGTTGGGAAGCAACTTCATCCATGTCATCAGGAAGCATAGTATTGCATACGCGATTATCTTCCTGTTCTTTTTTTGATAGAAAGCCAGAAGCCTCCATCTTACGCATGAAGTTACGCCGGTCGTACTTCTTCTCATGTATCAGTTCGTAGATACGCTGCAGTTCGTCCATCTTAAACTCATTGTCCAATAGTTTGAAGGCGATGGGCGACACTCTCAGTTTCTCCTGTAGTTTCTTTCTCGCCATACTGATAATCTCAGCATGATCAAAGGCTAAAAGTGGGAGGTGATTCCACTCATGCCATTGCGCCTTGTTTGCATCGTCACCAGCCAACACCTTGAAGTCATTTTTGCTCACTAAGGCAAAGAATGCAACCGTCAGCACCCTTTCACGAGGGTCACGATTGACACCGCTGAATACATGGAACTGCTCCAGATAGACATCTTTTATATTTGTCTCTTCGCAAAGTTCTCGTTTGGCTCCCTCCTCTACCGTTTCGTCCATGCGGAGGAAACCTCCTGGCAAAGCCCAGCTACCTTTATATGGTTCCAGACCTCGCTCTATGAGGAGAATATTTATGCTTGACCCATCAAAGCCAAATATTACACTGTCTGTAGTGACAGCAGGATGAGGATATTTATATGTGTACATACTACATGGTTTTTCAATTACTGGTGCAAAGATACTGCGTTATTTTGACGCAACCAAATATTTTGGCGTAAAAATGACGCGATAAGCGAAAATTTTGATTATTCCGAGTTTTTTGAGCATAAATGGCGAAGAATTATCCGTTATCTTCTGTAATGTTGTCACCATAAAAGCAAAGGTGCCTACTCATCACGAGCAAACACCCAGTTATGATGAAAAAAAGTTATTAGTGCCTTGATTATTCATGGAACAGGCATTGTCAGTGAATATGTACACATGTATAAGTGTGTACATGTATTCATTAACACACTACTGAACGCCTGCTTCAAGCATAGGACTACTTGTACAAAATCACGATTGTGAATCGGTTGGAAAACATGCAAAACGACATCGCTATAATTGCCATTTTACATGTTACTTTTTGAACGCAATTTTAAGTAAGCCCCAAAATAGGTCGGACATATTTTAAAATACAAGGCACATATTTCGAAATATGTGCCTTGTATTTTTTCTTTTCTCAGAGAGGGGATATAGCGCACTGAAAATCAGATAACTTACCCGCTGTCTGAAAATGTCCGTCCCCGTGCTGCGGTTTCTTTGCGAATTTTAGGAATACCGTTTGCTCTGTAACTAAAAAACAGTTACCTTTGCTTTCATCATAGTATGGGAACAAAAGAAAAACTGATAGAACGCTTCAAACGTCTTCCGTCTGATTTTACGTTCGACGAACTGGAAAGGCTGCTGTCTTTCTACGGGTATGTCAAATCGGACAAGGGCAAGACTTCCGGTTCGAGGGTTATCTACAAAAACGCGGCCGGGCGGCCGATAATGTTGCATAAGCCCCACCCCGGAAACGTGGTAAAACTGTACGCACTGAAGCAGGTGCGCGAAGAACTCATCGAAGCAGGGCTGTTGAAATAAAAAAACGAAAGAAATATGAATACCTTAAACTACAAAGGATACATCGGTTCGGTGGCTTTCAGCGAAAAGGACAACGTTTTCTTCGGTAAAATCGAGGGCATCGACGGATTGGTGAACTTTGAGGGCGAAAGCGTTAAGGAGCTCACCGACGCCTTTCACGAAGCGGTCGACGACTACCTCGCCTACTGCAAGGAGCAAGGCATAGAGCCGCACAAAAGCTATTCGGGCTCGCTCAACGTGCGTCTCACGCCCGAAATGCACAGCCGTGTGGCAGCTTTGGCCACAAAAATGGGCATTTCCATAAATGCTTTCATACGATCGGCAGTGGAAAAGCAAGTGTCGGCCATGTTATAACGGGGCGAAGCGGATTTTCCCGGCCATTCATGCTTTCCTGCGTCGCCAAACTGCCGCGCCGCTCCCGCCGTGGTCCCGCCAAGTACTTTGACAACATGCAAAAGTGCGCGGGAATCGACGGAAAAGCTTAATTTTGTAAGCAAAAACCTGTAAAAACGAATGGGATTATTTATCCGTAAACCGATACCCATGCTCCAGGCCGAGGCGGCCGAGACGGGCAGCAAGACGCTGCGCCGCGTGCTCGGCCCTATAAGCCTCATAGCCTTCGGAATAGGCGTGATAGTGGGCGCGGGTTTGTTTTCCATCACCGGCCTGGTAGCTGCCGAATCCAGCGGTCCGGCCGTGATAATTTCCTTTGTGCTCGCGTCGTTGGGCTGCTGCTTTGCGGCGCTGTGTTATTCGGAGTTCGCGTCGATTATCCCCGTGTCGGGCAGCGCGTACACGTATTCTTACGCCACCATGGGCGAGCTCGTGGCGTGGGTGATAGGCTGGGACCTCGTGTTGGAGTACGCCGTGGCCGCCACGACGGTGAGCATAAGCTGGAGCCGCTATGCCGTGGTGCTGCTCGAGGGCGTGGGCATCACGCTGCCGCACGAACTGTGCGCCTGCCCCTGGGACGGCGGCATTATCAACCTGCCCGCGGCCGCGATAGTGGTGGTTATGAGCCTGTTCCTCATCCGCGGCGTCGAGGAAAGCTCCATTGTGAACGACATAATAGTGGTGATAAAGATTTCCGTCATCATAGTGTTCGTGGTGTTGGGCTGGAAGTACATCGACTCGGCCAACTACCACCCGTTCATACCCCAAAACACCGGCACAATGGGCGAGTTCGGCCTCTCGGGCGTTCTGCGCGGCGCGGCCGTGGTGTCGTTCGCCTTTCTCGGCTTCGACGCCGTGAGCACGGCGGCACAGGAGAGCAAGAATCCCCGCCGCGACATGCCCATAGGCATTTTGTGCTCGCTGCTCGTGGTGACGGTGCTGTACATAGCCTTCGGTTACGTGATGACAGGCGTTGCCAACTACAAGGAGTTCGGCGGACTGGAGGGCATAGCCCCCGTGGCGGTGGCCATACAGCACATCGGCTCCCCCCCCGCCGCCGGGGGGGGGTCGGCGCTCGTCATCTCCGATGCCGGGGGCGTGATTCAGCCGGCCTACCCGTGGCTCAACAACGCCATAATGCTGGCCATACTGATAGGCTACTGCTCGGTGATAATGGTAACGCTCATGGCGCAGAGCCGCGTGTTCTTCAGCATGAGCCGCGACGGTTTGCTGCCCCCGTTCTTCTCGAAGGTCAATCCCCGTTTCCGCACGCCAGTACACAGCAACGTGCTGTTCATGTGCGTGGTGGCAGGACTGGCGGCGTTCATCCCCGCGCAGGTGGCGGGCGAGATGACGAGCATAGGCACGCTCTTTGCGTTCTCGCTCGTTTGCGCGGCCGTCATAATACTCCGCAAGACAATGCCCGACGTCAAGCGCGCCTTCAGCGTGCCTTTCGTGCCGCTCGTGCCGATACTCGGAATAATAACGTGCCTTTGCCTTATGATTTTCCTGCCGGCCGACACCTGGATTCGCCTCGTTATGTGGATGATAATAGGCCTTGACATATACACTGCCTACGGAATGAAACACAGCCGCCTCGAACACGGCATAAAGTACCGCCGCGGCAACTCCGCGCTCAACGGTTTCGGCCTTGTGCTCTCGCTGCTGTGCATAATAACGGGCTTCTGGCACCAGCAGACCGTGGGTTGGGAAGAGAGCAAGGTGCTTTTCACAATATCGTTCCTCATGGGAGCTGCCCACTTCGGGTTCTACATGATAAGGGTGTACCGCCACGCCGGGCAGAAAGAAATCCCGCGGCAATAAGTACGACACCGCGGCGCATTTCCCCGACACACGCATTAACCACCCGCCAACTCTGCAGATATGCGATTAACCACGTACCTGTTGGTTTCCGGCTGGTGACTGGGAGTTTTCAGAGAGCAAAAAATATGTCTGACATATTTCGAATTATGTCAGACATATTTTAAATTATCTCAGAGATATTTTTTCTTTTCTCCCATGCGGGTATAAATGGCTGAAAAAGAGTTTTCCATTTTTTTCATGGGAAAGGCCTTTTTCAAGACCCGGTTTTCCGCTCCGCAAATGTCTGCGCAACTTTACCGCGGATATACCCGGCTGAGGGGGAACATTACTTTTCTTCCTCGGTCGAAGGGATAAGCTCGAAGATAGCCTTTATGCGCTTCATGTCGAGTTTCGGACGGCGGTCGTAATAGTAAATGCCGTTCTTCTCCTGCTCTACGTCGGTGAGCTGTGTGTAGCAGAAACCTACTACGTGCTCAGATGCCTTGAGGGCCTTGATCTGTCCTTCGAGGCGCGAGTAGAACTCCTCTTCGGTCTGCGGCAGGCCGCCGTAGCCCCATGAGTCTTTCCTTTCTTCGAGAGACATCCAGCCTATGCCGCCAAACTCGTCGACCATATAAGGCTGTCCTTCATAAACGGCAAGGAAAGGCTTGTTCCTGGTATTACGGTAAGGCTCTTTGCCTTCCACGAACTTGAGTTGTTCGAACAGTTTGTTGCCGTCGGCCTCATAGTTGTGCACTGTCCATATATCGGTAACAACGTGGTCCGCTGGCGTCGTTAACCGGGCGCGTCGGGTCGATTGCCTTTGTTACGTTGTAAATATCGCGCACGAAACGGGTATATTCGCCGTCGCGGCTGCTCCATGTCTCGTTGAGCGGAGTCCAGGTAACAAGCGACGGGTGGTTGCGGTCGCGTACCACCACTTCGCTCCACTCCGAGAGGAAGTTGCGGGCTGCCACCTCGTCGTTTACGTCAACGCCCCAGCTTGCGCTCTCGCCCCAGGTGATGTATCCGAGCTTGTCGGCCCAGTAATAGTAACGCTCCTCGAATACCTTCTGGTGCAGGCGCGCGCCGTTGAATCCGGCGTTCTTCGAGAGCACGATGTCATTCTTGAGTGCCTCGTCGGAGGGTGCGGTCCATATTCCGTCGGGATAGAAACCCTGGTCGAGCACGAGCCTCTGGAAATAAGGCTTGTTGTTCAGGTAGAATTTGCCGTCCGACACGTGTACCTTGCGCATTCCGGCGTATGATTTCACTTCGTCAACGGTCTTGCCGTCCTTGTCCTTCACAGTATATGAAAGGTCGTAGAGGTAAGGCGTCTCGGGCGACCACAGTTTCATGTTCTTTACCGGCAGCACAACCACGGCGTGGTTCGAGCAGGGAACTTCCTTTTTTGCCACGGTTTTGTCGCCGTCCTTCAACACCACTTCGAGCGTATAGTCGGACTCCTGGTAGAATTCCGGCATTACAACGAGCTGTTTCTGGTCGATGTCGGGGCGTACAACCACTGTTTTCAGGCCTTTTGCGTCAACGGCTTCCATCCATACGGTCTGCCATATACCTGTTACGCGGGTATAGAAGCAACCATACGAAGCGTACTGGCCGCTCTGCTTGCCGCCGGTCTGTTTGCCGGAGCGCACGTCGTCTTTAACATGCACCACGAGGTTATGTGTCTGACCCGGCTTTACGTAGCGCGTAATGTCGACTGCGAACGACGATGAGCCGCCTGTGTGGCGCTGCACCATGTTGCCGTCGATGTACACCTCCGACTTGTAGTCTACGGCGCCGAAGTTGAGGAAAATCTTCTTGCCGTTCCACTCCGACGGAATGGATATTTTACGTTGATACCATACGCAGTTGATGAAATCCACGTGCTGTATTCCCGACAGCTTGCTCTCGGGGCAGAAAGGAACGGTAATCTGCTTGTCGAGCTTGTCGGCTTTGTGCAGGTTGCGTTCTATGCCGGATTCGCCGAAATCGAAGTCGAAGTTCCACGTTCCGTTCAGGTTCACCCACGCGGCGCGCTCAAATTGCGGGCGGGGATACTCGGGGCGGGGCGTTCCGGCCGCCCAAAGCGATAGGCCGCTAAAAAGCAATGCGGCCGTTGCCAATAATTTTTTCATAAATGCTTTATTGTTGTTTTAATTAGTTATGTTCCAAGGAAAATTTACTTTTTACCGGCGTTCCGCACAAATGACATCGCTTATGCACAAGCATGCGGATATTGCCATTTATACATTACGTTGCAAAGTTACAAAAGAAAATGATTTTTCAAAGTATGTTAAACCCAAAACGGTCATTAGGTAATTAAGTAGTAACGTCAAGTGCAGTCCCTTCGCCAACTTACGCACTTCTGCCGTCATCCGACTTCCCGCCCGACTTAGCCGTAGCCCGCTACGCCTTCAGCCGGCGTAAAGCTATCTGCCGGGCATAAGCACGCAATTTGACGAAGCCTAACGACCGATTTGAGTTTAATTGTGCGTTGTACTCAGTTGCGAAA
>OGRM01001914.1_pt1 | contig 11282 bp, 10 predicted proteins | sample 1553491 | NCBI WGS metagenome assembly OGRM01 (sample SAMEA2580110, study PRJEB22360) | human gut metagenome | biome: human gut; feature: human-associated habitat; material: faeces | place: Denmark | collected 2008/2010
ATTTGCTCCGCAAATGTGGGCTACTCGCCCACACCTCGGCAGCATTTTTGAAAAACTACTGCACCGAAAAACTTTTTATTTCGCCTGTGGCTCATATGTTGCAGCCATTCCTCTATAAAAAAGCCGCTATGTGAATTTCTTTCACACAGCGGCTCTTCTTCACATTATTTCATTCCATACAAGTTCCTTACTTGCCCAGTGTTACCACGATTTCATTGGTATCCTGCAACTTTTCTGCCGGTACATAATCACCCTGCAATGCTTCTCCATTCAAGGTCAATGCACAAACACCACTTTCTACATGGTTCGGATTCTGTACGATAATGTTCAGCTGCTTACCACGGAATACCTTATGCATCTTCATGCCGTCCCATTCTGCCGGAATGGATGGACGAATTGCCAAACCATCTGCATCCGGACGCATTCCGCAAATACCTTCCACACAGCCAACCATAACAGTAGAAGCAGTTCCGGTCAGCCAATGTACGTGTGCCCGTCCAGCATACGGAGATGCAGAGGACTCGGTAAACTGTCCGTGAACGTACGGTTCCATGACCCGAATTTCTGCCTTGTCATTCATTGCAGCCGGAGAACTTTCTGTGAAGTACCGGAATGCAGTGTTTCCGTGTCCCAGCAAAGCTTCTGCAAGAATCAGCCAGCCCTGCGACTGCGAGAAAATACCACCATTTTCCTTGGTATCCGGATTGAAAATATGCATCAGTGCACCGTCAAAATAGTGATGCCGATACGGCGGTTCGAGCAGCTTTGCACCATATGGAGTATCCAGAATATCTGCAACCGACTGCATTGCTGTATCTGCCTGCTCCTTGTTGGCAAATCCAGAAATTACACTCCAGCTCTGCGGATTCAGCCACATATTTGCTTCTGGGTCTTTCTTTGCTCCAACAATTACACCATCTTCCCGAATGCCACGGATGAAACGGTCTTCGTCCCAGCAGGTTTCCAGCGTCTGTGCAAGCTTTGCCTGTGCATCTTCCAGATAATCCACATAAACAGCATCATTCCGTTCTGCTGCCAGCTTCTTCATCATGGTCATTGCATAATAAAGTTGGAAAGCAACGAATGTTGATTCGCCCTTCTTGCCGAGCCGCAGGCAGTCGTTCCAGTCTGCATGCAGACCAGCCGGCATATTGTGGTCGCCCAGCCGTTCCATGGAGAACTGAATGGCACGCTTCAGATGGCCATAAACGGTATCTTCTCCGCCGTTTGCATAGACAATCACTTCATCATAGAATGCAGCGTTTCCGCTTTCGCCGACATACTTCGCAATCGTCGGGAACAACCACAGAGCATCATCTGCCCGATAGGACGGGTGTCCGGTTTCCTTAACATATTCTGGGTCATCCGGTGTATTTTCATGGCCAGCATTGTGATTGAACTTGACCAGTGGCAGACCACCGCCATTGTCTACCTGTGCAGACAGCATAAACCGAATCTTTTCTGCTGCAAGTTCTGGGTCGAGGTGAATAATGCCCTGAATATCCTGCACGGTATCCCGATAGCCATAGCCGTTCCGCAAACCGCAATAAATAAAGGAAGCTGCTCTCGACCAGATAAAGGTGATGAAACACTGATAAGCGTTCCAGACGTTAATCATATTATTAAAGGCTTCGGATGGCGTTTCTACAGAGAAATGATTCAGCTTTTCATGCCAGAACTGCTTGAGAGCTGCAACTTCTGCATCCACTTTTCCAGCAGTTTCATAGGTGTGCAGGATTTCGTCTGCTTCTGCACTGGTCTTGCGACCCAATACGAAAATCAATTCCTTGGATTCGCCCGGCTGCAAAGTCAATTCTGTCTGCAATGCACCGCAGGAATTGGAGTTATAGTTCAGTTCATTGTCGCAATGTCCGCTTTCCACTGCAATCGGGTTGGAATATGTCCGATAAGAGCCAATAAAATGCTCTAAGCTGCCGTTATATGCGGTAATCGGTGCACCAACCATACCAAAGAACCGGCTGGTTGCATCCTTTTCGCTGTATTCGCTGATGTACTGCATCATCTTATTCTGTTCAAACGCTGTCCGAGAGATGAACAGAGAATATTGCAGGTTGACTTGATCCTGTTCGTAATTGTCTTCGTTGGTAAATTCCACAAAGCCAAATGCAGACAGATTTCTTGGGCGGTCGCTGTTGTTGGTGATGATTGCCCGCCAAACTTCATGCGTTGCCCCATCCGGCACATAATAAGTCACATCGGAACGAATACCGCTATATTCCGCAGAAATCACGGTATAGGCAGTACCATGCCGACAGGTGCTTTTATAGGTATCCAGCGGCTTTCCAACTGGCTGCCACGATGCCGACCAATAGTCGTTGGCATCGTTATCCCGCAGATAGATATATCTGCCCGGCAATGCCATATTGGAATTAAACCGATAACGAGTAATTCTGCCGTTTGCACCAGACTTTACAAAGCTGTAACCGCCGGCATTGTTGGAGATAATCGCACCGTATTCCGGTGAGCCGAGATAGTTTGCCCAAGCGGACGGAGTGTCCGGTCGGGTGATGACATATTCCTTGTTCGCAAGGTCAAAATAACCGTATTGCATGGGAGTACTCCTTTTGATTGATAAAATTTTTGTAGATTTATTGTACCATATCCGAACAGATAATGCAAGGCTTGATTCCAGTTCAGATAGGAAATCTGTTTTCGATTAAGATATAGACTGTGTATGCTTGCTTCTTGGGAAACCAATTCTGTGGGGAATCACCCCGCCGAGCTGAACCAGCTCGACCGCAGTCGCCTGCGGCGGAATTGTATTTTTTGTTATGGTGCTAAATATTCCTGTCCTTTGCAGACTTTTCCGTCTACCATTACCAGCCATGGGTCACACTGCAAATCCAACGGATTGCCATGATACAGCTGCAAATCGGCATCCATTCCAACTTTCAAGCTGCCAACTCGGTCTTCAACGCCCAAAATCTTTGCAGGCTGTACAGTAATGGCTTCGAGTGCTGCTTCATACGGCAAACCGCCTTTCACTGCCAGTGCTGCTGTGGTTGCCAGATACTGAATTGGAATCACGGTGTGGTCGGTACAAAGTGCAATCGAAACGCCATGCTGATACAGAATATTTGGCGTGGTGATTTCCAAATCCCGCAGTTCCGGTTTGCAGCGGTCACAGAGAATCGGGCCGCAGATAATCGGCACACCTGCTCGCTGAATGATGTCCGGAATGCGGTGTCCCTCTGTACCATGTACCAGAACTGCATCCAGATGAAATTCCTTTGCAATCCGAATGGCGGTCATCATATCATCTGCACGATGGCAATGGAAATGTGCCTTGTATTCTCTCCGCAGCAGCGGCAGCAGGGCTTCACACTTTGCATCATAATCCGGCTGGTCTTCGGCTTCTTCTACTGCCTCCCACTGTTCCAGATAGCGTTTTGCTTTATACAGCCCCTCTCGGATAATGGCAGCGGTTGCCATTCGGGTAAACGGCATTTCATCTCTGCCATGATAGACGCTCTTCGGATTTTCGCCCAGTGCAAATTTAATACCGCCGAACGTCAATTTCATATCGTCCACGCAGTTTCCGGCAGTTTTCAGAATCAGCATCGTTCCGCCGCAAGGATTTGCACTGCCCGGCGTTGTCATAACGGTGGTCACACCAGCAGCCAAAGCCTCGGAAAAGCAGCGGTCTAAGGGATTCACGCCGTCAATGGCTCGCAGGTGAGGCGTGAATGGGTCGGTGCATTCGTTGCAGTCGTCCCCCTCAAAGTCTAAGCCGTCCTCTAAAATGCCTAGGTGCGTATGGGCATCAATAAAGCCCGGCAGCAGCAGGCTGCCTTTTGCGTCTAAGTCGCCTTCGGTTACGGTGTCCGGGTCACCGGACTGTACACAGGTAATTTTTCCGTTCTCCACTTCCAGAAATCCGTGCGGAATCGTTCCCTGCTCGGTCATGGTATGAATCACGGCGTTATAGATGGTCATAATACACTCCTTTTATGGGTTTTTGTTGCAGAATCCATGGGAAATGGTTTTCGTGGCTGCTCTTACGGAAATCAATTGTGTAAGGTTCGGCAGAATCGCTTCGCTGTCTGCCTTTGTGCTGTTCGTCGGTGGTTGCGTTGTCCGAATTGTTTATGAATCTTTCTTAGATTTTGGCTTTTCTGAATTTTTTATGCTTTTAGAATGGCGAACAGCAGTTCACTTTGTTTCTCTTAGATTTCAATATCGTCTAATCAAAATCTCTGTTAAGAGGGACAGCTTGTCCCCATTTTAGAGGATGCCCTTCCCTTTTGTCCCTTCGGGACATTTCCCCACACTGTGGGGAATCACCCTCCTCGCCGAGCTGAGCCAGCTCGACCGCAGTTCGCCTACGGCGGAAAAACTGTTTCGGGTCTTCATGGATTTGCTTTTCTTTTTTCGTTGTTTGCATTGTATTTCTACATTCCAGTTATTTTGATTGCTGTTCCAGAAAAGCAGGACTCCACTTCTTCAAAATCCGCATCACACGGTCAGCAGATTCCTCCGGTGTTTCTCCTGCCAGAACGGAATAAGTGGCATTGACTTGATACCAGCGTTCCCGGTTGTCAAACATCCGCTGCAATTCTTCCTTTGTATGGCTCTGAACAATCGGACGGTTCGGGTCGTCTTTGATCCGCTCATAGCAAACTGCAAATTTCTGCTGCAAATAAACGATGATTCCATTACTCTGCCGTACAATCAATGCATTTAACGGATTGGTCATGACACCACCACCACAAGATACAATCTGTGGAGTATGTGCCAACTCATCAACTAATCTAGATTCCACTTTTCGGAAATATGGTTCACCCTTCTGGTCAAAAATCTCCGGAATGGTCATGCCCTCTCGCTCTACAATCAAATCATCCATATCAACCAACGGCAATTCCAGCCGCTTTGCCAATGCTTTTCCAAGGGCGGTTTTTCCGCAGCCCATAAATCCACATAAAAACAAGGTCATTTCATAGCCCTCCTTAGGAAAACAATCGTTGAATCTCTGCTTCCATTTCTGCAATCAATGCCTGAATCTGTTCGTTGGAATAAGTATCTTCGTTCCAAATTTCATGTGCCTTGACTGCCTGCCAGACCAGCATGGCTGCTCCGCCGCAAACCGGCTTGCCCATTGCCTTTGCAGTCTGAATCAATTTTGTTTCGGTCGGGTTGTAGATGGCATCGAAAACCGCTCCGCACTGCTGCAACAGCGATTCCGTCAGCGGCATTGCATCCACTTTCGGATACATTCCAACGGGTGTGCTGTTCAGCACCAAATCAAACGGTTCGTCCAGTTCTGCAGTCAGAGTGTAGCGAACAGATGCTTCCGGCACGAGTTCCCGCAATTCCTCTAAAAAGGTCTTTGCCATGGGAATGTGCCGTTCCAGAATGCCAATCGTCAAATCTGCTCCATGCAGAACCGCTTCGGTTGCCATCATCCTGCCGACACCGCCGCAGCCCAGCAGCAACACTTTTCCATCCAGTGGAAACGATTCCACAGACCGCAAAAAACCATCACAATCCGTATTATAGCCAATCAGGTTTCCACGGCGATTCACGACACAGTTCACAGACTGATACCGCTGTGCCGATTCCGCCATATCATCCAAAAACGGAATGATTTCCATCTTGTGCGGAATGGTGATGTTAAAGCCCTGCATCGCCCGTAAATCGTCAATTTGCAAGGTCAAATCCTCTGCAACCAAGTCGGTCAGCGTATAATCCGCCTCCCGACCTGCCAACGCAAACAGCCGCTCATGAATCCACGGGGACATGGAGTGCCCGAGCGGATGCCCGATCAAGGTGTAATGTTCCATGTTACGCCATCACCTCTTTTAAGGTGTCCACGGATTCGCAATTCTTTGCGGTGACATCTTTCAAGGTTTTCTTTACCAGTCCGGTCAGAACTGCCTTTGGCCCAAATTCAATGAATGTATCTGCTCCGTCTGCCTGCATCTGTGCCAGTTCCTGCGTAAACCGTACCGGAGAAACAATGTGCTTTGCCAGCAGAGTCGGCATATCGCTGAAATCGGTCAGTTCTGTGCCCAGCACGTTGGAATAGAACCGTACCTGCGGCTTCTGAAACGAAACGCCCTGAATCGCTTCATAAAAAGCATCGGCTGCCGGCTGCATCAACTTAGTATGGAATGCACTGGCAACTGCCAACGGAATGGCACGGGCTTTCTTTTCCTTGCAAACAGCTGCGGCTGCTTCTACTGCTGCCTTGTCGCCAGCGATGACAGTCTGCACGCTGGAGTTATAGTTTGCCGGAACAACATAGCCTTCGGTTGCTGCACAAATTTCTTCTACTTCTTCCGGCTTCAGCTTCATAATGGCACACATTGCACCATCTGCCTGCTGTGCAGCGGCATCCATTGCTTCAGAACGAGCCTTGATGACCCGAAAACCGTCTTCCAGCGACAGCATACCAGCTGCCACCATCGCTGCATATTCGCCCAGCGAATGCCCTGCAACGGCATCAAATGTATAACCCTGTTCCTTTGCTGCTCCCAGGCAGCAGAGAGAAGTTGCCATGATTGCCGGCTGTGCGTAAATCGTCCGGGAGAGGGTTTCTGCTTCGCTGTTCTGAATGATTTCTTTCAGATCAAATCCTAATATGGAAGAGGCTGTGTCATAAATCACTGCCAGTGCCGGATGTGCTGCCAGCAAATCCAAACCCATGCCCGGATATTGAGAACCTTGTCCAGAAAAAAGAGAAACGGTCATAATGATAAACATCCTTTCGTTGTGAATTTCGGGAAAAGGAACAAAATGCACAAAAACTAACCGCACATTTTGTGCAAAAAATAGGATTTGTTCCAAAGCGACAGAAAATCACTGCTTTCCGCATTGCAAAATGTGCCGAAATCCTTTATAATATAAAATGTATGAATCTGTGCGGCGGACTGTTTCACAGTCATCCATGCTCCTATCATACCACAAATTTTCACTTGAAACAATAGGAACGGAGGATTTTTTTGCATGGGCATTCACATTTTAGGCACTGGCAGCTATACACCGCCCTGCACGCTGACCAATGCGGATCTGTCAGAAATGGTGGAAACCAACGATGAATGGATTCGGACAAGAACTGGCATCAGCGTCCGGCACGTTTCCGATGGCGAACCGACATGGTACATGGGGGTACAGGCTGCACAGCAGGCAATTGCAACCGCTGGCATCGACCCAGCAGACATCGGGCTGATCATTGATACCACCATCACAGGCGAATTTTGTACGCCTTCGATGTCCTGTATCATTCAACGGGAAACGAAAGCCGTCAATGCAGCTTGCTTTGACCTGAACGCTGCCTGCTCCGGCTTTGTTTATGCAATGGACACAGCACATCGGTTTTTGATGACCGACCCTCATATGAAATATGCATTGGTGGTTGCCAATGAAAGCTTATCCAAAATTACCAACTACAGCGACCGTTCTTCCTGCATTCTGTTCGGGGACGGTGCAGCTGCTGCAATCATTGAATATGCTCCGGATGCCCTGTATACCAGTCATCTGGGTGCAGATGGAACGGGTGCAAAATATCTCTATGCACACAGTGCACTGCCACGCTCCCCGTTCGTAAAGGCAAAACGGGAAGTAGAATGCGGTGACCCGGATATGCAGCTTGCTCCGCAGGGCTGGGAATATACCATGTTGCAGGACGGCAGAGAAGTTTACCGCTTTGCAACACACGCCCTCGAAAAGGCAGCTCGTCTGGCAGCGGAAAAAATCGGTTTCGACTTGAACGACTTGGACAAGGTTGTTCCGCATCAGGCAAATATGCGAATCATCGAAACAGCCATGAAATATCTGAAACAGCCAATGGAAAAGGTCATTGTCAACATTGAACACCACGGCAATACTTCCAGTGCATCCATTCCAATTGCATTGGATGAAGGCATTCGGGAAGGAAAAATCCAGAGAGGCGACAAAGTTTGTCTGGTTGGATTTGGTGCTGGCTTGACCTATGCAGCCATTATCATGGAATATTGAGCCATGTCTGAAATCAGAAAGGAATCTTTTAGATGAAAACAAAAATTACAGAACTGTTCGGATGCAAATATCCGATTTTTCAGGGCGGTATGGCTTGGATCGCAGAGAGCACCCTTGCTTCTGCTGTCACCAATGCCGGCGGTGTCGGCATCATTGCCGGCGGCAGTGCCCCGATTGATTACCTCAGAGAACAAATTCGCATCTGCAAGGAAAAAGTCGGCGACAAGCCGTTTGGCGTGAACATCATGCTGATGAGCCCGAATGCCGAAGATTTGGCACAGCTGGTCATTGACGAAAAAGTACCGATGATTACCACAGGTGCTGGCAATCCAGGCAAATATATGGCAGCTTGGAAAGAAGCTGGTATTAAAGTCGTTCCGGTTGTTCCGTCTGTTGCTCTCGCAAGAAGAATGGAACGCTCCGGTGCAGATGCCATCATTGCAGAGGGCATGGAATCCGGCGGCCATATCGGTCAGAATACAACGATGTGCTTAGTTCCGCAGGTTGTGGATGCCGTTTCCGTTCCGGTCATCGCTGCCGGCGGTATCGCTGACGGCAGAGGCGTTGCCGCTGCATTCATGCTGGGTGCAGAGGGCGTTCAGGTGGGAACTCGTTTCCTCGCAACAACCGAATGCCAGATTCACGAAAACTATAAGAATTTAGTCCTGAAAGCAAAGGACACCGACAACGCTGTAACCGGTGTCTTCTCCGGCAGCCCGTGCCGTGGTGTAAAAACCAAGTTCACCAAGAAGCTGCTTGAACTCGAAAAGAAAGCTGCTCCGCCAGAGGACTTTGAAGCCCTCACCGTTGGCTCGCTGCGGAAGGCGGTTGTGGACGGCAATGTAGAAGAAGGTTCATTCCTGTGCGGTTTGATTGCTGGCATGGTACACGATGTGAAGCCGTGTGCAGAAGTCATTCAGGAAATGATGGGACAGGCTGAAACACTGCTCAACCGATAAACACGAAACACAGAAAGGATGGTTTCTCCTATGGCAACCGCATTGATTACCGGTGCATCTCAGGGCATCGGTGCTTGTATCGCAGAACGTCTTGCAAAAGATGGTTACAATATCGCTATCAACCACTATCCAAGCGACGGGGATAAGGCAAACGCTGAAAAAGTCGCTGAAACTTGCCGTTCTTACGGCGTAGAAGTGGCACTGTTCCCGGCAAATGTTGCAGATTATGCACAGTGTGAAGAAATGGTCAAGGCTGTCAAGAAGCAGTTCGGCAGCATTGACGCTCTGGTCAACAACGCTGGCATTACGAAAGACGGCTTGCTGCTCCGGATGTCCGAAGAACAGTATGATGCTGTCATCGCTGTCAACCAGAAGAGTGTGTTCAACATGATGAAGCTGGTTGGTGCTGTGATGCTCCGCCAGAAACACGGCAGAGTGGTCAGCTTGGCATCCGTTGCCGGTCTGTACGGCAACCCGGGACAGATGAACTATTCCGCTTCTAAGGCTGCCATCATCGGCATGACAAAGACCGCTGCGAAGGAACTCGGTTCGAGAGGTATCACCGTCAATGCTGTCGCTCCGGGCTTTATCAAGACCCCGATGACAGACGCTCTCACCGATGAACAGCGGGATAAAATGCTGGGACTGGTTGCAATGGGTCGTTACGGTCAGCCGGAAGAAATCGCAAGCGTGGTTTCGTTCCTCTGCTCGGACGATGCCAGCTATGTCACCGGTCAGGTCATTGAAATCTCCGGCGGCTTGATGATGTAACCATCTTTCCACAAGCATTGTACAAAACGCTTTCAACAGGATGTTTGTGAACCGCTTGCCGGAACTCCTCCGGCAGGCGTTCTCATTCCACCAATACCATCACCATCATCATAATTTGACAGCACCGCTGTCGAAGAAAGGATTTTTTATGAAACGAGTTGTCATTACCGGTATGGGAACTGTAAACCCGCTCGGCTGCAATCTGGAAACCTTCTGGAACAACGTCAAGCAGGGCAAGCTCGGCATCTCTACCATTGATACATTTGATACCACAGAAGTTGAAATCAGCGTTGCTGGTATCGTACGGGATTTTGACCCGACTGCACATCTGGACAAGAAAGACATCCGTCACATGGAACGCTTTACCCAGTTCGCTGTTGTTGCTGCCAAGGAAGCACTGGAAGACTGCGGCTCTGACCTCAAAGACCTTGACCCGTATCGCTGCGGTGTCATTATCGGCTGCGGTGTTGGCGGTCTGGAAATGACCCAAAGACAACACAGCATCTATCTGGAAAAAGGTCCGAACCGGATTTCTCCGTTCTTCGTTCCAATGATGATTTCCAACATGGCTGGCGGTCAGGTTGCCATGAAGACCAACTTCCGGGGCGATAATTACTGTACCGTAACTGCCTGTGCTTCTGCCACCCATGCCATCGGCGAAGCATTCCGGAAAATCAAGGACGGTTATCTGGATGCCTGCCTGTGCGGCGGTACAGAATCTTCTGTTGATGAATTTACCATTGGCGGATTCAAGACCATGAAAGCCCTCACCAAAGAAACTGACCCGGCAAAGGCTTCCACGCCGTTTGACAAAAACCGGAGCGGCTTTGTTCTTGGCGAAGGCTGCGGCGTTCTGCTGCTGGAAGAATACGAACACGCTGTTGCAAGAGGTGCAAAAATCTACTGTGAACTGGCTGGATACGGGGCAACCTGTGACGCTTATCACATGACTTCTCCAGCTCCGGAGGGCGAAGCTGCTGCAAAGGCAATGGTCAACGCTTACACCGAAGCTGGCTTGCAGCCGTCTGATATTACATACATCAATGCACATGGTACTTCCACTGGTCTGAACGACAAGTACGAAACCAGAGCCATTAAGATCGCACTGGGCGAAGAAGCAGCTAAGACCGTTAAAATCAACTCAACCAAATCCATGACGGGACACATGCTCGGCGGTACGGGTGCGGTAGAAGCCATTGTTTCTGCAATGTCGATTCACGAAAACTTCCTGCACCAGACCATCGGTTATACCACACCAGACCCAGAATGTGATTTGGATTACTGCACCGAAGCACCTGTGGAATGCGAAGTCAAGGCTGCCCTCTCCAACTCGTTGGGATTCGGCGGTCACAATGCGACCCTGTGCTTTAAGAAGTGCGTAGACTAAGGAGAGCATCGCATGGAAAACAATCACATGAATCTTGAATTCATCCAAAAATTAGCAGACCTCGTAGCAGATAAAAATCTGGGCGAGATTACCGTTCAAAATGGTGACAGCACCATTACAGTAAAGGGCAAAAAGGCAGCTGCACAGACCGTTGTCGAAAGTCTTCCGGTTGCAGCAGCTGCTGCGCC
>OGRM01001917.1_pt1 | contig 11275 bp, 6 predicted proteins | sample 1553491 | NCBI WGS metagenome assembly OGRM01 (sample SAMEA2580110, study PRJEB22360) | human gut metagenome | biome: human gut; feature: human-associated habitat; material: faeces | place: Denmark | collected 2008/2010
CCCGACGAGCCTCCCGAGCCGGGCGGGCCCGCCACGTCCTGACCCCTGCTTGGTGGTGGCATCGCGAGAGTGGAGACGACGCCCCGACGGCCCGCCCGAAAGAACAGGTGGCGCACGGTGCCGCGCTCCGGTGAGCCACATGGCACACTGCGGCGCCGCCAAATGGGACGCAGGTAGCTTAAGCCCAAAGGGCTTCCCCGCCACAATGAAGGTGCGAAAACACACCTTCGAGGCAAGGGAGGTCGATCATGGGCTTGTTCGGGAAGATGTTCGAGAAAAAGGCGTGCTCCGTCTGCGGGGGCGAGATTGGGCTGCTGGGCAACCGCAAGCTCGAGGACGGCAACCTCTGCAAGGAATGTGCGTCGCAGCTTTCGCCGTTCTTCAGCGAGCGAAGGCACAGCACGGTGGCGGAAATCTCCGACCAGCTCGCCTGGCGCGAGGCAAACAAGGAGCGCGTCGCACAGTTCAACGTGACGCGCACGCTCGGCAACGACACGAAGGTCCTGCTCGACGAAGACGCTCAGCGCTTCCTCGTCACAACGGGCGGGCGCTGGCGCGACGCCAATCCCGACGTGCTCGACTTCTCGCAGGTGACCGGGTGCGATACCGAGATCCGCGAGTCGAGAAGCGAGCTGCACTGGACTGACGACGACGGCGAGGAGCATTCCTACGAGCCGCCGCGCTACGACGTCGACTACGACATGTACCTCACGATTCACGTGAATACGCCGTACTTCGACGAAATCACCTTCAAGATCAACGACTACCGCATCGAAGAGCGCATGTCCGTGGAATTCCGCGAGGCGGAGCGCCAGGCGGGCGAGATTCGCGACGCTTTGACCGCGGTGCGCCAGGGCGTGCGCGATGCGGCAGCAGAGGCGGCAAAGCCAAAGGTCGCACAGACCTGCCCCTTCTGTGGGGCGACCACCATTCCGGATGCGAGCGGGCGCTGCGAATACTGCGGCGGTGCCATGGGCGCATAGAACTAGCCAATTGCGAGTAAGGGGGATGATTACCATGAGGACGACGAAGAGAAGGATGGCAGGTCTTATTGTCCTGGCGTGCGCCATCGCGGTGCTGTGCCTTGGGCTGTTCGCATGCGGGGGGTCATCCGCCGATGCGAAGAAGGCATATGTAGGCTCGTGGAAGCTGACGGGGATGACCGAGAACGGCGAGGCGATAAGCCAAGACGACATGGCGCTGATGGAGGCGTTTGGAATGACCGTCAGCCTGACTGTTTCCGAAGATGGCAATTTTGAATTGATGTACTTCGGCGAATCGCAGAAGGGCACGTGGGAGGCAAAGAGCGCGACCGAGGCCTCGTTCACCGTCGAGGGCGACACGGTACCTGCAACGCTGAAGGATGGTAAGCTCACGCTCTCGGAGAGTGGGACCGAACTGATCTTCGAGAAGGATGATTCCGCAGGCAAGAGCTGACGACCCTGTAACCCGGGGGGCTGAAGCTAGCTGAGTGCAGGTGGTGCCAGGGAGGACCGGGGGATGCCGGGAATCCCTGGCACTGCCATTGTTGGATGGCGGTGAGCCGTCCGGCGCCAGTAATCCCTGGCAGTGCCAACGCTCAGTGGCGCTCGTTCCCGAACAGCGAGTCGAGGAGCGATGCGGCATGGCGTGCCCGCCGGGCGGTCTCCTTCTCGTCGACTCGGTATCGTCCCGCAGCGCCTTTCACGAGCACGGCGCCGTCGCGCACGCGACCCGAAATCTTCTCCACGGGAATGTCCACGAATTTGCCCTTGTCGAGTTCGACGACGGCAAGCTCTCCCTCGATGCGGTCGACGATCATCGTGCTCTCCTTTCCGTTGCCGCGCGGGGCGTCCTGTCCCGGTATCAGTTAAGTGACTCCATGATACCCGCTTGCTGGCATCCGAAAACTCAGCACACGCACAGACCACAAGCCGGTACGACGCGCGGCAGTACGGGGTTGGGCAGCAGTGCACAAATGGCATTTTCCGTTTTCGTGCAGCGGCGTCACCGCGTCGATGCTACAATTTCCCTGTTGTATTGGCTGGGATGGATGCATCGAATCGATACCGGGCGCAGATGGCGCCTGAGGGGAATGCGGGTGAGAATCCCGCGCTATGCCAGTAACCGTATGTGCATGTCCTTGACGAGCATCTAATAGCACGATGATGTCTTGCCGTCATGCAAAGTCGGAATGCCTACCATCCGCAAGCGGTCCTGGAGGTATACACTATGCACCTGTCGTTTCGCACGACGCAAGATACTCCACACGCGAAAAGTTCGCGTCCGAATCCCCCCTCAGGCAAGCGTCTTCTCATGACGATGCGCACGTTTGGAAACAGAGCGCTCGCTTTGCTCGCGTCCTGCGCCCTCGTGGCGTCCATGACTCCCGCTGCCGCATTTGCGGGCGGCTCCGAAGACGACGCCCAGCAACAGTCCACGGGCGTGCAGCAAAGCACGACGGCGGCATCTGACGCGGGGGGGGCAGCAGACGCGAATGCCAGCGTAACGGCACGCGCCAACGTCGCTTCCTCATCCGATGACGAGGACTCCTGGGGTGATGATGACGACGACTATTGGGACGATGGTGACTCCGGGGACGATGACAACTCCGGAGGCACGAGCGGGTCGGGGACGACGGGTTCCTCTTCCTCTACTCCCGCCGCCTCGGCAACTGCAGACACAATCGATACCGTCAAAATCGAGCCGACGAGTGGTCCGTATAACGTCGGGGACACGCTCAAGGCCCATGCATACAAGGCGGGGGCAAGCTACTATCAGACGGGCGAGGAAATCACGGACGGCGTGACGTTTACCTGGCGTTATTCCTCGACCGATCCGACTGGCTACGGAACGATCACGTGGAACGACATCGTCGATGCTACGGGAAAGCCGGTTACCGGCAGCACCTATACCGTCACCGATGACATGGCTGGCAAGTGGATAGCGTTCACGGCGAAAAATGCCGCGGGCGAGAAGAAGCTCGGCGACTACAGTGCCGTTGGCCCGTTCAAGAAGGCCGGTACCTACGACCTGTACTCCGCCGTCCTCAAGGTCAACGGAGTATCGGGATACAACGCAGCGGTGGGCGACACCTTGAGCGTCGAGGCGAAAGACACCGACAAGCAACTGGTGCCCTCCGACAAGCTCACGTACAAGTGGGAGTACGGGGATTCGAGACGTGGCGACTTCACGCCAATCGACGGTGCGACATCCGCCACCTACACCATTGCTGACGAGTACGCGGGCAAGTACATCCGCTGCACGGTCAACGGCGGCGCGGGCGACAAGTCGAGTCGTGCGACCAATGCGGTCGCGCGCAGGGGGTCTGTGAAGGTCAACAGCGTGTCCGTTGCCATGGATGGGGCGCCTGTCACGTCGTCGACCAAGGCGACGCCCGGCGCGGCATTGAAGGCGACCGCTCTCGACTCGAACGGCAAGGACATTTCGGACAAGGTGTCTTGGGCCTGGTACGCGAGCACGGCAGACTACGCATCCGGAGTGAGCGAGGAGGACGCGATCGCCGACGCGACCTCTTCGTCTTTCGCGGTCCCGCAAGATGCCTCGTATCTCGGAAAGCACCTGTACGTCTCTGCCGATGGCGGCTACGGGAAGACGACCCAGACAGCAGGCGTGGTCGGCATCGCCGGGGCAGTCGATCTCTACGATGTCACGGTCTCCAGCGGGGCAAACGTGCTCCATGTCGGGGATACCCTGCGTGCAACCGTCACGAAGAAGGGGAGCTCGAGCTGGAATTATCCCGAAGTCGACGCGACGGATACCGTGTCGTACCAGTGGCAATATGCCACGTCTTCGACGACGGCGGACGCAAACTTTACCGACATCGCCGGCGCGACGTCTCAGACATACGAAGTGCCGTCGACACTTGCAGACGGCACGTCGCTGGTCGGAGCGTACCTGCGTGTCAAGGCGACGAGCAACAATACCGTGGTCTCGACCTCGAAGCCCTCGTATTACGGCACCGAATCGGTGAACCCCGTCGGTCCCGTCATGCGGCCTGGGCAGTACACGCTCTCGTCGGTATCTGTCTCGTCGAGCAAGCAGGGCATGCAGGTCGGCGCGCTGCTTACCCCGACGGCAAAGGTCAGCAAGAGTGCATACAGCGAGCAAGACGCGCCGGGTGATGCAGATCTTTCGTACACCTGGTACAAGGCGGCAGACGGTACCGATGCCTACGAGCAGATTGCGAGCGGCTATGATTCCAAGACGGGCAAGCTCAAGCTGACGAAGGACCTGATCGGATACCAGCTCAAGGTCGAGGCGAGCGCGCTCGACAATACCGTTTCGGAGCTTGTGGGCACCGTGGTGGGCGCAGACGAATACAGCCTGCTGCGCGTCACAGTCGACCCCGCTTCGGGCTCGCTGTTCACGGGCGATAGCCTCTCGGCAACGGTGCAGGCAAAGCGCTTGGGCGGTTCCAACATCGGCGACGATGTCACAGGCAAGGTCTCCCTGCAGTGGTATACCGCCCCGACAGCAGATGCCGACGAGTCGGCGTGGACGCCCATCCCGGGCGCAACTGGCGCGATGCTCGAGGTTCCTTCTGGCGCGGCAGGCTCCTATCTCATGGTCAAGGCGACGAGCGGCTCCTCTTCTGTCTCCAAATCCGATGGCCGCAAGGTCATCGCCGCCGACTCGCTCCAAGCGGCGGCGGTCAAGCTTGCCGATTGGCGTTTCACGCCGAAGTTCGGTTCCGACACGAATGCAAACGAATGCGCGGAGGCGTATCTGGCCCAGCTTGGGTTCTCCGGCATCAAGGTGAAGACGACGTCCGCGTCTCTTAAGAACGCGGCAGGACGCACTGGGACGACCGGCGGAATCGAAACCGGAGATGCGAATAACGGCGCCATCACGTACTTCTTCGACGATCCGAGCACCAAGACCGGCTACACGAGCTATTCGTCGTTGCGTCAGCTTGACGTCACGTTCGAGCTCGAGCGCGACGGCGAGACGCGGACGGCGACGCTTTCCCATGTCCCGCAGCTCCCCTGGGACCTCGACAAGGTCGATGCGCTGCTTGCCGGCATGCAGGACAAGGTCTCGGTCGGCTACGCGAGCGGTGACGACAAGGACTCTGTCACGCAGAACCTGACGTTGCCCTATCAGGTAAAGGTTGGAAGCGGCTACTATGCGACCACGTTCCCGGTCACGTGGACCAGCTCTAATGAGGCGGTCACAGTCTCGGGGTACGGTTGGGACGACTACTCCGGAAAGGTGGCACGTTCGGCTGCCGATACCCCGGTCACCTTGACGGCGAGCATCAGCGCGAAGAACCTCGACTCGAGCGACGACTCCCTGCAGGGCCGCTCTTGTGACGTTACCTTCCCCCTCACGGTCAAAGGCGACCCCGAGAAGGTTGCCCAGGAGAAGGAGAAGCTGGCGACGGAGCTCGACGCCGCCTTCACAAAAGAGAAGCTTTCGTACTCTTCGAGTGGCGCGCCGGTGGGAGACGGCGCCCTGACCGATGACGTGCAGCTCCCGCGCACGCGCGACCTGGGCATCGACGGGAAGTACTACAAGGTCACCTACACTGCCAGCAACGATTCCGCCGTTATCAACGGGTACCGGGCGAATATCTACCGCCCTGCCGTTGGGGCACAGGAGGGGTCGACCGACATTACCTGCACCATCACTTCGAAAGACACGCCTGAGATAACGGCGAGCAAGACCCTGAGCTTTGCCATCGAGCCGCTCGACAAGGCCGACATCGACCGTGAGGCGGCACTCATGGACGCCGCCGTCGCCGGGTACTGGAACGGCATCTCGAACGGGCAGGATTCCACGGACGTGACAGGCAGCCTCCATGCGTTCCAGAAGGCGACGCTCGCCGCGGACGGCAGTGTCGTCTGGAGCTACAACAACACCAGCGCCTCGGCTGCCGGCGACGGCATCGTTCCCGCGACGATCCCCGGCGCAGACGATATGGGCGTGCTCGGCTGGAACAAGTTCCGTTCCAGCAAGCCCGACATCATCAAGCACGAGAACCTCGTGTTTCAGGACAAGCCCGAGTTCAATACCAAGGTGACTGTTGACTCGTATCTGAGGTCTGAGAAGTACGGCCGCTATGCCGAACGCTACCCCGACGACGCGACCTTCAAGAAGCTCGCGGGCACGGCAGTCTCCGCGACGTTCACCGTCACGGGGAAGACGGGCAAAGACGCTCCCACGGTGACCGCGACCGCCTCGCTCGTGGGCATCGACACGAAAGGCGCCCCCGAGACCTGGTCTTCGGTCCGCTCCTACTCGCTCGCCCCGGGCTCCACGGCAGCTGACGTCACGGAAGAACTGCTCACGGCATCCGGGCTTTCGGCAGACTACGCGAACGACGCGCAGGGATTTGTCCTGAACTCGGTTACCTCTCCCAGCGGCGGTCGCACGCTCGGCGCGGACGCGCTGACGGGCAAGCGTTGGCAGCTGTTCGTCAACGGGGAGGCATCTGACAGATCGGCCGACCAGGTCACGCTCGAGCAAGACGACAGCATCGAATGGGCATACGTTGCAGACGGCGAGTCCGCCCCGAGCGCGACGCTCGAGGTCAGCTGCGCGATATACGGCCCGGACGCATCCGGCACGAGTGCCGCGTGGGGGCCCCAGACGACGATGTCCGTTGCGCAGGGCAGCACTGCCGCCGATGTGACCAAAGCGCTCATCTCGAAGTCCGGGTTGGAGGCAGAGTACACGGATGGCGCATACGGCTTCTACCTGAACAACATCACGTCTCCCTTTGACGGCAGCAAGCTCGGCTGGGACGAGAGCACTGGCAAGTTCTGGCAGCTGTTCGTGAACGGCAAGGCGGCCAACAAGATGGCCGATCAGATTGTTCTGAAGGCTGGCGACGCAGTTTCCTGGTCGTACTCGAAAGACGGCGAGGATGTGCCGAACGTCGACCCGGTCGTCGATCCCGCCACTGACCTGCCGGACTATCAGGCGCAGTGGCCGCAGTTCGGCAGCGGCAAGAAGGACGGCGCGGTCGTGACTTCGCAGGACGGGACGCTGACGCCGACGGATGCGGCGAGCGCCGCCTGGACGTTCGCCCCGCTTTCTGCCAGCTCCGCTGGTTCGATGGCGTCACAGGGCGTCTCCGATCCCCTCATCGTCAACGGCGATGTCTACCTCATCGCAGGCAGCAAGATCTACAAGGTCGACACCGAGACGGGCAAGGAGAAACTCTCGAAGCCGACGGGCCTTTCGCCTGCCTTCTACTTCTGCCGCCCCGTCTACGCCAACGGCATGATCTTTGCCGCGGCAAATGACGGTCGGATTGCGGCTTTCAACGCGAACACGCTCGATTTGGTGTGGTGCACCGATGCGCTGCCCAAGAACGAGGCGGGCCAGTACCAGTCTCTCTCGTCGCTGAGCATCGTGGGCAATCGCTTGATCGCCTGCTTTACAGTCGTGGGCGCTGCCAACGTGAGCAAGGTGGGGACGATGGTCTGCGTGGATGCGACGCCGCAGCGCAGTGGCTCTTCCAAGCATGCCGCCTGGACGACGACGGAAACTGCGGGAGAAGGGGAGTCGAGCGGGTACTACTGGGCAGGTGGTGCCCCGAGCGGCGGCGATCTGCTGATTGCCGACGACACGGGCAACGTGAAGCTCGTCGATTCCGAGACGGGCGCTGTGAAGACGCAGCTGCCGATCGGCACCCCCTCGCACAGCGGCGTCGTCGCGCTGTCCGACGTGGACGACTCGGGCAACGGAACCTATCTCGCCGTCTCGCGCGACGATGGCACGCTCCACAAGGTCTGCAGGCAGCAAGACAGCCTCTCCGAGACGGGGAGCGTCTCGTTTGCGGCGACCTCGACGTCCACGCCCGCCGTCTACGATGGCAAGGCATACGTGTGCGGCATGGACACCGACGGCTACGGAACCCTCTCCGTTGTCGAGCTGTCCACGATGACAGTTCTCAAAACCGTCCGTGGTGGCAAGGGCGCGGCGCAGAGCTCACCGCTGGTCTCGGCGCAGGCAGACGGCGTCTACGCCTATTTCACCTGCAATAACGAGACGGGCGGGGTCTACGCCTACAAGCTCGGAGACGACCAGGCGTATCAGATCTTCACGCCGGATGCCGGCGATCAGAACTACTGCACGGCGTCTCTCATTTCCGATGCGAGTGGAAACCTCTACTATGCAAACGACGCGCGCAAGCTGATGAAGCTGAACGCGCAGCCGGGCGCGACGCTGTCGTTCGATACGAGGGGCGGCGAATTTCTCGCGCCGGTCAAGGTAGCGCGCGGTCATGTGCTCTCGAGCGTCCCACAGCCGACGCGCGCGGGCTACACGTTTGGCGGATGGTATCTCGACGAGGCGTGCTCGCAGCCCTGGGATGCTTCCGGTCCCGTCGAAGGCTCGCTCACGCTGTATGCCAAGTGGTCCGCCGATTCCCAGACCGGTGTCGCGGAGAAAGACGGCAACGCGTCGTCTGGTGGCGCATCTCCCATGTCCATCAGCGGGTCGGGTTCTGCGGCGGCAATGTTCATCTCGCAGGCGGCACAGGAATCTGCGGATCAGGACTCGCAGGCGACAGACGCTGTTGCCTCCGCGCAGCCCGCAGCCGATTCCAAGAAGGCAGCAGACGATAACAAGCAAGCTGCGCTTCCTGTCTGGCCCCTCGTCGGCATGGCGGCAGCGGCCGCGGTCCTCGTCCTCGTCGTCTTGTACTACCTGAGAAGCAGGAAGGAACACTAGCATGTCCGAAGAGTTCACCAAGCAAGACGATCGGGCGGCAAATACCGCAGCGGGGGGCAATACCCCCGATGCTCCCAACGCAAAGCCGAAGCGGCATCGTGGTGTGCTGACGGCTGTCATCGTGGTTCTCGCACTTGCGGTTATCGCGTTTTGCGGGTGGTCGATTTCCCAGTACGTCCAGGGAAACGACCCTATTGCGATGATTTCCGGCAAGCCCGCTGCCGTCGAGGCATCGTCGTCGAACGCCGAATCCGACCAGCAGGCGGCAGATGAGGCAGCAACGTCCGAAGAGGGGGCGCAGGAAGCCCAGCAATCGGATGGTGGCTCCACCGCTTCGGCGGGTGCTGGTGCGGACACGGCGAAGTCGCGGGGGCCATCCAGCGCCTCTGCCGCCAGCAACGGCAGCACTGCGGGGGCAAAGGCCAAGGGCAACAAGATTTCCGTCTCCATCACGGTAGACGGCAGCGCGGGCGGTGCGGGTTCTGCGTCTGCGACGATCACGCTTCCCAAGGGGTCGACTCCCTATGACGCCCTTGTCGCGACGGGGATGAGCGTGAATGCTCGTCCGACGTCCTTTGGCACGTACGTCGCCGCCATCAACGGCTTGGCGGAAAAGGAGCATGGCGCAACGAGCGGGTGGCTCTACAGCGTGAACGGGGTCGAGCCGAACAGGGCGTGCGATGCCGTGACGCTTTCCGATGGCGACACCGTGAACTGGCACTACAGCGCAGGGTAACCAAGGCGAGATGACGTTTTCCCCTGACGGACAAGAAATGCCGAGCAGCCTGCACCCTGGAGTGCAGGCTGCCTTCTACCTGGCTGTCTGCGTGCTGACGATGTCGGCGTTCCACCCTGTCCTCATCGCGATTTCCTTTGTAGCGGGGGCTGCGTGCAGCATGCTGCAGCGCGGCGTGCGCGAGACGTTCGCGTCTTTTGCGTGGCAGCTCCCCCTCGTGCTGCTGATCTGCGCCGCGAACCCCTTGTTCTCGGCGTCGGGCTCGACCGAGCTGTTTCGCGTGGGAGTCGTCGTGGTCTATGCGGAAAGCCTTGCCTATGGGGCATGCATGGGGCTGCTCTTCGTGTCCACGCTCCTGTGGCTCGGCTCCGCCTTCAGGGTTCTCACGTTTGACAAGATCATGGAGTTGACGGGAAACGCGGTACCGACCGTGACGTTGATGCTCTCCATGACGGGACGGCTCGTGCCCGAGCTGGTGCGGCGCGGCAAGGCGGTCTCTGATGTTCAGGAGGCGTGCACTGCGGCGCATGCCGACGCGGGGAGGAAAAACCGCCTGAAGCGCACGCGGCTCATGTCTGTTCTCGTGGGGTGGAGTCTCGAGGACTCGCTCGAGACGTCCGACACGATGCGCGCGCGGGGATGGTCGAGGTACCGCAAGCGCAGCGTGTACCGGCGCCGTACGTTCAGGCGTTATGACGCCGTGGCGCTTTGCGCCGTTGCTGCGCTCGCCGTCTTGGACGTGGTCATCGCCGTGCAGACGGTCTCGTCGTTTTCGTTTTACCCGACGACGACCCCGCTCGCCTTCGACCCGCGCTACATCCTGTACGCGTTGCTGTTCGCGTTGCCGTCACTCGTCACGTTATGGGAGGCATGGAAATGGAGATAGACGAGCGGGCCTGGGCCCTCGAGCTTGCGGACTTCGGCTTTGCCTATCCCGAGAGCGCGCCCGTGCTCTCCCATCTCGATTGGGAGGTGGCGCAGGGGTCGTTCACGCTGCTCGTCGGTTCGACGGGAAGCGGAAAGACGACGTTGCTGCGCTGCGCGAAGCCCGAGATATCGCCCGCGGGCACCAGGAGCGGCATGCTGCGGGTATTTGGGCACGAGCCCGAGCGGGCGAGCGGCTACGACGCGACGCTCGAAGTCGGCTATGTCTCTCAGCATCCCGGCAACCAGCTCGTGTGCGACACAGTCTGGCATGAGCTCGCGTTTGGGCTCGAGAATCTGGGGCTTGCGTTCGAGGAGATGAGCCGGCGCGTTGCGGAGGTTGCGCACTTCTTCGGCATCGAGCCGTGGATTGCGCAGAAGACCGCGGAGCTCTCGGGTGGCCAGGCGCAGATCGTCAACCTCGCTGCGGCGCTTGCCATGCGACCTCGGCTGCTGCTGTTGGACGAACCCACGGCCCAGCTCGACCCCGTCGCATCAAAGAATTTCGCGCACGCGCTCTTCCGCATCAACAGAGAGCTCGGCATGACCGTGGTGATTGCCACGCATGAGCCCGAGGTCATGGCCAGCTACGCTACAAATGCCGTACGGCTCGGCCCCGAGGGGCTCGCGCCGTGCTCCCTCGAAGAATTCGAGGGCACGGCTGCAGGATGGCCGCAGGTCCGCGACCGCGCGAGCGCGTGTCTCGACCGTCAGCGGGCGAACCGGCAGGGAGGCGATGCCGTCTCCCTTCACGTTGGGCGCACCTGCGAGCCCGCAATAACCCTGGACGATGCCTTCATGCGCTACACGCGTGAGAGCAGCTGGATCCTTTCTGGTTTCGACGCCACGTTTGCGGCGGGGCGCATCCACGCCATTGTCGGCGGGAACGGCTGCGGAAAGTCCACGCTCCTGCGCGTCATAGCTGGCGTG
>OGRM01001918.1_pt1 | contig 11274 bp, 7 predicted proteins | sample 1553491 | NCBI WGS metagenome assembly OGRM01 (sample SAMEA2580110, study PRJEB22360) | human gut metagenome | biome: human gut; feature: human-associated habitat; material: faeces | place: Denmark | collected 2008/2010
GGACGTTTAAAATCCTTCGGTCCCTCATTGAAGAATCGATTGATATTGTCCACATCCACAAATGTGATTTCCATCGGAATCGTATTCAGAAGTGCGATCAACTGCGCAATCGTCAGATGCCCGCCCGGCATACGGATTTCCGTCTCTGTGAGCGACGTCTCCTGCACATATTGGTTATCCTCTGCCTTCTGCCAGATCTCCGGCTCCACGCCGAAACAAACCGCATAATCCTTCTGGTCTTGGTAGATGCCGATCCACTCTTCCTCCGTGAAATTTGCCGCACAGTTTGGGAACAAAATATTTGCCTCTTTGTAGATCATCTCCTGTGCCCGTGCTACCACCGTTGCAAACCGCTCCTGCCATTCAGGTTCCTTATCGTTCATCTTCGCAAGAAATGAGATTTCATCCCGGATCTCATCATCAACCGTCCACATCACACTTGCCGGTCCGGATATTCCATACCGCACATTCAAAACCGGGTACAGGAGATCTCCCTTCTTCGCATAGTGAGTGGAGATGCCTCGCAATGATTCCAACGTCTTCTTATTTGCACTGCCATCTTTGATTTTCTCCTCTGCCTGTTCTAACAGCATAGCAAAAGCACCATTCTCATTTGCAAACAGCCACAGCGGATGTCCTTTGACCTGTGCTAGCTCCCGCGTCTTTGACTCCCGTTCTTCCCGTAACACCGACGCATGCACTGCCCTTTCTGCATTCGCAATCTGTTCCTCCCGCGTCTTTCCATGAAAGAGTGCGGCATGTACATCACACAGCTTCTGCACATCAGAAAGTGGTGTTCCCTCCGCAAGCATCTCCTGTTCCGCCTTCATGATCTCCGCAGGATCAACATCCTTAAATACTTCCACGAAATCTTTTCTTACTGCTTCCAGCGGTTCTCCATTTCCAAGCCGCTTCAAATATCCCTTCAATGTCTCGATTCGATCCTTCATACGAATTCCTCCATTTATTCACGAATCAAAAATACGAGAATTGCTTCTGGCATTTCTGATATATCAAATGTCTGATTATTCTCGTATTTCGGATTCCGCATTCTGAAATTAGTATGTCAGTTATCAAATTATTTCATTCCAGCATTTTGCAAAAAATCCCGGTGCTTTCACACCGGGATTTGAATACTCTATCTATAATTGCCCTGGCAAGCTTATGCTTCCAGATACTTATCGATACTTGCAAGCTTCACGCAAAGCACGAAAATCTTCGATGCTGCTTCCATCTCTTCCACAGATGGGAACGATGGAGCAATACGGATATTGCTGTCTTTTGGATCTTTGCCATACGGATAGGTTGCACCGGCGCCTGTCAGTACCACACCTGCATCCTTACACATTGCAACGATCTTCTTTGCACAGCCCTCGAGTGCATCAAAGGAAATGAAATATCCACCGAGTGGCTTTACCCACGAACCAATCTCCAGCCCTGTAAGCTCCTGATCAAATGCATTTAAAACTGCCTCGAACTTCGGACGTAAGATATCCGCATGTTTCTCCATATGTGCCTTCAGTCCATCAATATTCTTGAAGAATCTTGTATGACGGAGCTGATTGATCTTATCATGACCGATTGTCTGTACGGTTAACTGCTGCTTGATAAATTCTACATTTGTTGTAGAAGTTGCGATTGCAGAAACACCGGAACCAGGGAATGTAATCTTCGATGTCGAAGCAAACATATATGCCATATCCGGATTCCCGGCCTTCTCACACTCCTCTAAGATATTCGGGATTTCTGCCTGCTGATCCTTATACAGATGATGGATGCAGTATGCATTATCCCAGAAGATACGGAAGTCTTCGGCTGCCGGCTTTAATGCTGCAAATCTTCTTACCACCTCATCGGAATATACGATTCCGGTTGGATTTGAATATTTCGGCACACACCAGATACCCTTCACTGTGGCATCGTTATTTACGTATTTCTCAACCAGATCCATATCCGGTCCATCGGAATTCATCGGGATGTTGATCATCTCAATGCCGAAAAACTCTGTGATTTTAAAATGTCTGTCATATCCAGGAACCGGACATAAGAATTTTACTTTATCAAGCTTTGCCCATGGAGTACTTCCCATAACACCGTGTGTCATGGAACGTGCAATCGTATCGTACATGATATTTAAACTGGAGTTGCCATAGATAATGATATTATCCGGGTTGCACTCGATCATATCGCCGATGAGCACTTTCGCCTCATGGATACCGTCAAGCACACCGTAGTTGCGGCAGTCTGTTCCGTCTTCACAGGTCAGATCCACATAGGATGCTAAGACGTCCATCATTCCCATTGACAGATCAAGCTGTTCCTGGGATGGCTTTCCTCTGGACATGTCAAGTTTTAATCCACGCTGCTGGAATTTCTTGTACTCTGCCTCGAGTGATTTCTTTTCGGCTAACAGTTCTTCCTTTGTCATTTCCTGGTAAGATTGCATTGTTTGCTTCCTCCTCTTGGTTCGCTATACATTATTTATCATTCATGGGAATATTCCCCTTTGATCTTGTGGAAATATTCTCTGATCTGCTTTTCATAACCGTTTTCTGACGGTCTGTAAAACTTCCGGCCGGTCAGTCCGTCCGGCAGATACTGCTGCTCTACATAATGATTCGGATAGTCATGCGCATATTTATAGCCTACGCCGTGACCGAGCTTCGATGATGATTTGTAGTGGGCGTCCTGTAAATGTGGCGGAACCGGAGCTGTCATCGTATTTTTGACTGTCTCCATCGCCTCGCTGATCGCCGTAACGGCGGAGTTGCTCTTTGGCGCACTCGCCACATAGGTAACCGCCTGCGCTAAGATGATCTGCGCTTCCGGCATTCCAATACGTTCTACCGCCTGTGCCGCTGACGTTGCAACCACGAGTGCCATCGGATCTGCATTGCTCACATCCTCTGAGGCACAGATCATGATCCTTCTTGCAATAAACTTGATATCCTCCCCCGCATACAGCATCCGCGCTAAATAATAGACTGCCGCATCCGGATCGGATCCGCGCATACTTTTGATAAACGCAGATACGGTATCGTAATGGTTATCGCCGGACTTATCGTACTTTACCACACGCTTCTGGATACATTCGGAAGCAACGGAAAGCGTGATATGTATCAGACCGTCCCCGCTGCGCTCAGTTGTAAGGATTCCAAGCTCCACCGCAGTCAATGCGGCACGCGCATCACCATTTGAGATATCTGCAAGGAAATCTAAGGCATCCTCATCAATCACGGCATGGTATGCACCCATACCTTTTTGCGTATCATTTACCGCCCGCAAAATAAGAGTTTTGATATCCTCTTTTTCTAAGCTTTTCAGTTCAAAAATGATCGAACGGGAAAGAAGAGCCCCATTGACTTCAAAATAAGGATTCTCAGTCGTCGCACCGATTAAGATGATGGTTCCATCTTCCACGAACGGCAGAAGATAATCCTGCTGTCCCTTATTAAAACGATGGATCTCGTCGATAAACAGGATCGTCTTTTTTCCAAACATCCCCATGTTATTCTTCGCCTTAGCAATGACATCTTCCATGTCTTTCTTCCCGGCAGAAGTTGCATTCATCTGTAAAAATTCTGCGCTTGTGGAATTGGCAATAACCTTCGCAAGCGTTGTCTTTCCGGTTCCCGGAGGTCCATAGAGGATGATGGAGCTGAGCTTATCCGCCTTGATCGCACGGTACAGTAACTTGTCCTTCCCGATGATATGCTGCTGTCCGACCATCTCATCTAAAGTCGTCGGCCGCAGACGCGATGCAAGCGGTGACTCCGTCTCTTTTTTCTGTTCTCTCATATATTCGAATAAATCCATGTTTCAACCTGTCTTTCTGTTGCGTACATTTGCTCTTTTTGCATTTTTCATTCTGCAATCTTGCATTTTAAAGTTTAAAAAAACATTCTTTTGCAATAATTCCTGCAAATATGACAGATTCGCTTTTCAAAAATTCATTCATCTATTACCATACAGGAATTTTTCCGCTTTTGCAAGATGTAAAATTATTTTCTCTGTTCTGTATGTTTTTCCCTGAAAATCTGTCACCTTACTGTGCAAAAGCATGGACATACTTCTGAAATGTTTCTCCACGCTCCTCAAAGTTTTTAAAATAACCGTAAGATGCTGCTGCCGGTGAAAGGATACATGCGCCTCCCGGTTCGGTCATCTGTACTGCTGCTTCAACTGCCTGCTCTAAATCTTCCGCATAGACACAGTTCTCACAGTCGCCGACTTCCCCGAAAATACGTTTTCCGGATGCGTATGCACAGATAAACTGAAATTCTTTATGCTCCCTGATAAATGCGACCAGAAGATCATAATTAATTCCACGGTCCATACCCCCGATCAGGACCGTCTTTGCATTCGGAATACTCATCGCCGCATTGATGGCAGCCTCCGGGATCGTTGAAATCGAATCGTCATAATATCTGACGCCCCGATAAGTTCCGACATACTGCAGGCGGTGCGGCAGACCTTCAAAGTCTGCCATGCTCTTTAACACAGCCTCTTTTTCGCATCCAAGCAGTTCTGCCACACGCTCCACAAACTGTGCATCATACTGATTATGCTCTCCGGCAAGTTTCAATTCATAATGCACACCTTTGGGCTGATGAAGCACTGTCCTTTGCGCCTTTGTATCGATCTGCGGTACATTTTCTCCCACAAAGAAATAATCTCCGCTCTTCTGATACGCCGCAATATGGCTCTTTGCCTCAAAATATTTTTCTACCGTTCCATAATAATCAAGATGCTCCTCATAGAGGTTTAAAAAGATTGCAATGTGCGGTGACACATTCGTATGTGCAAGCTGATGGCAGGACATCTCATAAACAATGATCGTATCTTCAGTCACTTCCTCGAAATAATCAAGACAAGGCTGTCCAATATTTCCGAGCAGTAACACAGGTCTGCCGCTGCATGCCTTCAAAACAGTATAGAGCATTGCAGACGTCGTACTTTTCCCTTTGGTTCCGGTGATTCCTATTACCTGGTCACGAAACTGCTGTAAAAATAATTCTGTCTCTGAGGTATATTTTGGATTTTCCTCATTCATCACAATGCCAGGACTTTTTATGATAAAATCGTAATCATCCTCGTCGATCTCTTCTTTCTTCCCCTCAAATATATCCACGGACGCCGGTTTTACGCATCTCTGAAGAAAGTGCTCTGTCGCCTTTCCTTCTCTGCCGTAACCCCAGATCAAAATCCGTTTTCCATTCAACTCACTGATGATGTCCATCTTAATCTCCATTCCTGCCCGTTCCCCAGGGCATCTCTATTCCTGCTGTTTATGCCCGATTCATAAAATCCTTTAAAATCTCTAAGAAATGCTCCGGCACCTGGTTTTCGGATACCCACTCGGAAAGCATCTCATCTAACTCTCCCGGAGCAGCTTCGATCGTTTCTTTATAGCGCTCGGTTAAAAGACTCTTTCCACCGCGTGCAATAAATGTCTTTAATGCAACAAGGACTTCGCGTCTGGTTCCCACGCACTCAAACGGTTTGTTCTCCTCAATGCCGGTCAGCTCTCTAAAATCAAGATCAAGCGAATCTTTTTCCAACAGATTTTCTCCGAAAATGTGCACCAGTTCTTCCTGTGATAAAAACGGAGTTAAAATGATATAGACAAACAGACATTTCGGGCAGTTGCAGCACCAGATTCCCTGTTTGCTTCCCGCATTACAGCTCCGGAATACTTCATGATAACTCTTACATTTTGAAAACAGCCATGCAATCTGCATCTCAGTGAGCGGACGTAAGAGACTGAAATAATGGATATCGGAATCTGTCACTTTCTTTATATATGATACAAAATCCTGCTCAAACTCAAAGCTCTTTGAATATTGATGGTTGACAAAAGAATCTTTTACCGTCGTCTCATTTGCACTTGTCTCATTCGAAAGCACGATATAGCGGTTGCCACTCAAAAATGCTGAAATAAAGGATGAAAATGCAACGACTGCAGAGAACGGAATGTGTCCGTTTAAATATCCCTCTGCATTAAGTTCTAAAATCTTTTTGTCGAGAATACGTTTTGCAGCGTAGTCTCCCTGTTTGTGGTCACAGACTGCAATGACATTTTTTGTGGTCGCATTGCCATTGATACTGTAAGTAGTAATCTTTTCTCCCTTTAACACCTCAAGGGAAACCACGGAATCCTTTCCACCGCCGACAGACACCAGACATCCATCATAGGACTGTGTGTCATGCAATGGTGCGCACGCTTTGTCCTCACATTCGATCGTAACAAGATCCTCTTTTGAAACCACGATTCCATTGCGGTACATAAACTCGCCAAGTCCGTTGTAATATAACTTTTTCCACCATTTTTTCTGTTCTGCGGAAAGTGTTCCACACAAAATTTTTAACTGCTTCGGGCAGGCACATTTCCAGTAGCTGATCGTCTCTGCCATTCCAAGATGAAATGCAAGCGCCTTTAAGATTGTCTCATCCACGCGCTCCTTTGCCGGGAACTCCCACTTTGACTGAAATTCACACAGCCCCGGTATCTCAAAATGATACACGATCCGATATGCACTTTCGATATACTCTACGGAATAATCTTTATATAAAAAAGAATTGTATTGATTTCTGAAATCCTCAAACTTTGACAACGTAAATCCTCCATTCCGGACGCGATACGCCCCAGACCTATTTTTATTATATGAAATCATCATCTGCGATAAACATTATTACACAGCAGACTCTGAAATATCATAGCACACATCCTAGCAAAAGTCGATAGCGGAGGGACGCACAAACGGCGTTCACCAAAAAAGGAGTGGGCATTTCGCCCACTCCCTATACAATCATTCCATTAATTTTTCTTGCCAAGTGTAACGGAAATCGTCTGCTCCTGATATTCACCATTCGTAGAACGCTCAATCTTCACATCAACCGTTGTACCTGCTTTATAATACTCCATTGTAGATGAAAGTTCTTCCATGGAACCAATCTGTTTTCCGTCAAACTCTGTGATGATATCACCTTTCTGGATACCTGCCTGCTCTGCTGCGGAACCTCCGGTTACCTGTGCAACATAAACACCGGATGGCATGTTATAAGTTTTTGCAACATCATCTGTTACATCGACACCTACGATACCAAGGTATGCGCTGTCAGACTCATCTACTTTTTCTTTCGTGATCAGATCATTGATAATCGGTGCTGCCGTATTGATCGGGATTGCATATCCAATACCCTCTACGGAAGTATCGGAATATTTTACAGAGTTGATACCGATAACCTCACCGTTTGCACTGAGTAATGCACCACCACTGTTACCAGGGTTGATTGCTGCATCTGTCTGGATCAGATCTGCAGTATAGCTTGTGTCACTCTCTGAATCACTGACAGATACCTGACGGTTCAATGCACTGATATAACCAACGGTTACAGACTGTCCATAACCAAGTGCGTTACCGATTGCGATACAGGAATTACCAACTTTTAAGCTGTCAGAATCACCAAGTGTGGCTACTTTAATATTATTCATCGTATCACTTTCAATGCTGCTTAACGCTACACGGATGACTGCAAGATCCGTAGAAGGAACTGTTCCTTTTACCTCTGCGCTGACTGTTGACTCATCATTAAATGTAACTGTCAGACTGTTTGCACCGTTTACTACGTGATTATTCGTTGCAACATAAAGATAATTATCATCCTGACTTACGATGATACCGGATCCACAGCTTGTGCTCTCATAAGTCTGTGGCATACCGCCCCAGAAACTCTGGTATTCGGTCTCGCTCACATTTGTGATTGCCACGATGGACGGCATTACGGATGATACGATGTCAGATACATCCGTTGCTACATAATTCGACGATGTGGAAGTTGCCTCCACCTTGTTGTCTGCTTTGGTCAGTGCATTCTGACTGCCGCTGTCTGATACTGCGGTTTCATCATTGCCAAATGCCTTGGACGATACAAGATGTACACCCTCAAATGCAGTGCCTGATACCAGTCCAAAGACTAACGCGATGGCTGCGCATTTTGCAAGTTTCGTTCCAAATCCACCCGGTTTTCTTTCTCTCTTTTTCTTTTGTTTTTTACCAGTCGTCTGTGCGTTCTGATAAAATGCACCGTTGGTATTCTGATATCCACCATTCTGGTAAGCACCGTTCTGCTGATATCCTGTGTTCTGGTATGTGCCATTCTGATATGCACTGCCCTGCTGATATCCTGCGTTTTGTGAATAAGAATTTGTGTTCTGATAAGAATTGTTGTACTGGTTTACGTTTCCTTCATTTGCATGTTCTGTCTGCTGATTGCTCTGGCTGCCGTTATTGTATGAATAGAAGGAATCCGAAGACCCATTCTGATTGTTGTTGTTATAATTGTTACCATCCATAACGATTTCTCCTTTCGTATTCGGAATTTCTTTTCCTTTTCTGATTATGAGTGTACAGAGAAATTGTGTTCTATTTGTGACAAAACAATCAAAAAATTATGTTTTCTTCTCAAATATAATTGATAACCTGATATAGCAGATTCCAAACGCCAAGACCTGCCACGATAGAATAATACAGATCTCTCCATTTCTTACCCGGCATTTTAAATGCCAGAACCAATATAATAAACATACACATCCAATCCGTCAGATAATAAACGCGCGCACCGGACGCATAGATCGTCGGTGAGAAATGCATGATCGCCTCACTTGCAATTCCGCCAAGCCACACCAGCATAAGGACTACGTTATGTTTTGAAACTTTCCATATCAAGATACAGGTAAACAAAAGTGCCGCGATCCACCAGCACATTGCAAACCAGTTTGCCGCCTGCATCTCTTCGATCCGCGGTACCTGCTCCAGCCGTACTGTAATATCTGCGATATGAAGACCACAGTCTGAAAACACCTTGATTCCGGCAAACGGCAGTAATGCAGCTGCAGAAAACAGTCCTGCAGCCGTCATACATGCCACATCTGATGCTTTTCTTTCATTTTTACATATAATATGCAGGATTCCCGCCAGCCAGATTCCAAACAGCAACAGGCGGTTTTCATTTGCAAAAGAAGAAACCAGCCATTGAACTGTAACAAAAAGATGCTCCCAAAAAGAAAGTTCCTCATACTGCGGCATCCAGTTCTGTACTTCCGATGCAACACGGATATCATTTCCCGGTGCTAAAAACAGAATCACAAACGCCACGACCGTCACTGCTGTCTGTATGATAAGAAGAATGGTTCTTTGCTTTTCATGCTTTCTCAGTATCACCACCAGTACCGCCAGCACCTCAAACGTCACAAGCACCGCCGCCATCTGTTCGATCGACATACTTGCGAGAACTGCGCAGGGAATGGAATAAAAAAAATGCCAGGTATTATGATCCCCTGAACCACCATCTCCCGTGTCAAATACAATATCTGCAACCGGAACCAGTGCCCAGATCCCACAGGTAAATGACCATGTATAAAAAATGGAACCGTTGATCCAGATTGCCGCATATCCAACGGTCATAATCGCCATCAGAAGATAACCGCTTACTACTGCAACCGACTCGCCCGGCAGAAAATTTTTTGTCCGGATACCCGCTGCTTTTTCTGCCAGTTTCAACACGCCGCATGGAAGCAGCACAAGCATCATGGCATTTACGATACGCCAGAACCAGATTCCCAGTGAAAATGCAATGTACACCATTGCTTCCCCGGACATCCTGCCGACCCACGTCTGATAGCGCCAGCTTAAATACTCGAAAAATCCCATTTCATGTGTATACTGATAAAAAAAGGCATCGTCGCCATCGGAATATCCCACCTGTGTCAACAGGAGGAATGCTCCGAAAAACATCAATGCCCAAAATAAAACTTTTTTAGAAGTCTCTCTCATAATTTACCTATTCCCGTCTGATACTTCCTGATTCCACAAACGTTTCCAGTACTCCGGACTCATCGTACATTTTAAGATCTGTTTCCTGCTCAGCTTTTTATACCGTTTGCCGAGCCGGTAACCAGCATACTTTCCAACACACTGGATTCCAAGTTCAAAGATAAGATACGGCTTTCCAATTGAGCACAGATACTTCATCGTACTCTTTACCAGCTTCATTCCCTCCGCTTCCGAACTGATCTGCTCAAAGATCTCCGGATGCATGGTCTGTGAGACAGCCAGATCAAAATTGCGGTGAAACTGCTGTCTTACCGTATAGTTGTGGGAGTGAATGACTTTTGCTTCTGCCTCATATTTTACATAATATCCCGCAAAAACTGCTTTTGCGGCAAAAAACATATCTTCATTAAAAATAACCGGTGATTCGAATCCGCCAAGTTTATGAAACAGATCCACTCTGTAAGCCGCACATACATCGGAACAGAAAAACGTCTTGATCCCCATTTCTTCTATATCCGCTTTTCCCTTTTTCCTGCTTTCATCCGGATAATTAAAAGATCTTGTATAGCGTTCCACAATGCGGCAGTTTTCATTCGGAAGCTGTCTTGCATAACAGACAGCCGTATCCTCCTCTTCCAAACCCTTTACCAGATTTGCAACCAGATTTTTATCTGCCGGAACCGCATCCTGTGTCATAAAGATAACAATATCCGCATCGGAATGTTTCACGCCACACATTCTGGTACCGCCATGATCAAACATTTCTTTGCTGATATGATACAGCGTATACTCACATGGAAGTCCACAAAGACTCTGTTCGATCGGATACTTTTCCACAGCTTCTTTCCACAATTTTTCTTCTGTGTTTAAAATAATGACCCTATGAACGACAAAGGTCTGCTCCTGCAGTTTTTGCAGGAGCAGACAAAATGTGTCATCCGGTCTGTAAGTCGGTATGATCAGATCTGCTTTCATTAATATCCTTCTCCCTGATGGAATCCGGTATCATTGACAATCTGAGCACTGTTATTCTTGACTGTATCGGTCGGTGCATATTCATTATCATCGTATAAAAATACATGAAGCTGTTTTACATTGGATTCAAGATCACATGGTACAACAACGCTTCCCTTATTTCCAAGTGTTGTCGTATTCTTCTCAAACGGGAAACCTATTGTCTCACCAAGGCTGTAATTGAATACTTTTGCGGCAAGAGAAATCAGTTCTGTATTTGAAAAACTTGTCTTGATATCACCAAATAATTCGTCGATCAGGCTGTTGATCGTAGTAAGATTTGCCTTCTGCGCTTTCTGTACCATTGCAGTAAGAACAGTACGCTGACGTTCTGTACGCTTATAATCATCTCCTGTAGTATAACGGATACGCGCATACGCACATGCCTGAACACCATCCATCTCTACATTTGTTCCGCCACCGG
>OGRM01001935.1_pt1 | contig 11210 bp, 7 predicted proteins | sample 1553491 | NCBI WGS metagenome assembly OGRM01 (sample SAMEA2580110, study PRJEB22360) | human gut metagenome | biome: human gut; feature: human-associated habitat; material: faeces | place: Denmark | collected 2008/2010
TCCATATGAAGCAAACGAGAACAGTGATTGGTATACTGGTACTGCAAATGCAATTTACCAGAACATTCGCTATATCGACAGCTTTAATCCAGAGTATGTATTGATTTTAGGCGGTGATCACATTTATAAAATGGATTATCAAGTGATGCTTGATTATCATAAGGCAAACAATGCAGACGTTACGATGGCTGCTATGCCTGTTCCGATTGAGGAGGCAAGTCGTTTTGGCGTGCTGATCACAGATGATACAGGCCGTATCACCGATTTCGAAGAGAAGCCTGCACATCCAAGAAGCAATTTAGCTTCCATGGGTATTTACATATTTACATGGTCTGTGCTTCGTGAGGCATTGATCACAAATAAAGATATTCCAAACTGCGACTTTGGTATGCATGTCATTCCATATTGCCATAAGCGTGGTGACAGAGTATTCTGCTATGAATTTAATGGATATTGGAAGGATGTTGGAACACTTCATTCCTACTGGGAAGCAAATATGGAGCTGATTGATATCGTTCCTGTATTTAATCTGTATGAAGAGTTCTGGAAGATATATACTAAATCTGATAACCAGCCACCGCAGTATATTGCAGATACGGCACAGATTGAGCGCTGTATCATAGGTGATGGCTCTGAAATCTATGGAAGAGTACGAAACTGCGTTATTGGACCAGAAGTTATTGTTGAAGAAGGTGCAGAAGTTTATGATTCCATTTTGATGCAGGGTGCTGTAATCAAGAAGGGAACAAAGATTTACAAGTCAATCATCGCACAGGATGCAGTTGTTGGAGAAAATTGTACGATTGGTGTCGGTGAGTATGCAGACAGCCAGTATAATAAGAAGGTTTACTGCTGTGATCTTGTAACCGTTGCAGAAGGCTCCGAAATTCCGGATGGCGTTACAATTGGAAAGAACGTAGCAATTGCCGGAAAGACCGCTATTGAAGATTATCCGGATGGAAATCTTGTAAGCGGCGGATACATCATCAAGGGAGGCGAGGAAGAATGAAAGCGATTGGTATAATTTTAGCCGGTGGAAACAACAAGAGAATGAAGGAGCTGTCATATAACCGTGCGATCGCTGCTATGCCAATGGTAGGAACCTATCGCAGCATTGATTTCGCGCTGAGCAACATGTCAAACTCCCGTATTCAGAAAGTAGCAGTTTTAACACAGTATAACACCGTATCCTTGAATGAGCATTTAAACTCTTCAAAGTGGTGGGATTTTGGAAGAAAGCAGGGCGGTTTATATGTATTCACCCCTACTATAACCGCTGAAAATAGTAACTGGTATCGGGGTACAGCCGATGCCCTGTATCAGAACCTGCATTTCCTCAAAGGAAGCCATGAACCATACGTGGTTCTGGCTTCTGGCGATGGAATTTATAAGCTGGATTATAATAAGATTCTGGAGTACCACATTCAGAAGCGTGCTGATATCACTGTTGTCTGCAAGGAAATGCCAGAGGGAGAGGATTTAAGCCGCTTTGGACAAGTGAAGGCAGATGATGACGGAAGAATCCGAGGCTACGAGGAAAAGCCAATGATTGAGACTTCCAGAAATGTTTCATGTGGTATCTATGTAATCAGAAGACGTCTTTTGATTGAGTTAATTGAGCGTGCAGCAGAGGAAGATAGATATGATCTGGTCAAGGATATTCTGATCCGTTATAAGGATATCAAGAGAATTTATGCATACCAGCTTGAAACATATTGGAACAACATCTCCTCAGTTGAGGCTTACTACAGAACAAATATGGATTTCTTAAAGAGAGATGTCCGCAGTTATTTCTTCAAGGAAGGCAACAGTGTATTCACAAAGGTAGATGATCTGCCGCCGGCAAAATATAATCCGGGTGCTAATATTTCAAACAGCCTGATCGCATGTGGAAGTATTGTAAACGGTACAGTTGAAAACTCTGTTGTATTCAAGAAGGCATATATTGGAAACAATTGTGTTATCAAAAATTCTATTATCATGAACGATGTTTATATCGGAGACAATGCAGTCATTGAAAACTGCATCGTAGAGAGCAGAGGAACCATCGAAGCAAATGCATGCTATAAGTCAGAGCCAGGTGATATTCGCATCGTTGTAGAGAAGAAAGACCGCTTTATCATTTGATAATACCAGGGGATCAAAGTCACAAGCGAATCATGCTTGCATGAGAAAGCTTGTGACCTTGATCCCTGCCAAAAACATGAGGATGAAGCGAAGCGAATCCGAATGTATATCTATATTATTATAAAAGAAGAATAAAAATTAGCTGCACAAAGGCGTGCAGAGGACGGAAAGGCAATACTGGGATGGAAATTACAGATGTGAGAGTGCGCAAAGTTGCACTGGATGGTAAGATGAGAGCAATCGTCTCTATTACGCTGGACAATGAATTTGTGGTTCACGATATCAAGGTGATCGAAGGAGAAAAGGGAGTATTTGTTGCGATGCCAAGCCGTAAATCGGCGACAGGAGAATACCGAGATATCGCACATCCCATTAACTCAGAGACAAGAGATTATGTGCAGAAGATTATTCTCGAGAAATACGAGGAGGCTTTGCAGGAAGCATAAACTCTGAATAACAATTCGACAAAGATATGTGAATACTTATAAAAGAAAGGCTGCCTTCGGGCAGTCTTTCTTTCTCTTGCAATTGTCGTCTTCATTCGGTATAATGTGGCTGAGGGAAAATGTAACGTAATTATTTTTGGAAAGGCGAGGTTTTAAAGTATGAAAAGGAGAAATACAGCAGCGGGACTATTGGCGGCATCACTGCTAGTAGGAGCAGCGCCGGTGGTGACAAATGCGGCACCTGTGAGAATTGTATCAACAAGCATAACAGAACAGTCTTCGTCAGGCTATCGTGTAAATGTAACATTTTCGGCAGATGCAGGTGTGAGTCGTGTTATGATGCCGACATGGACAGAGGTAAACGGACAGGATGACATTGTGTGGCATCAGGCAAGTGTTAGTGGTAATACTGCATCATTCTATGTTCCAGTCAGTGCCCATAAAGGAGAAAGCGGTGCATATATTACGCATATTTATGTATACGACAGACAGGGACAGTTTGCGCTAAAGGGCGAAAATGTAACAGTTCCAGCATCGACATCTGCGTCATCAAGCCTTTCAATCGGTGACGTTTCTATTACGGAACTTAGCGCATCGGGCTACCGAGTTACGGCAAAAATAAATGCACCGTCAGGAGTAAGCAAAGTATTGATGCCAACATGGACAAACGCAAATGGACAGGATGATCTAGTGTGGCATCAGGCAAGCGTAAGCGGCGATACAGCTACATTTTACGTGCCATCAAGTGCCCATAAGGGAGAGAGCGGAGCATACACGACTCATATTTACCTGTATGATAAAGCAGGAAAATTAGCACCATTAAAGGGTGTCAATGTAACTGTTCCATCAGGTGTAAATCCTGGAGGCAGTTCAGGAAATAATAATGGTAGCGGTACAGGTGTGCTGTCGATGGCGATTCCATATGTAACAGAATTATCATCAAATGGTTTCCGTGTGACAATTCAATTTAATGCACCTGCAGGCTATAAAAAGGTTTCAACTGCAGTGTGGACAGCAGCAAATGGACAGGATGATCTGGTATGGCATAACATGACCGTATCTGGAAACACAGCGACATGCTATGTTCCAGTAAGTGAGCATAAAAACGAGCACGGTTCATACATTGTGAATGCGTATGTATTTGAGACTGATACAAAATATGTACTTCAGGGAATGACCGTTCCAGTGCCGTAAACAAAGAAAATGGAGGAACAAATGGCAAAGAAAAGACGCAGCTGGGAAGACTATCAGAAAAAGAGAATAAAAAGAGGCCAATCAGGTGCGCCTATTGTCATACTTTTGGTGCTGCTTGTAATTGCATGTGCAGGTCTTGGTGTAGTGGCATGGGTATGCCTGCGCCCAGTGACGCTTCCACATGTGCAGCCAGATCAGGCATCATCGACGAAAGCACCTGTGGAATACGAAACATGGAAGGCAACAGAGGCGGCTGCGGATGGTGCTCTTGTACAAAGCAGTGATCCAGTCGTACAGGCTGCTAATTTAAAGGCAATGCAGTACGATTATGACGGTGCAATTGCACAGATTCAGTCAATACCTGGCTATGCAGATAATGAAACATATGTTAGCTGCATTCAAAGCTATGAGAGTTTGAAATCACAGGCTGTACAGTGGACAGATTATGATAAGATTACACATATCTTTTTCCATAGTCTTATTGTTGACAGTGAACTTGCATTTGCAAGCTATAAGAGCAGTGATTATGATCAGGTAATGACAACCATCGAAGAATTTAAGGATATAATGCAGTCTATGTATGACAAGGGTTATGTTTTGATAAGCCTTCATAAGATTGCAAAGATGGAAACGCAGCCAGACGGCACCGTGCAGATGGTGCAGCAGCCAATTTATCTTCCGAGAGGAAAAAAGCCATTTGTACTTTCCGAAGACGATGTATGCTATTATGAGTATATGACAGGAACTGGATTTGCGACAAAGCTTTGTCTTGATGAAAACGGTAAGGTTGTAAATGAGTATGTTGAGCGTGATGGAAGTGTATCATATGGTTCTTATGACGTTTTGACTGTTTTAGAGGATTTTATTGAAACACATCCTGATTTTTCTTATCAGGGTTCAAAGGGTATTCTGGCATTTACGGGATATGATGGTATTTTAGGCTATCGCACAAGTGATTTCTGGTACAATGAAAATTGTGACTATTACGTTTCTACACCTGCAAACGATAAAGAAAAGCGCGAAGATCATACGTCACCAAATGAAAATATTGAGCAGGACAAGCAGACAGCACGAGAAGTTGCACAGGCAATTCGCGATCTGGGCTGGGAGCTTGCCAGCCACAGCTGGGGTCATCTGAATATGACAAGTACAAGCTATGAACATCTTGTATGGGACACAGATATGTGGGAGCGCGAAGTAGAATCTATAATCGGAGATACAGATATTATTTTATATCCGTTAGGAGCAGATGTAGGAGACTGGAGACCATCACAGTATACATTTGAAAATGAAAAATTCAAAAAGCTCTGGGATGTAGGCTTTAGATATTTCTGCAACGTAGACAGTACTCAGTACTGGCTGCAGTATGGCTCAAATTACATGCGTCAGGGCCGCCGCAACATGGATGGTCAGATGATGTTTAAGCAGATGGTTTATCCAGAGAAGGTACTCACAAGTGATCTGTTTGACGTATATGATGTCTTTGACAGACGCAGACCGCTTCCTGTAAATGGAATAACAGTGCCAGAAGATTTTGATCTGCAGGCACTTGCCGATTCGCTTGGAATGAGTGACCGTATAATAAATTGAACTAACATGAGCGCCATCGGGGACAGGGACGCCGCGGCAATTGCTTTTTTAATGCCACCGTCCCTGTCCCCAGTGGCAGAAGGAGGAAAAAACATGTATATCATAGCAGGTCTGGGCAACCCAACCGCACAGTATAGAGGAACAAGACATAACGTTGGCTTTGAGGTTATTGATTACCTTGCTGACAAATACAATATTGATGTAACAACAAAAAAATTTAAGGGCTTAATTGGAACAGGCGCGATTGAGGGACAAAAGGTTGTTCTAGTAAAGCCTCAGACCTTCATGAATTTAAGCGGAGAGTGTATTCAGGAGGTCATGAATTACTACAAAACAGATATCTCTGATTTAATTGTAGTATATGATGATATTAACCTAGAGCCAGGACAGCTTCGCGTGCGCGGTAAAGGAAGTGCAGGCGGTCATAATGGTATGAAAAATATCATTCTGCATTGCAATTCACAGGATTTTCCAAGAGTGCGTGTCGGAATCGGAGCAAAGCCGCCAAAGATGGATTTAGCAGACTTTGTACTCAGCCATTTCCAGGGCGAAGAAAAAAAGGCAATGGAAGACGGCTACAAAGAGGCTGCCGATGCAGTTTGCTCCTTAATGAACAACGGACTAGAGGCAACCATGAATCATTATAACCAGAAGAAAACAAAATAATGATAAGGAGGGTCAATTGTGGGTATTTTTGCAAATCCGCTGACGGATCTGCTGGAATATGAAGACTTTTCAAGAGATTTTTTGAAGGGAACAGATCCAGTGGGCATGACAGGCTGTATTGACTCCGAGAAGGTGCATTTTATTAGCACCTTTCTTGGAGAGAAAAAAGTGCAGCTTGTTGTGACGTACAATGAACAGCGGGCAAGGGAAATTGAAGAAGATTATAAATTATTTTGCAGTCAGGTCTATGTGATTCCACCGCGTGACCTGATCTTTTTTAGCGCAGATCTGCAGGGAAATGCCATCATTGCAGAGCGAATGAAGGCATTTGCAGCACTTTATCAAAACGAGGCGAAGGTTATCATCACGACAATGGATGCGCTCATGAGCGAGGCAGTGCCGTTTGAACAGCTGATGAGTCATGTGATAAAGCTAAAAGAAGGTGATGAGCTTGATCTTGAAAAGCTAAAGCATGACCTGACTGTGATGGGATATGAGCGTGTAGGACGTGTGGAGGAGCCAGGACAGTTTACTGTTCACGGAGGTATTGCTGATGTATATCCGTTGACAATGGAGGTTCCGGTTAGAATCGAGCTTTGGGGAGATGAAATAGATACGATTCGCTGCTTTGAACCGCAGAGCCAGCGCTCAATGGATCAGATCGAGTCCGTATCTGTTTTTCCAGCGGCAGAGGTGATCGCAGATGATACGGCAAGACGGCGTGCTGTTGGAATGATTAAAAATGAGCTTGAGAGTCAGTTAGCTGTCTTTAAAAAAGCAAAGGAGCCAGACAAGGCGAAGCGTCTTCGTGAGGAGACAAACCGCATATTAGAGGCACTTGGCGAAGATGTTGTATTAGAGGCACCAGACAGCTATATAAGCTATTTTTATCCGCGTACTGTTCAACTTTCTGAATATTTTGATGAGAAGAACACGTTAGTTTTCCTTGATGAGCCGATGCGTCTTAAAGAGCGCGGTGATGGTGTGCAGGCTGAGTTTGAGGAAAGCATGAAAAATCGTCTGGAGCAGGGCTTTCTTTTGCCAGGTCAGACAGCGCTTTTAACACCGGCAAAACATGTGCTTGCTGCTTTTGAGCGCGGTCAGGTTGCAGCACTGTCTTCACTTGACAGCCGCCTGGCTGACTTTACAGTGGTAAACAGCTACGCAGTAAATGTTCAGAACATGAACACATACCGTGAAGGTTTTGAACTTTTGATCAAGGATTTGACACACTGGAAGAAGGAAAAGTACCGAATTGTTCTTTTGTGTCCGTCAAGAACTCGCGCAAACCGCATTGTCAATCAGCTTATAGAGTATGATCTTTTGGCATATTACAGCGAGGACGAGGATAAAAAGATAAATCCAGGTGAGATCATGGTTACTTACGGAAATCTTCACCGTGGCTTTTTATATCCGATGCTAAAATTTGCTGTTATCACAGAGAGTGATATCTTTGGTGTTAAGAAAAAGAAAAAAGAAAAAAAGAGCCGCTATCAGGGTCAGCGAATAAGTGATTTTGCGCAGCTAAAGCCTGGTGATTATGTGGTGCATGAAAATTATGGACTGGGAATTTATCGCGGAACAGAGCGACAGATTGTGGATAAGGTAACAAAAGATTATATTAAGATAGAATATGGTGATGGCGGAAAGCTGTATTTTCCTGTCACACAGCTTCATATGATCCAAAAGTATGCTGATTCAGAGTCTAAGCAGCCAAAGCTTAACAAATTGAACGGCCAGGAGTGGACAAAAACAAAAAGCCGTGTTCAAAAAGCAGTCAACAACATTGCAAAGGAGCTTGTGGAGCTTTATGCAGTGCGCCAGAGTGGTCACGGCTATCAGTATGGAGCAGACACTGTATGGCAGAAAGAATTTGAAGAGCTTGTACCATTTGATGAGACAGCAGATCAGCTTGCAGCAATTGATGCGACAAAAGCTGATATGGAAAGCACGAAAATCATGGACCGCTTAGTGTGCGGTGATGTAGGCTACGGAAAAACAGAGATTGCCATCAGAGCTGCCTTTAAGGCTGTGCAGGACAGTAAGCAAGTCGTATTTCTTGTGCCGACAACTATTCTTGCTCAACAGCATTACAATACATTTGTTGAGCGAATGAAGGACTATCCAATTCGAATTGAACTTTTATCACGCTTTCGCACGTCAGCGCAGATCAAGGCATCACTTGAGCGCTTAAAAAAGGGTCTTGCCGATATTGTAATAGGAACGCATCGTGTGCTGTCAAAGGATGTTGTATTTAAAGATCTAGGCCTTTTGATTATTGATGAGGAACAGCGCTTTGGTGTCACACACAAGGAAAAGATTAAGCAGCTTAAAAAAGACGTTGACGTGCTGACACTAACGGCAACACCGATTCCGAGAACACTTCATATGAGTATGATAGGCGTCCGCGATATGAGTGTGTTGGAGGAAGCACCGTATGAGAGAAGACCGATTCAGACATATGTAATGGAAATGAATTGGGAAATGGTTCGAGAAGCAATAAACAGAGAGCTTGCCAGAGACGGACAGGTTTATTATGTGTATAATCGTGTCAAGGATATTGATCAGATTACGGCACAGATAGCAAAGCTTGTGCCAGATGCAAATGTTGCCTTTGCACATGGTCAAATGTCAGAGCGTCAGCTAGAACAAATCATGATGGACTTTGTTAACGGTGATATAGACGTGCTTGTTTCCACAACTATTATAGAGACAGGCTTAAACATTCCAAACGTAAATACTATTATCATCCACGATTCCGACCGCTACGGACTTGCACAGCTGTATCAGTTAAGAGGACGTGTAGGCCGTTCAAACCGCACTGCCTATGCTTTTATCATGTATCAGCGAAACAAGATTTTAAAAGAAGAGGCTGAAAAGCGTCTTCAGGCAATTCGTGAGTATACTGATCTTGGTTCAGGTATTAAGATAGCCATGCGTGATCTGGAAATTCGAGGCGCTGGAAATCTGCTTGGCAGTGAGCAGCACGGTCATATGGAAGCAGTAGGCTATGATTTGTACTGCAAGATGTTAAATATGGCTGTCAAAAAAGAAAAGGGTGAGCTTGAGATGGAGGAAACCTTTGAAACAACGGTGGACATTCCAATCAGCGCTTACATTCCAGACAGCTATATACGAAACGAAGAAGACAGGATGGAAATCTACAAGCGTATTGCAGCAGTCGAGACGGAGGAAGAGTCAATGGATATGATCGACGAGCTTATCGACCGTTTTGGAAGTGTTCCAAAGCCAGTCACCAACTTGCTTGAGGTGTCAATCCTTCGTGCGGATGCGCATTCTCTCTATATTAAAGAAATCAAGTCCTCGTCAACAGAGATTCGCCTGTTCATGCATCCAAGAGCAAAATTTGACACGATGCGTGTGCCGGATCTTATACAGTCTTACCGAGGTGCACTTCGTCTGCTTGACAAAGACAATCCTTATTTCTTATTGAGGGCAGGAGATGGCGCAGTCAAAGAAAAAACGCTGACATTGAAAACATTGAAAAAACTGTTAAGCGATATAAAAACGTTGATTGTTTCATAAAATCATGCTAAAATGAAAAGCAAAGTTCACGAGGCGCCCGATAAAGAAGATGCACTTCGGAGCGTTGATAGAGAATATAGAAATAGAGTGAGGTAAATTTATGAACCGAATTATGAAGTATGCAGCAGCAGCCCTCGTAGCAGCTACTGCCGTTAGTACATTAGGCGGATGCGAACAGTTAGAGAAAAAGGCACCAGAGGATACAGTTGCTGTTTCATTTGGCGATACAAATATCATGCTGGATGAGGTTACTTATATGATACGTTCCATGGAGTATACCTATGAATCCTATTTTGGATCAAACATCTGCGGCAACGATATGGGCGATGGTTCAGGCATGACAGTCGGTGATTACATCAAGCAGATGTCTCTGTCACAGCTTCGCCAGACACTTGTATTAAATGAGTATGCAAAGAAAAATGGCATTGAGTTGAGTGATGATCAAAAAGCAAAGGTAGATGAGGCAATTGAAAAGCTTCAGACAGAATCAGAAGATTATCTGGATGCAGTCGGCGCAACAGATGAGCTGATTGAAAAGACATATACAGAGAATGCAATTGCCAATCTTGTTTATATGGATCTTGTTGCCGATGTTGATACAACAGTTGGTGATGATGAGTTCCTTCGCAAAAAGATTGCATATGTAAAGCTGACGCCAAGTGAACTGACAGAGACGACAGCAGCCGAAGAGGCAACTACAGAAGTGTCAAGTGATGAAGACAGCAGCGAAGAGGCATCTTCTATAGAGAATACAGAAGCAGAATCAGAATCAGAAAGTGTATCCAATGATGTCACGACTTCCACAGAAGAAGCAAGCAGTGAAAAAGCATCAACTGAGGCAGTATCAACTGGGGAAGCATCAAGCGAGAATGTTTCGGAACTTTCCTCTGAGGCATCCACTGAAGATTCAACTGAGGTAGAAACACTTTCAGAAGAAGAGCAGGAACGTCAGGATGCGATGAACGATGCAGCAGACAAGATCCTTAAGGAATTTGAGGAAGGAAATGATGCAGCAGACTTTATCAGTGATTATCAAAATGACAGTCACTTTACTGCAACAAATTCTGAGATTTCCATAAGTGAGGATGGAACTGCTGTATATAATGCAGCTGCGTGGGCGCTGTCAACAGACGAGTGCACTGTATATAAAAGCGATGACGGCAGCATCTATATCATCCGCTGCCTTGATGATAACGATGAGGAGGCACGTCAGAGTGCCATCGATTCAGAGATCGAAAGCAGAAAGACAGCCTTATTCTCAGAGAAATATGCCGAGATTCAGGAAGAATCATCAAAGTTTAAGGTAGATGAGGATGTGATTGACACAATCCGCTTTACAACTCCGGTTTACGTAGCACCAAGCGAGGAAGAAACCTCAGAAAGTGAAACTAGTGGCGAGGAAACCTCAGAAAGTGAAACTGGCGAGAAAGAATCAACAAAAGAAGAAAAATCAAGTGAGTCTGATGAGTCAGAGGAAGCGGTAAGTGAAGCTTCTTCAGAGGAAGAGAGTAAATAATTAAGAGCCGCCTAATATCGGGAAAGGCACAGTAAAGTGTCATTTTCCCGATTGCAGGTGGCTTTTTTGGCGAAAAACGCGCTCTCTTTCTTAATCGTTATCCCGATTTCACTTGACATCTCGTA
>OGRM01001936.1_pt1 | contig 11204 bp, 7 predicted proteins | sample 1553491 | NCBI WGS metagenome assembly OGRM01 (sample SAMEA2580110, study PRJEB22360) | human gut metagenome | biome: human gut; feature: human-associated habitat; material: faeces | place: Denmark | collected 2008/2010
AGCGCCTCCCGCAGACGCTCCGCATCCAGCGGCCCCCCCGCCCCCCCCCGCTCCTGTAGCAACAACCAGCGTTGCATCGCAATCCAGCCCACTAAAGCGTCGGCAGAGTAAACCTCGATGTTTCGTCGATGTCACGCTGTTGCACTAAATAAGTTTCGTGCTTTCAAGCTTTTCGATGATCCAGTCGTTGGCTTTGATGACCGGGCGGCGGAAGATGACGCCCAGGGCCAGCGACGGAATCAGATAGCTCGCCAGAATACCCAGCTCAACCCAGTACTCCATATGGTAGGCGCCAGCCATGGCGGCATGCATGGCGTTGATGCCGTGAGTAAACGGCAAGAACGGATAGATCGCCTGGAACACGGGGCCGGTCATCTCGATGGGGAACGTACCGCCCGAACCGCCGACCTGCATGACCAGCAGCACGACGGCGAGGGCCTTGCCGATATCGCCAAACGATACCGTAAGCGTGTAGACGATATTGGAGAACACGAGACTCGCGACCCAGCCCGCCAGCACAAACTGCAGCGGGTTGTCGCACTGAATGCCAAAGAACAGAATGTCGCCCGCGCACACGAGCGTTGCCTGCAGCAGAGCCAAACCGCCAAAGAACAGGTAACGACCCAGGTAGATCTCGTGCAGGCGCACGGGGATGAGCTCGTTGATAAGCTCATCGTCAACCGAGACCTTCATCATGGCCGCCAGTACGATCGAGCCGACCCAGAGCGACAGAATCGTGTAGAACGGCGCCATGGCCGAACCGTAGTTGCGGATCGGATAAACCGGCTTGCGGTCGAGCGCGACGGGGCCGGAAAGCGACACAGCCAGACCCTCGGGATCATTGCCGATCATCGTCTTGATCGTGGCTAGATCATCAGACATAAGGGCACCGTCGAGTTCGTCCTTAAACGCGCTGATCTTGTCCGACGCCTCGCCCAGCTGATCGGAAGCCTTGTTGACCAGCTTTGCAGCCTTGGAGAGGCCCTTTGCCAGCGAACCGGATGCGTCGGTCAGGCCAGCAACAGCACTATCCAGATCGTTCGAAATACCGTTCAGCGAATCCAAAACGCCCGAGATGGTCTTCTTGAGCTCCTTTGCCTTGGCCGAAAACGTAGAGTCGTAGTCAGTCTTGGCGCCCGAGATACCAGCCTTGGCATCCGCGATTGCCTGATCGACCTCGGCACGCGACTTATTAACCTCTGCCATGCTGTCAGAGAGAGACTTCGCGGTGGCCGTCAAGTCCTTGGCGTTGTTGCGATACTCCACAGCAATCCTGCTCAGCGATGTTGCCACAGACTTGAGGCTGTCCTGGAGTTTTTCGTCAGTCACCTGATCGGCAAAGCTGCGGAGCTGGTCGGCCGTGGCGTCGATATCGTCGGCACGCGTGTTGAGCGCCGCCGCGGCATCGTTGAGCTGGGACACTGTAAGGTCGACATGTTGATTCGCGGCATCAAATGCCTTCGCAAGCTCGGCGGACACGTTGTCAAACGAGCCCGCGCTTCCGTCAATCGCGGCATTGATGGCGTCGTTGGCGTCCTTCAGCGCTTCCTTGGAATCGCTAATACCGCTCTTGACATGCTCCATCAGCTGCTTCGTTGACTCATCGACCGTGCCCGTCTGCTTGAGCATGCCGCTCGCCGACGTCAGCGAATCGGACGTGGAGCTCAAAATGCCCGCAAGCGACGTTGCGCTGGCCTGAACGTCCTGCAGGTCCTGGACCGAATCGCCGAGCGTCGAGGACAGGTTGGCGATAAAGTTGCTGACCTGGTCGGTGCTCATGTAATCGAGCAGGCTGGACACCGTCTTAAGACCGATGCTCGTAATGGTCTCGGTAAAAGATTCGTTAACCTGGTTCTGAACGGCGCTCGAACCCTTCTCGGTCACGATCTGCGCAATGGCGTTGGCCTTCTGATTCTCGTAGAACTCGATATCGGCATGCTTCACGTCGGTCGAGAAAAGCGTCATCATGTCGGAGCTAAACGTTTTGGGGATAACGACGGCAGCATAGTACGCGCCTGATTTTACGCCCTCGATAGCTTTATCGCGATCGTTGAGCACGACCCAGTCGAAATTCTCGTTGCCGCGTAGGGCACCGGCCACGTTTTCGCCCACGTTAACCTCGACGGGAATCAGATCGCTCTCGTAACCCTCATCGGTGTTGACCACGGCGATCTTAAGATTGCCGGTGTTGCCGTACGGATCCCAGCTGCCGGCGATGTTAAACCACGCGTACAGACACGGCACGATAATGAGGCCCATCACGACAACCAAGCCGATCACGGAGCGAGACACGTTTTGGACATCGCGCTTAAACAGATGCAGGATGTTCTTCATTTATGCCTCACCTCCTTTGGAGTGCTTGCCAAGCGCGGTGGTATCTCCATCATTTGTGGCTGAGCTATCGCTGCCCTGAGATTTATGGTGCGAGCCCATATGCGGCAAGCGGCCCGTGGACTGATCGCCGCCCTTGGCACCACGCTCGCTGGCGTTGAGGCCAAACATGTGGCGGGCGGCAGGAATGGCGGCCGTGTGCTCGCGCATCTCGCGACGCAGGTCCTCATCCGAAAGCGCCGAGATGCGCATCTGGGTATTGAGGCTCGCGCGGATATATTCGATATTGATAAGCCAGCCGCAGATGGCAATAACCGAGATGATCCAAATGACAAGCAGGATGATCTTGCCGTTATTGTCGATATCGAGAACCGTCGACAGGACAAAGAGCAGGACCTGAACGCCCACCACGGCGGCAAAACCGCCCTTGATGTAGTACGGGTAGCGATGTTCAAAGGCGACCGCATGATCGAGCAGTTCGCGACGGTACGAATCGGAATCGAGCATGACACGCATGGCCGTGCGCAGCGAGTAGCGCTGGCGCGGCAGGTCGTTGGACTCGCAAATCATCATACCGGTCGTGGAAAGCTGTTTATCAAAGAGAAGGTTGAGGTTGAGCAGTAACGGGCGCAGCTGCAAACCGATAAAGAGCGCCACGATCAAGAACACGCCCAGGATGCACAGGTTAAACAGGTAGTTGAACGAATACATGCCGCCGACCGTCTCACGCAGCAGATTGATGCCATAGGTAAAGGGCAGCAGCGGGTGCAGCCACTGGAAGAAGCCGGGCATCATCTCGATGGGGTACATGCCCGACGAACCCGGGATCTGCACGATGACGAGAATGACGCCGATAGCCTTGCCGATATGCTTAAACGTGGTGGACAGCGCATAGATGATATTGACGTAGGTGAACGAAATGGCGATGCCGCCCAGCACGAACAGCAGCGGGCTGACGCACTGCACGCCAATCACCAGATCGCCTACCGTAACGATGATGGCCTGCAACGCGCCCAGGATCACCATGAGCAACCAGCGGCCAAAGTAGCCTTGGCGCGCCGTAAAGCTGCCAACACCTTCACGGTCGACCTCGAGCTTGTAAATGGCGATGAGCACATAGCCGCCCACCCAAAGCGCCAGATTGGTGTAGAAGGGAGCGATGCCCGAGCCAAAGCTCTTGACCGGATAGATTGACTTGGACGTCAACTCAACCGGAGACGCCATGAAATCTGCCACGTCATTGACATCGACGCCCATCAGATCGGCCAGCTCGCCCATGGACTCGGAGGTCTGCAGCGCCGCGATGTCATTGGCGGCGGTTGCAAGCTTGTCCTGGACCTTGGCAAGCGAGGAATCGGTCTGGGACAGCGTGGTCTTGGCCTGGCCGAGCGTAGCGCTAAGCTGCGCCAACGTGCCGCGCGCATTTGCAAGTGTAGGTGTCATACCCGAGACGATACCGGTCAGGTCGCCCGAAACGGCAGCAAAAGAGTCGAGCGCGCTCGAGGCCTTCGGCAGCGCGTTTTGGCCCAAGTCCGTCTGGGCTTGGCCAAGGTTGGTCGCACCGGTCTGAATTGCGTTATTGATAGCGTCGCTGGCGCCCGAAACAGCCGCGGCGTCATTCGCCATGGCGCTCGACTGCGCAGACAAACCGTCCTTGATGCTCTGAAGCTTTTCATTCTGCTCGCGGAGCAAATTGATGGTCGATACAATGCGCGCGTCAATTTCCTCGGAACCTGTCGACGTGTCATTGGCGAGAATCTCCAAGTGCCCGATAACGGCCTTATTGTGGTCGATCGTCGCTTGGAGAGACTCGAGCGAATTGTCGATACGGGTGGTCGTAGATGTGACCGTGCCCGTCAGCTTGCCGATGGCAGCGTTCGCAGAGGCCGACGTCTTGGTGAGCGCAAGGCTGCCTTCCGAGAGCGCCTTGGAGAGCGAGGTGATGGAGTTGCCCGCCGTGGTGCGAGCTTCGCTCAGCAGGTCGTTGCCCTGGGAGATCGCCTGCGTCAGCGACGGTGCCTGGCCTTGCAAGCCGGCAAGTGCCGCATCAGCCGAGGCGATAGCGCCACTCGTCTTATCGATGGCGGCATTCATATCGCCAATCGAATCGCGCACCTCGCCCAAGGTGTCGGACGCCTCGGACACCGAACTTGCCAGCGAGTCCTGAGTCTGGGTTGCCTTGTCCTTTAAATCGACTCCGGCATCCTTGGCAATACTGGCAACGGTCTCGCCCACCGTGGAGACAAATTCCGAGTTGATCTGCTCCTCGATGGTGTTTGCACCGGTATCGGTAACCTTGGGCGCAATGGCGCTCTTCTTCTCATTGACGTAGTACGTAAGCTTGGGCTGATGGTAGTTGCCGTCGAGCATCGAAACCAGGTTATCCGAGAAGTTCTTGGGGACTACGATGGCCGCATAGTACTCACCGCTCTCGACGCCCTCTTTGGCATCGGCCGCAGAATCGACGAAGGTCCAGCCCAGCTGATCGTTCTCCTTGAGCTGATCGACGACCTGATCGCCCGCGTTGAACTCGCCCACCAGGTCGTTTTGGGTGCCCCGATCGTTGTTGGCGATGGCAATCTTGATGCCCTGGGTGTTTCCGTACGGATCCCAGTTGGCCACGATGTTGTACCAGGCATACAGCGAGGGAATAACGCACACGCCAAGGGTAACCACCAAGGCGACGGGGTTCACAAGCAGTCGCTTAATGTCGCGCTTAAATATCGCAAAGGAGACCTTTGCATTGGATAGTTTGCTGCCGAGACTCACGCTTGGACCATCCATCCTGTCGTTAAATCGAATCGTACTATCGACAACCATTGTAGTAGGCGCTTTAACGTCTCAAAGCACAATGGTGTTGAGTTTTGCGGGTAGCAATATACTACGAAGATGAGTTAACGTACAGTTGTACAGTATCTTAAATTTCAGCAGGTCACAAAACCACAACCCGCACAAATAAATGATCCCTTGGGGACGGAGGGATCATTCAAAAGGAAACGAGAGTGGAAAATCTCTCACTTCAAGCCCGCATTCGAGCCAAAAGTGGGAGATTATCCACTCTCGTTCTAATCTAGTTACGGTGCCGTATCCCCGAACTACATCAAGTTGCAGACAGCCGCCGCGAAGGCCACGGGGTCCTCGGGCAAAATGCCCTCGACCAGCAGGGCCTGGTCATAGAGCAGACCGGAGTACTGCTTGATCTTGTCGGCGTCGCCCGCCTTCTGAGCAGCGACGAGCTTGGCAAAGACCGGGTGCTTGGCGTTGAGCTCGAGCACGCGCTGGCTCTTGGGCATACCGTCGGGCGCGCCCTCGGGACCCTTCTGGAGCACCTTCTCCATCTCGAGCGAAAGCGGGCCCTCGGTGGTGATGCACGCGGGAGCATCGGTCAGACGCGCAGAGACGGCGACCTTCTCGACCTTGTCGCCGAGCGCCTCCTTCATGGCGTTAAAGAGGTCCTCGTTCTCCTTGGTGGCGTCCTCGGCCTCCTTTTTCTCGTCCTCGGTCGCCAGGTCAAGATCACCGGTTGCGACGTTCTTGAGCTCCAGGTGACGATCCTCAACCTCGGGCTCGGCACCATCGGCCACGGCCTTCTCGGCAGCCTCGCGGGCGGCATCGTCCTCGTAGATCTTGGGCATATCGGCGGCAACGTACTCACGCATAGCCTGGAAGGTGAACTCATCCACGTCCTGCGTCAGCAGCAGTACGTCATAGCCGCGGTCGAGCACGCCCTTTACCACGGGCATCTTGGCCAAGCGCTCACGCGAGTCGCCGGCGGCGTAGTAGATGGCCTTCTGATCCTCAGGCATGCCCTTGGCATACTCGGCCAGGGTGATCATCTTCTGCTCCTTGGCAGACCAGAACAGCAGCAGGTCGGCGAGCTCATCGGCCTTCATGCCATAGCTCGAGTAGATGCCGTACTTAAGGCCGCGGCCAAAGTTCTCAAAGAACTTCTCGTAGGCCTCGCGGTCGTTGTCACGCATATCCTCAAGGTCGGCGGTGATCTTCTTCTCGACACGCTTGGCAATGGCCTTGAGCTGACGGTTCTGCTGCAGCGTCTCGCGCGAGATGTTGAGCGACACGTCGGCGGAATCCACGACGCCGCGGACAAAGTTGTAGTAGTCGGGCAGCAGGTCGTCGCACTTCTCCATGATCAGGACGTTGGAGCTGTAGAGTGCCAGACCCTTCTCGTAATCCTTGCTGTACAGATCGAACGGCGCGCGGCCCGGCACAAACAGCAGGGCATCGTACTCGAGCGTGCCCTCGGCATGGAAGCTGATGGTGCGCGCAGGATCGTCAAAGTCGTGGAACGTGGACTTGTAGAACTCGTCGTAGTCCTTCTGCTCGACATCGGAGCTGCGCTTCTTCCAGATCGGTGTCATGGAATTGACGGTCTCGAGCTCCTGGTAGTCCTCGTACTCGGGCTTGTAATCGTCGCCGGCGTCCTCGGGCTTGGGTTTCTGGCGGCTCTTGGACACCATCATCTGAATCGGGTAGCGCACATAGTTGCTGTACTGCTGAATCAGGCTCTTGAGACCCCACTCGGTCAGGAAGCGATCGTAGGTCTCGGCCTCGCCGTCGGCATCGAGCTTCTCGTTCTCGCGCAGCGTCAGGATGACATCGGTACCGTGCTCGGCGCGCTCACCGTCCTCGATGGTGTAGCCCTCAAGACCGTCGGATTCCCACACATGGGCGACATCCTCGCCATAGGCGCGGCTGACGACCTTCACATGGCTGGCAACCATAAAGGCAGAGTAGAAGCCCACGCCAAACTGGCCGATGATGTCGACATCGGAGCCCTGCTGCTCGGCGTTCTCGGTCTTAAACTCCTCGGAGCCGGAATGGGCGATGGTGCCCAGATTGCGCTCGAGCTCCTCGGCGGTCATGCCAATGCCGTTATCCGAGATGGTAATGGTGCGGGCGTCTTTATCAAAGGAGACGCGAATGGCCAGGTCGCCCTGGTTGATCTTGACGCTCGGATCCTGCAGGCTCTTAAAGTTGAGCTTGTCGACGGCGTCGCTCGCGTTAGAGATAAGCTCGCGCAGGAAGATTTCCTTATTGGTGTAGATGGAGTTGATCATGAGGTCGAGCAGTTTTTTGCTCTCGGTCTTAAATTGACGCATGTGCAGTCCTTTCGCGCTACCCCCGTCCGCAAAAACGGCCCGGTCGCCCGAGCCGCATCGCAGACCTGCTATGTTCAGACTTAGATTTTATAACCCATTAACGCGCATATATACATACGGAATCGAAAAACTGTATGTTGGAACACCCATGCGTCGATTGCCAAGGAGTATCCCCAACTGCCAGCAGAAAAGGAACGTCCCTATCTGCCATCTACGCGCTTGGCCATCCAGACATGGGGCTGGCCCTCGTCTTCGTAATCTACCGGGGCAATTTGCGTGTAGCCCGCCTTTACATAGAGCGGCAGCACGTATTCCTGCGCATGCAGCTTAATAAGCTTGGCGCCGGCATCGCGTGCACACGAAGCACTGGTCTCCACGATCGCACTCGCCAGTCCGCGACGACGCATAGCCGGCAGCACGGCGACGCGCCCCATAATGTAGGTCTCCCCCGCCGCAACGCCTTCGTCCATGTCGCATGCCGGCAACACCGGGGCCTCTGCGTCAGCCACGCGCTCAAGCTCTTCGGGAAACACGCGCGAGCAACCGGCAAGCTCGCCGTCTACATAGAGCGTCACATGAATGCAGTTTGGATCCTCGTCGATAGCGTCGAACTCATTCTCGTAGCCCTGCTCGTCCATAAAAACGACGCGGCGCACCAACGCCGCGTCATCAAAGCATCCCGTCTTAAGTTGGATATCCATGGCTGCCCTTTCATTCAATGCGAACGTTAGGGACAGATTTTAGCGAAAATGAGCTCCGCGTACGCTAAACTTCGCGCGAGCCTTCGCCAGGCAGTCGTAATGACCCACGTTATGGGCATCGCTCGCGATGAAGCTGTACAGGTTCTGATCGAACAGGCGCTGTGCCGGCTTTTTCTCGCGACCAAAGCGACCGCCGGCAATAAAGTCCGCCGAAGCCTGCAGCTTGCAGCCCATATCGACCAGACGCTCCGCCACGCTTACATCCTTTTGAACCGCACGATAGCGCTCAGGATGAGCGATGATCACCTGGTAGCCACGGCACTGCAAATCGTAAATCGTGTTCTCGTACTCTCTAAACGCATACGCATCGGCATGCGTCGAAAGCTCGAGCAGAAACTCGTTGGTTCCATCGAAATGCAAGTGCTCCGCGGCATCGATACCAAGCTCAACGAGCTTTCGATGGTTGACCTCGAAGCCCATCTGGAGCGGAAAACCGTCAGCGTTATCACGCAGCAGCTCAAAGGCATCCCACATCTTGTCGTAATCAAAATAGGGATCACGGCAGTGAGGAGTGCAAACGATTCTGGTTACACCGACCCGCTTGGCAGCCTCGAGCATCGCCAAGCTCTCATCGAGATCGGCGGCGCCGTCGTCTACACCCGGCAAGATATGGCAATGAATGTCACGCATAGGTCAGCCTTAATCAACTAAACGTTTGCTCGGTTGGTGAAGATGCCCTTTTTGGAAGTCCCCTGATCGTCGGAGCCCTTCTTAACCTTCTTACCGTCCTTGGTGTAGTAGGAGTAGTAGTACTCGCTGGTCTCGGTCTCGCAGTAGTTCATAACGGTACCGATGAGCTTGACCTTCTCGGACTTCTTAAGCTGACCGATAGCGTTGAGCGCCTCTTCGCGCTTGGTAAAGTCCTCGCGCACTACGAACAGCGTGCCGTCGGTCAGACTGGCGATCTCGGCAGCATCGATGAAGGTGCCGACCGGGGGAGCGTCGAAGATGACGTACTGGAACTTAGCAGACAGTGCCTTTACCAGCTTGGCAAAGCGGTGAGAGACGATGATGTCGGCAGGATTGGGAATATGCGGCTCGGCATCGAGGAAGTAGAAGTTCTTCTGACCCGTCTCGACAATTGCCTGGTCAATGGAGATCTGCTCGGAAAGGACCGCATAGAGTCCGCCGCGCGAACGAACGCCGAGCATATCGGAAAGGGACCTGCGGCGCATATCGGCCTCAACCAGGAGCACGGACTTGCCACTCGTGGCAATTGCCTGAGCAAGGTTAATGGAAACCGTAGACTTGCCCTCGTTGGGAATCGAGGAGGTAACGGTGATGGTGCGAATGGGGTCGTCCACGCTCGCAAAGCGGATGTTGGCCAGAAGGGTCTTGGCGGCATTCTGTACAACGAGCTTATCGGTGTTCTTTGCCTTAGCCATGCCTATTTACCACCTTTCATAGCCGGAATTCGGCCAACAACGGGAATGCCCAGGAGCTCTTCTGCCTCTTCGGCACCGCGGATGCGGGTGTTGAGCATGTCTGCCAAAACGACATAGGCAACTGCGATAAAGATGCCCGCGAGGAACGCGACAGCAACGTACAGCATACGCTTGGGGCCGCTGGGGGCTTCGGGGGTCTTAGCCTCGTCGATAACGTTGATGCTCTGGGCAGCGCCGACGTTCTGAGCGACCGTACTCACCGAGCTAGCTATGGCCTTTGCGACCTTAGCCGTCTCCTTGGCATCGGTGCCGGTAACCGAAAGCGTAATGACACGCGTGGTGGTCTCGGAGGAAACAGACACCTTGTAGTCATCCAGATCGGTGAGGCCCAGTTCATTGGCTGCGCCGCTCTTAACGCTATCGCTATCCAGCAGCGTGGCGATATCGTTGGAAAGCATCTGGCTCGCCGAGAGATCGTTGTAGCTCATCTGACCGCTATCGTCGGTCTTGGCGAGAATGTACATGCTCGTCGTCGCGGTGTAGGTGTTGTCCATCGCAACGAAGGACACGATGCCCATGGCGATCGCGCAGACCACCGGAAGGGTGATGACCAGCTTAAGGTGCTTTTTGAGCAGCTGGAACAGTTCGAGAAGGGTCATGCAGCTTGCCTTTCATTTCCCCAGTTCGGATTGACAAAACTGTCCGTATGTTATCGCATCTTTTTACCGAGACCAAACTCTATACATAAGAAACAGGCTCTCCTGTAAAAATGTCGGAAGCAATCGTAAAATTGCACAACAACGCCGCACCCGAAAGTCAAATGCGGCGTCTACATCAATATCTATGTTGTATCGCTATGCGAATGGCTCGTCCTGCTGTATGGGAAACGTCACCGTAATGGTGGTTCCCACGCCCAACTCGCTCGACAGATCGAGCGTGGCGTGATGATACAGGGCCGCATGCTTGACAATGGCAAGCCCCAGACCGGTTCCGCCGCGTGCCTTGGACCTACTCTTGTCCACGCGATAGAACCGCTCAAATACCTTGCCCTGTTCTTCAGGCGCGATACCGATTCCCGTGTCGGCGACCGCAAGGAACGGATGGCCTTCGTCGTTGGTGCCGCACTGCAGCGTAACCGTACCGCCGGGTCGATTGTAGCGGATGGCGTTGCTTGCCAGATTATAGATGAGCTCGTCAATCAAGCGCGACACGCCCTCGATGACCACAGGCTTGGTCTCATGACTTATCGTCACATTCGCCTGACGGGCGACCTGTTCAAGACGCTGCTCAACCGCGTAGATGGCACGCGAGAGCTCAATAGGCTCCGTGGACCCAATGGGCACCGCCTCGCCCTCAGTTGCACGCTCGGCCTCGTCCAAGTTAGACAGCGTAAGGATGTCGTTGACAAGCGCTGCCAAGCGGCCCGCCTCACGATAGATGCGACCGCCAAAGTTGCGCAGGTCGCCCTCGCCCTCGACCATGCCGTTTGCGATGAGCTCGGCATAGCCCGAAATCGCCGTAAGCGGGGTCTTGAGCTCATGGGTGATATTGGCAGTGAACTCGCGGCGCATGCGGTCGTTGTCCGCCAGCACCGCCATCTGGCGCTT
>OGRM01001937.1_pt1 | contig 11199 bp, 8 predicted proteins | sample 1553491 | NCBI WGS metagenome assembly OGRM01 (sample SAMEA2580110, study PRJEB22360) | human gut metagenome | biome: human gut; feature: human-associated habitat; material: faeces | place: Denmark | collected 2008/2010
CAACAGTTTTGGGTTAGCATCTGCACAGCCCTCCACAGGGTTTGTCGGGTGCGCCTAGTTTGGATTTGAGTATACCTTTCCGATAGCCAGTCCACATCTTTAGGATTTTACCTTCCGGTGAAATCAATACGAAATGCGGGATGCTTCCGACTTTATAACGCGAGGCCAGACTTCGTCCTCCATTTTTCGGTTCATTCCATTGATAACCCGGCATCTTGTGTTCCTTCAGGTATTTGCTCCAGGAGATTTTTTCATCATTGGATATTCCTACCAAGGCCAATTTATCGCCATATAGATGGACAATCTCTTCCATTTCCGGTTCAGACATGCGGCAAGGGCTGCAGTAGATACTCCAGAAATCCAACAAGATGTATCGGCCTTGCAATTCTGACAAATGACGGGATTTTCCTTCAGCGTCATATAGTAAACCATCAGCCATATCGTCTCCTTCTTCCACTGTCGGAGCAGGGAAGGCATATGACTCAATGAGTTTTCCTTTCTTCGTTTCCTGCCATTCGGCCGGCATACGTGCGTACAACTGCTGGAAAACAGGACGAAAACTGCGCAATGAATCCGGAATTTTCCTTCTAATTCTTGAGCTTGACAAATGTTTCCTGCTCCAATGAGCAGGAAAAGGGAACACAATATCTGGATAGCGAGATTTCTTTTCATTTTCTAGTCAGTTTTATTGTATGGAATGTCCGTCTGTGGATTGGGTTTCCGGAACAGAGCCGAAGCGCTTTTGCAGGAACTCTTTCAGATTGTGGGTACCGACATCTTCTGTTGAGATACTTCCGTCTTTCTCTACGATTACATAGTGCGGAATTCCGTTGAACTGGAAAAGTTGGCGCATATATTTGTATTCAGTGTCTGTGAGCCGGTAACAGGCTTCTCCTTTCAGGTTCTTCTCTACATAGTCCGTGTAGGCCTTTCCCGGAGATTCTTTTTCGCTGGTTATATAGACGAACTGAAAATCGGGATGGTTGCGGTATTGTCTGCGCAGGTCGGCCGTAGCCTGTATGCCAGTCCGGCAGGGACCACAATAGATTCCCCAGAAGTCAATGAAGAGTACTTTGCCGGCATGAGGAGCAATGATATGGCGGAAAATATCGGTAGCTTTCCCCGCAGGAAGCTGGTAGGATGCTGTCCGTCCTGCCGGATGCAGTTCGTCAATCATATCCTTGACTGCAGTCTGCATATAGGGATGGGTAATGATTGCCTGTGTCTTTCCGATGAGGCATTCTGCATCTTTCCGGCTGGCCTGTTGTGCAACGATGGCACGCAGGTCGCGTACACGGGCTATCTGCCAGAGCAGGGGAGAGCGTTCATTACACAGCGCCTGAATGATACTGTCCTGTATCTCATACTTCTTTGCATATATCCGGATCAGTTTCTCATTATCCGGAAGTTTTTTGAAGTCTTCTTCACCTGCCAGACTCTTGTAAGCATTATTGGCTGCTTCGAGTGGGCCCATGTATTCAAAACGGTTGATGAAAACACTTATCCGGGAACAGGCCAGTGCTGACATTTCGTCCAGAGGCATTTGTTTCAGAAAGTCGTAATAGGAAGCATCCGGCTGCACCTGCAATACCTGATTGGCCGTGTCTTGCCGGGCATAATAGCTTCGGGGCATCTGATAGTCAAAATAAATCTCTCCTGCTTTGATGGCTGTATGGTTGCGGATCAGCGAAACTGCTTTTTGCGAAGTTGCATAAAGCCGGCAAAGTGAATCGGCTTGCTGCTGCCACCGGGCAGTGTACGGTTCCAGTTGTTTCTGAAACTGTGCCGGTGTCAGTGTCTTCTGGGCTTTATTCAGCTTCTCGTAAGGATAATCGATCAGGTCATTCAGGGTGACGGCCAGATAAGACAGTGCGGCTGTCTTTCCCATATAAGCCGTGTGAATGAGCGGATATTTGTTGTCGCGTGCCCGGCTTCGTGCCATGATGTCTTCCCAGTCCAGATACATCGTGACTGTGTCACCCGGTTCGGCATAGAAAGGAATCCACTGGTTGTTCAGGGTCAGGTTCTGGCAAACGGGATATGACAGGATAAATTTGCATTCGAAACTTCCGTCGGGATTGATGGGGACTACTGTGGGATAGTCTTTGCGGGTAATTTCATTGCTCAGATAAAGAATGCCGCTGTCGAATCCCAGTCTCGGATCATAACCTTTCAGATAGCCTTGCAGGTAAACGCTGTCCCGGCGGAAAAAGTCCGTGCCATATCCGTTGTCTGCATCCGGTATTGCCGGCTCTTTGCGGGTGCGTACGTAGCGTTGTTCCTCTCCGTCGTTAAGGGCAATGAGGCAGGAGCCGTCTTTCCGGGTAGTCAGTTTCAGGGTGATGGTGCTTCCGTCCTTGCGGTCGCTGGCAGTCATCAGGATGCGTTTCCCCTTTTTTCTGCATTCCACGGGAGTGTACAGCCGGTTGTTCAGGATGACGATGGAATCATAGATGCCGTAAGTCCAGCGGCTCTGTGCATCCTCGCTAAACCAGTTTCCCTCTACCGGTTCCAGAAGAGAACGGGGCTCAGAGGCATCAGCCACCAGTGAGATATCGAAAGTATTTCCTTCTCTTCCATTGGGATCTATGAAATGTATTTTCCGGGTTTCCTGGGGCAGAGGTTCGAACAGCAGTACGAAGTCCATTTCTCCCGAATCAGGAAGATAAGTTTCCTTTTTCAGTTCAATGCCTTCAGCTCCCGTTTGCTTGTAACGTATTCCGGTGGCAGTATCTTCCAGATAATTCTCTCCATCTTCCTTGATCCACCAGTGCGGCCGGAAAATCGCGTGGATGTAGACTTTTGTACACTCGGGGGTACGCTCGATCCGGGTAATGTTGCGGATACTTCCGTTGCGGGCCTTGAATGTCGGATTTTCAATTGTTTGTGCTGTCAGTATTCCTGGAAGCAGGATCAGCAGGCATAGGAGCAGCTGTCTGAGGTTTTGCCATGGTGTCTGCCGTTTATCGGTCAAGGATACGGTTGTGGCTGTTCTTGTTTTCATGTGTATAAAAGGTTTATGTATGGTCAGGTTTTATTTGTCAGTTTCGGATTCTGCAGATCGGGTTGAAACACAGATTGCCCCGTTTTTCGCCGCTTCTCCAAAAAGATCAACAGCCTGCTGGCCTTTCAGCACTTTGATGGATTTGATCTGGCTGGGTGAGAGAGCCTGTACAGCTGTTGCATCAGCAGCTTTTCCGTCTATGATGACCAGGGCCTTAGATGTCTGGGAGTCAAACCGGATGGTCGGGATATTTATGTCCGAAGCCTGCTCTTCTTTTTTCAGTTTGACTTGAATGATTCCTGTCTTGCTCTTGTCGGTCGTGTATTTGGCCAGAGAAGCCTGATCTTTCAGGACGGTAACTGACTGGATGCGCTGCGGATCGATGGCGCGGAAAATCTCCGGACTGACCTCCTGCCCGTTGACCAGAAGAATGACATCCTTGAGGGAAGAGTTGTAGCTTCCATTTTTCAGGAAGATGGAATTGCTGTTTTCGGGTTTGTCGGATGTTTTCGTGAAAGCAAACCTGATCGGTAGCGTCTGTTTCACTCTGATAGCCTGTCCTTTCCGCATGCCGGGTTTCCATCGGGGCATGTTTTTTATGAGTCTCAAACCTTCAGCATCAAGTTGCGGATCCACACTTTCTACCACTTCTGCATCGGTGATGCTGCCATCTTTGCTGACGATGAACTGTATGATCACCCGGCCCTGTATTCCGGCTTTCTGGGCTTCCTGCGGATATCGTATGTTGTTCCGGAGATAGGTATTCAGCGCTTCCATGCCACCAGGAAATTCAGGCATCTGGTCCAGAGCCGAAGAGGGTGCTGCGACTGCTGGCTGTACATTGGGCTGTATGCTGTCGTGTACGGCCGGAGCAATTACTTTGACGGCTGAAATCTCATCAGCTACGGCTGAGACCTCAGGACGGGCAAAGGCCGTAACAGCCAGTGCGGCCAATGGAAGTATATAGAGATACTTGGCCCGTGCCCACGGATTGGATTTTTCTTTTAACATCATAGTGATACGTTTTTTCAGTGAACTGTGATTAAAGCTGTTGGCCATAGAGTAGAGCCTTGTGCCGACAGCTTTTTTTATTAATAGCATCTGGTAATTTCTGGCGTTTACGCCTTCGCGCAGAACGGTTTCGTCGGCTTCATATTCATGGATATTCTGCAATTCCTGTTTCAGCAGCCATGCAGCCGGATTGAACCACTGTACGAAGATGCAGAGGTCGGCCAGCAGCAGATCCCATGAGTGGCGGTTGCGGATGTGGGCCAGTTCGTGGATGAGTATCTCGCGTCCGTTTTCTTCCAGATCCTTTCGGGCAATCACGATCCAGTGCATCCAGCTGAAAGGAGCAATGTCGTGATCGTGTACCACCAGCCGTACATTTTTCTCTTTCCGGTCAGGGAGATAGCTGTTCAGAGCTTCCCGTTTGCCCTGACGGATCAGTCTGCCCAGCCTGGCCAGTGAACAGAGGTTGCGTACGATGAAGAATACGATACCTGTCAGATAGACCAGCAGGGCTGCACGTAACCACAAGACTGTGGCAGACGGTGTTGTAGCTGCCATGCTTTCGCCTTCCGGCTGTATATCGGCCAGCAGGAGAAGCTGCTCCAGTGTGAGCATTGTTTCCTGTACAGCTGCCGGACTGTTTACACTGGCTTCGACCAGTGGAAGCAGGGAGGACAACACCAGCAGTCCCAGCAGGGCAAAACGGTTGAAACGGTGGAATGTGTCGCGGCTCATCAGCAGCTTGTAGAACAGGTAGAATACGGCCAGGCAGGCGGCGGATTTCAGTATGTAGACTAAAAAGGTTCCCATATCGTTATCTGGTTTTTCTGATTTGTTTCCGACTTATAACCGTCCCTCCTCTACCTTCTGTATCAGCTCCTTGAGCTCTTTCAGCGAAATGTCCTCCTCTTTCACCAGCGATGAAACGGCATCCCGGTAGGAATTGTTGAAGTATTTGCTGATGACACTCCGGAGCGTACGGCGGCTGAAGTCATCACGGCTCACGGTGGCATAGTACTGATAAGTGTTGCCATATGCTTTGTGGGAGAGGTAACCTTTCTCTTCCAGTCCGCGTACGATGGTGGACAGGGTATTGAAATGCGGTTTCGGATCGTCATAGAAAGCGAGCATTTCTTTCACAAACAGCGGGCCTTTTTCCCAGAAAAAGCCCATGATTTCTTCTTCTTTTGCAGTCAGTCCTTTCATGATTTTTTTCTTTTTCTGCAAATAACGAAAGTTTTTAGTTGATAAACTAATCTTTGTAGTTAATAATAGCTAAAGAGATAAATTTACTTTCGTTGCAGCTTGATCGTGCGGTCGTTGTGGCCTGATCGTGCGGTCGATTATTTTGCATTGACCAGTCAATGCGAAGGTATCGTGCGGTCGTTAAATATCCGGCGATAAAATTTTCTTCCTATGATAAATTTTCTACTTTTGTGGCGTATATCTTGAAATGGGGTTGTATATAGTGTAATAAACCGAATAATACGTATGAAAAAAGAAGTAAAGAGTCAACGTTTGCAATCGTTGGATGCCTTGCGGGGATTTGACATGTTTTTTATTATGGGAGGAGGAGCTCTGTTTGCCGGATTGGCAACCTGCTGTCCGATTCCGTTTTTTCAGGCAATAGCCAGGCAGATGGAGCATGTGCCCTGGCATGGGGTTGCTTTTGAGGATATGATTTTTCCTCTATTCCTTTTTATTGCAGGTATTTCCTTTCCTTATTCTTTGGAAAAACAGAAAGCGTGTGGGATGAGTTCGGCAGCCATCTACCGTAAGGTGATCCGCCGGGGACTGGTTCTGGTACTGCTGGGTTGCATTTACAACGGACTGCTGGATTTTGATTTTGCTCATTTGCGTTATGCCAGTGTTCTGGGACGTATCGGCCTGTCCTGGATGTTTGCAGCCTTGCTTTTTCTGAATGTGCGGACACGTGTCCGTATGGGAGTTGTAGCCTTGCTTTTTATCGGTTACTGGGCGCTGCTGGCCTGTTTCCCGGCGCCGGATGGCAATGGAGATCCTTTTTCCATGGAAGGGAGTCTGGTCGGTTATGTAGACCGGATGTTTTTGCCGGGACAGTTGTATTTGGGAATTCATGATCCGGAAGGACTTTTAGGTATTATTCCTGCTGTCGGAACAGCCTCTTTGGGTATGCTGACGGGGGAATGGATCAAGCGGGAAGGACTGCCTGAACTGCGGAAGGTCGTTCTGCTGGCCTGTGCCGGAGTGGTGCTGGTCATTGCCGGATGGATATGGGATCTGGTTTTCCCGATCAATAAAAATTTGTGGACAAGTTCGTTTGCCTGCCTGGTCGGTGGTATATCCATGCTGCTGTTTGCCTTGTTCTATTACTTGATTGATGTACGGCACTGTCATCGGTGGACTTTGTTTTTCCGGGTCATCGGGATGAACTCCATTACGATCTATCTGGCTCAGCGCTTCATTGATTTTAACTATACGGGCCGGTCTCTTTTCGGCGGACTGGCATCACTTTTCCCGGAATCATTCCAGCCGCTGATACTGGCGCTGGCCTATATTGTCGTTTGCTGGGGATTCCTGTACCTGCTTTATCGTCAAAGGATATTCCTGAAGGTGTAAATCATGTAATAAAATAAAAGACTATGAAATTAAGAAACAAAATGCTTTGGGCTGGATGTCTGGGTTGGTTGGTCGGGATCTCTCAGATCTGTGCACAGGATTATCCTGCCAGTCCGTTGGGGAAAGAGGGGTATCGTCTGATCTTTCATGACGAATTTGACGGAAAGGAAATAGACCGTTCCAAATGGATTCCGGAATATCTGCCTTCCTGGCCTGAGAACAGAAGTGTCTGTACACCTACGTATGAAATGAAAGATGGTATTCTCAGACTGATCATTGACAAAAATTCCAAGAATGAGTTTGGCGACGGGATGTACATATCCGGTTTTATGAGTGCGAGCCGTACCGGTATGCACCGTTATGATCCTAAAAGAAAGGCTCTTCACAACATCAAGACGGAAGCCACACAGATCAATCAGTATGGCTACTATGAGATGAGGGCCAAGATGCAGACTGGGGGAGGAGTTCATTGTGCCTGGTGGCTGATCGGCTTTGAGGATAATCCGGATCAGAGTTGTGAGGTTGATATTTTTGAGATTCTGGGAACGGATGAAAACCGTATCTGGTCGACCGTACACAGCTGGAAAGATTCCACTATCCAGTATCACACGGAGCATCCCTGGTTTGCCAATAAGAAACTGGCGGAGGAATTTCATGTCTATGGATTTGACTGGACGCCGGAAGGAGTGACCGTATACGTCGATGGCATACGGGTGATGAGCCATCAGGCCGCAATCACCTATCCGTTGATACAGATCATTTCTTTTTATGACAACAGGAAAGCGAAAGAAGCCTGGACAGGTACTTATGATCCTTCCGTTCCGTATCCGAAAAGTTTTGATATCGATTATATCCGTATGTATAAGAAGATTCCTGAGGGATATCATGCTGTTCCGGAAAGTGAATTGCAGATTGTTTCGGTTGAACCTGCCCGCCTGCAGGTTTCTGAGGGAGAGGCAAAGCTGCGCAATATCGACGGACATGTGACGAGGGAACTGTTGTGTACCCCTTCGTATGTCAATGTACATTATAACGACGGTACGGTAACCCAGCAGTTTGTTGAGTGGGAACCGTTGAGTGAGGAAGCTTTCCGCCTGGTGCAGAAACCTGGCACTGTCATTGTGAATGGAAAAATCAAGGGATTGCCGGAATCTTTGCTGAAGGAAAAAGAGGCGACATTGATTATAACGACAACCGGGAAAGCTGGGAAAAACGGCTGATAAAACAGCAAATACCAACTGATAAATATATTTTTAATCTGTATAAAACTTGATCTAACGCATGAAGTATTTATTGATTATCTGGGCTTGCCTGTGTACTTTGTTCAACCTGCAGGCCGCAGAATACAGTGTAGTTCCCAAACCTTTGTCGGTAAAGGAAACGGGTAAACCGGCTTTTGTGTTTACCTCCCGAACAGTTGTCTATGTCACTCCGGCTTCCAGACAGATCGGAGAATTGTGGATTCAGTCTGTCAGCCGTTCGCTTCCCTTTCAGTTGCAGCTGAAGGAAGTGGCCAGTGTAAAAGGGAAGAATGGCATCGTGTTTGATCTGTCGAAGAAAAACCGTTCGTCGGAGGCATATACGCTGGATGTCAGTGATAAAAGAATTGTTGTCAGGTCGGAAGGTCTGGCAGGACTCTTCTACGGAGCGCAGACACTGACACAGCTGATGCCTCCCGAAGTGGTAGGAAAAGAAAAACTGGAAGGTGACATTACCGTGCCGTCGCTTCAGATCAATGACAAGCCTCGCTTCCAGTGGAGAGGATATATGAAGGATGTCAGCCGTACATTCTATTCGGTTGATGTGCTGAAGAAGTATATTGATATCATGTCTCTTTACAAGATGAATACCTTGCATCTTCATCTGACGGACGACCAGGGATGGCGGGTGGAAATAAAGAAATATCCGCGGCTTACTTCCGAGAAGGCTACACACTATCCCGTGCAGTTTGGCCAGCCGGAAGGAAGAAGCGGATTCTATACGCAGGAAGAACTGAAGGATCTGGTGGCTTATGCTGCTGCCCGCCATGTGCAGATTGTTCCGGAAATAGACGTGCCGGGACATTGCTGGCCTGTGCTTATTAATTATCCGGAACTGGCTGTCAATGATTCGTTCTACCCGGATTATGTGATGCCGTTCTGCGAGACTTATCATGTGTGGGGCCATCAGTTTACTCCCAACACGTTGGATCCGTCGAATGAGAAGGTATATCAGTTCCTTGATGATGTGTTTACTGAAATTGCAGCCATATTTCCTTCTGAATACATTCACTTCGGAGGAGATGAAGTCCGTCATATCCTGTGGGAAAAGAATGAGCATATTCAGAACTTCATGAAGGAAAAAGGAATGAAGAATGTCATGGAACTTCAGAGTTATTTCGTGACGAGAGTTTCGGCCATCATTGCAGGCAAAGGCAAGAAGCCGATCGGATGGAATGATATTCTGGCTGATGCCGGCAATCTGCCTGAAAATGCTCACATCATGTCATGGCTTGGCAGTTCTGCGGTAAAGGATGCGGCAAAGTATGGTTTCCCGACGATTGCCACTCCTGCCAGTCATCTGTATTTTGACATCCGTCAGGGTACACCGGATGACGGCTTGCTGTCGGACCTGGCTTATCCTTATGCCATCACGTTGAGCGATGTCTATGGATACGATCCGGCTGAAGGTCTGACTTCGCGGGAGCTGGACTGTCTGCTGGGAGTGCAGGCGAATATGTGGCCGGCTGTGCCGCAGGAGGTGAAAGACATTAATCTGCAGAACTTTCCGCGACTGCTGGGACTGGCTGAAATTGCCTGGGCAGACGGCAAGAAGGACTTTGCTGATTTTGAGAACCGCATGAATACGCAGTATAAGAGACTGGATGCCCTGAAAGTTGACTATTACCGTCCTGACTGTCATGTCATCGCAACCTGGTCGCCGGAAAAGGTTTCTTTCATTGACTATACGACATGGGAATTTGATGTCACTGATAAGGTGTATGACAACGGCCGTGCGATGGCGGGGCTTTTCTATACCAAGGGGAATGACCGACTGAACATCAAGAGTATGCAGCTGCTGGAAAACGGTAAGGTCATAGCTGAAGATCTGCACCGGGGATTTGCTGATGAAACCCGTACCACCGGAAAAAGAAAGAATTATCTGTATTATCTGGATGTGAAGAACTACCGGAAAGATGCGAAATATACACTGAGAATGGAAGTTTCCGGTTACCGGGGTACGGACTCTTATGGAAATGTGATCTTTAGCCTTTCTCCTTATGTGCCTTTCCAGAGTGTGGAATCGGATAAGACAGGCAGGAAGTAACTTAATGAATCATTCTGAAATATGGATCAAAAGAAAATAGCCCGTATAGAAGTTGTAGATGCATTGAGAGGGATTGCTTTGTTTGCAATTGTCATCTTGCATTGTTTTGAGCATTATAATCTGTATTGCATTCCGGAAGGTACTCCCCAATGGCTGAAAGCACTGGATAAGGGAGTATGGGATACAACGTGGTTTCTGATGGCTGGAAAAGCTTTTTCCACCTTTTCACTGCTTTTCGGACTGAGTTTCTATATTCAGTACTGCAATGCTGCCCGAAAAGGAATTCCGTTTAAAGGGAGATTTGTCTGGAGAATGTTTCTGCTTTTCTTGTTCTCTCAGTTTCATTCTTTGTTTTACAACGGTGATATCCTTTTGCTGTATGCAGTGATGGGTGTCTTTCTGGTTGCAGTATCTGGATTTTCTACCAGGACGGTGCTTGTGATAGCTTCCGTTATGATTATTCAGCCGGTGGAATGGATCAGGGTTATCTGTACCTTATGCGACATTCCGTTTCTGGAATACGGAAACAATTGGCTGAAGTATGCTGTGCTGGCCAAGCCTGTCATGGAATCTGGAAGTTTTCTGGAAGTGGTGCAGTCCAATATAACTTACGGCCAGTTGTATGGAAATCTGTGGCAGATAGAAAACGGAAGAATCTTTCAGATCGGAGGACTGTTCCTGTTTGGAATGGTGGCAGGAAGACTGTCTCTGTTTCAGAACACCCGGGAATCCATGACGGTCTGGAAGAAGATTTCTTTATGGTCTGCTGTCCTGTTTATACCGCTGAATCTGTTGCGCATGGTATACCCCGGGATTGCGAAAGGGGACAAGGCGCTGCTGATGCCGCTTGATATAGCCGTACCGTCGATCTGCAATTTCTTGCTTATGTGTTTTCTGGTAAGTTGTTTCGTCTTGTTATGGTATGACAAGGGGAACGGCTATAAGTTCCAGCGTCTGTTTATTCCTTTCGGAAAGATGAGTCTTACCAATTATATTGCACAGTCAGTGATCGGTGTTTCTGTCTTTTATGGTTTTGGACTGAATCTGTATAAGTCAACGGGGGCAACTGCCTGTCTGTTGATCGCAGTCTTCATATTTGCCGTATTGCTGGCATTCAGTCGTTTCTGGCTGTCATGTCACAGACAGGGACCTCTGGAATGGATCTGGAAGAGATTAACCTGGATCAACTCCGGCAAGCAGTAAACAGACATTGGGTGTCTGTGGGAGGAGGGTGTGTCAAAACTCCCAATATAAATAAAAAAAACTCGTTGTACGTTCTT
>OGRM01001939.1_pt1 | contig 11180 bp, 10 predicted proteins | sample 1553491 | NCBI WGS metagenome assembly OGRM01 (sample SAMEA2580110, study PRJEB22360) | human gut metagenome | biome: human gut; feature: human-associated habitat; material: faeces | place: Denmark | collected 2008/2010
TAGCCATACGATCGAATTCAGCCGTGAACTGTGGATCGAACGGGAAGACTTTATGGAAGATGCTCCGAAGAAATTTTTCCGTATGACTCCCGGCCAGGAAGTTCGCTTGAAAAACGCTTATATCGTAAAATGTACAGGCTGCAAGAAAGATGAGAACGGCGAGATTACGGAAATCTATTGCGAATACGACCCGAACACCAAGAGCGGAATGCCGGACAGCAACCGGAAAGTAAAAGGTACGCTCCATTGGTTGAGTTGTGCACACTGTCTGTCGGCAGAAGTCCGTCTGTACGACCGCCTGTGGAAAGTGGAAAACCCGCGCGACGAGATGGCGGCTATCCGCGAAGCAAAAAACTGCTCGCCTTTAGAAGCAATGAAAGAGATCATCAACCCGGACTCCTTGAAAGTATTGACAAATTGTTATGTCGAAAAGTTCCTGGCAGACTCCAAACCGCTCGACTACCTACAGTTCCAGCGTATCGGCTATTTCAATGTAGATAAAGATTCTACAGTCGATAAATTAGTCTTCAACCGCACAGTATCCTTGAAAGATACATGGAGCAAGGTAAAAGATAAATAATATCCCAATGGGATAATGTGCCAATGGAAGAATGCAATTGCATTGGCATATTGGCACATTGATTAACAATTATATAGTATGAAGAAAAAAGATATTTCACGCCTGTTACAACGTTATCTGACCGGCCACCAGGAAGGTAAGGACGCCTATTTTGATGCCGATGAAATCGATGAACTGTTGGACAGTTTTGAAGAATCCGATGATTATACTTACTATGATGAAGTCCTGGCTCTAGGGCTACGGCTTCATCCCGGTAATCCCGATTTGCAGATCAGGCAATGCAAGTCGTATGTCTACAACGAGGACTATGACAGTGCGCTCGCTCTGATCGAATCAATAGCTGAAACCGACAATCAAGATCTCGACATGCTGCGTCTCGAATGTTACGTCATGCAAGATTCGTATGACAAAGTAATCGGACATGTAGAAAAACTCATCGCCAACAAATGCGAGTATTTAGAAACGCTATTCGAATATATCGCACCAATCTTAGGGGATGTGGAAATGACTAAGGAAGCACACGATTTCATCAATCGCGGACTTATGCTTTTCCCGGACAACCTGATCCTGAAAGACGAGCTTTGCTATAATTTAGAAATAGAGGGCGATATAAAAAGAGCGATCGAGGTCTGTAACGAACTGATCGACAAGAACCCCTACTCCAACGACTACTGGTTCACTTTGGGTCGCCTCTATTCCATCAGCGGAGACTATGAGAAAGCGATCGAAGCATTCGACTTTGCCCTCACATGCGACGATTCGAACGAAGAGTTGAAGATTCTGAAGGCCTATTGCCTGTACATGAACGAAAATTACGAGAAGGCAATCGAGGTATATAATGATATTGCAACGACCGACGATATCCACATTCGCATCACTCCCCTGCTTGCCGAATGCTACATTAAGCTGGAGAACTACGAAAAGGCTTATGTTTTGCTGAAAGAGCTACTAAGACAGAACCGTCAGCTGAAAGATTCAAGCATTTATATCAATTATATCCGATGTTGTGTCGAAACAGGACGTGACAAAGAAGCCTCTGATGCCCTGATGCAAGCGTCCAGGCTATTCCCGAAGAATATCCGCATCCTTTCCTTACTGGCCCTTACATATCTGGAAAACGGAGACGAACACAAGGCTATGGAAGCAACTGAACGCCTTTTCACCGCCCTCGACCAAGTGGAAGACAAGCAGCAAGAAGACTTCGAGAGCTTATACCGTGCCGGCCAATATTTGTTTATGAAAGGAGATATCGACAAAGCCTTACAATACTATAAGAAAGTGTTGGAAGGCAGTCCGGAAATGCCTTATATGCATCTTCATATGGCAATGGCATATCTGGCAAAAGGAGATATGAAACATTTCGGTGAGCACTACAGGCAGACATCTCCCGAAGAATTGCTCGATTATCTAAAAAATGCCGGACTCAGTTATGAAGGGATAATCGAGCGTATCGGCAGCAAACATATTCCACCGGAAGACCTGGTGAAAGAATTCCTCAAGAATAAGGATAATAATAATTAAACATGAAAAGAAATCTAAAAGACTACGGCCTCTTAGTTCTAAAAGGCATGGGTATGGGTGCGGCAGACGTCGTGCCTGGCGTATCAGGCGGGACCATCGCCTTCATTGTCGGAATCTATGAAGAGTTGATCGACTCGATCAAAAGTATTAACGGAGCCAGTCTCAAACTGCTTTTTACCGGAAAAATCGCGGCATTCTGGAAAGCAATCAATGCCAACTTCCTGCTATCCATCATTGCAGGGATCGGGATCAGTATCTTCTCGTTGGCAAAAATCATCACTTGGCTGTTGACAGACCACCCTATTCTGGTCTGGTCCTTCTTCTTCGGATTGGTACTTGCTTCCACCTGGTTCGTTTCCAAAGATATCAAGAAATGGGATTGGAAAACGATCCTGAGTTATATCATCGGGATCGTTATTGCATTCTACATAACGGTTGCGACACCAGCCGAGACACCTTCCAACCTGTTCTTTATCTTCCTTTGCGGAGCGATAGCCATCTGTGCCATGATCCTGCCGGGTATATCGGGTAGTTTCATCCTAGTGCTGTTAGGCAAATATTTTTATATCATGGAGGCGGTAAAGACATTCAATATTCCCGTAATGTTAGTGTTTATCTGCGGTGCGGCAATCGGTATCACCAGTTTCTCCCGTGTACTTTCGTTCGCTCTCCGCCGGTTCCACGACATTACGATCTCCGTATTGGCCGGTTTTATGCTCGGTTCGCTAAACAAGGTTTGGCCTTGGAAGGAAACGATCGAGACTTATACAGACAGTCATGGCGTTGTAAAGCCTTTAGTCGAAGCCAACATCATGCCGAATCAACTTGTTTGGGAAGCTGTCGGCCTGATAGTTTTAGGCTACGCCATCGTTTACTTCTTGGAAAAGCTCTCGATGAAAACATCGAAATAATAAATTACAACAAAAAAAGAGGTCAGCAGCATCATTTTTTGCAGTTGAACCTCTTTTTTATTCTCACTCCACCCCACCTTATCATAAGGTCGTGTATACAAACGCCTCTACCGCATGAGTAAGGATATAGGCGGCAGGCGTAGGATGGGGTGCCGAATAGCCTTTTTTCAACTCTTCGAGCATCTCTTTCTTTCCCGTCCCCAAGACCGGGACCAGCAACGGCGAATCGTTCAGGATCAGCGGGCCGGTCATCGTGATACGGAACTGATGGGATTCGGGATGTTGGGAAACGGCGTAATTACGGCTGTCCGTCAACAGCGGCAAGGTATCCGGAAAAATGGACGCAGTATGCGCATCACCTCCGATACCCAGGATGACGCAATCAAAATAGGGTAATTGCCCGTGCCGGGGCAGATACTCTTTCACGACACGCGAATAACGCATCGCTTCCGTACCAGGTTCCACTTCTCCATGAATGCGGTGCACATGACCGGCGGGTATATGCAGCGGCTTGAACAAAAGCTCGTTGCATGTCCATAATTACTGTCCGGGTCAGTTGGCGGAACACATCGTTCATCGACCCAAAAGAAACGGATCGCATCCCAGTCGATCTTATCCTTATATTCATCCACCCAAAGAGCGAACATCTTCTGTGCCGTCCCTCCTCCCGACAAAGCGAGGTTGAAAGGCAGGCCGTCATCTTTCCGGTCCATATACCGGATCAGCTCTCCGGTCATTGCCCGGAGGGCCTCTTTATCATCTTTAAAATTCTCTATGATCATAATCATCCTTTTTTATCATTGACAACTTTGGCAAGGGCAATCCTTCGGTGTCATCCCCAACTTGGCCTTTTCGATCGGACCGTCTTCACCTGGGGCGTAGAAGAACAGGTTCTTCGCACCCTCCTCCTTCCAATGATGAAGGATCGGGTCGATCAGCCGCCAGCTTGCCTCCAAAGCGTCGCTACGGGCATACAAAGTCGAATCGCCCAACATGGCATCAAGCAACAGACGCTCATAGGCATCGGGCAGATAGTTCTTCGAAAGCGAATCATAGCGAAAATCCATACCCACCTGCTTCACCGTGAAACCGGCTCCCGGCATTTTCAGACCGAACTTCAGCGTGATGCTCTCGTCCGGTTGGATACGGATAATCAGTTTATTACAGGAGCCTCCCGAACATTGTCCGGCGAAAAGCTGGTGAGGAGTGGACTTGAAGTTCACTACGATCTCCGAACTCTTTTCCGGTAATTTCTTCCCAGTAAAGATATAGAACGGGACATCGCTCCAGCGCCAGTTATCGATAAACATTTTCATAGCGACGTACGTCTCCGTGGTGGAGTCAGGCGCCACATTCTTCTCTTCCCGGTAGCCGTCGTACTGGCCACGCACAATCAGGTTGTCCATATCATGCGTCTTATACGGACGCAAAGCGCGGAACACCTTCACGATCTCGTCACGGATCGGCTCCGGGTCAAACACCGAAGGCGACTCCATCGCCGTAAATGCCATCAGTTGCATCAAGTGGTTCTGGATCATGTCGCGCAAAGCCCCCGCCCCGTCATAATATTTCCCGCGATTCTCCACGCCAAGCGTTTCCGAGGCACTGATCTCGATCGAGTCGATATAATTACGGTTCCACAACGGTTCGAATATGCCGTTGGAGAAACGGAGCACCAGGATGTTCTGCACCGTCTCTTTCCCCAGATAATGGTCGATACGGTAAATTTCCTTCTCATCGAAGATATGGATGAGATGCTTGTTCAGACGTTCGGCCGATTCGAGGCTCGTTCCGAAAGGCTTCTCCACGATCACGCGGCGCCAACCGTCCTCGCTTCCGGCAACATTCATCCCATTTTCTTTCAGGCAGGTCGGGATCAACTCGTACATCACCGGCGGCGTGGCAAGATAATAGATGATCTTGTCCGGCAACTGCTGCTCTTGCCGTAACTGATGGATACGATCTTTCAGTTTATGGTATCCGGCGGAATTGGTCGAATCGAACGCAAGGTAAAAGACACGGCGGAGGAAACTGTCCAGTTCGACATCATCCACCTCCTTGTTCTTCAGGGATTCCCGGATATGCACCTTTTCGAAAGCGCGGTACTCGTCATCCGTATATTCCGTACGGGCCGCCCCCAAGATGCAGAAACGTTCCGGCAATAAGCCCCGAACGTGTAATTCGTAGAGCGAGGGCAAGAGCTTCCGCCCCGTCAGGTCGCCGGAAGCTCCGAATATGACTAATAATTGATTGCTTGCTGTTTTCATTTGCTTTTTTAATTTAATGATGTCAGAACTTTCCGAAAGCCTCAAAAATCATTTTTTAAAGCAGCGGAACTCCCGAAAGCCCCAAAAATCATTTTCGAGGGTGGCAGAACTTTCCGGAAGCCTCAAAAAACATTTTTGAGGGTGGCAGAACTTTCTGAAAGCCTCAAAAAACATTTTTGAGGATGGCGGAACTCTACGAAAGCTTCAAAAACTATTTTTGAGGTTTTCGGAAAGTTCCAAAACAGTAGAATCAGACGCTATACGTGCCCGAAACCGTATTGCCTCCTTCCCCAGTCCAATTGGTGTGGAAGAAATGACCACGTTCGCGATCGGTACGTTCATAAGTATGGGCTCCAAAATAGTCGCGTTGAGCCTGAATCATATTCGCTGCCGAATACAGCGTGCGCAACCCATCAAAATAGTTTAGAGCTGAACTCATGGCAGGCAGGGCGACACCGCTCAGCGCACCTTCGGCGACAATCCAGGCAGGAAGAGCCTCCTGTATCTTAGTGTGGAAAAAGTCATCGAAGAGCAGGTTTTCCAAGTCCGGGTCCTTCCGGTATGCCTCCGTGATCTTTTGCAGGAAGACGGAACGGATGATACACCCCTTACGCCAGATGCGGGCAATCGTCCCGTAATCCAAATCCCAACCATAATGCTCGGAAGCGTGGCGAAGCAAGGAGAATCCCTGTGCATAGGAAATCAGCTTGGCTGCGTATAGTGCCTGACGGACGTCTTCAATTGAAAGTTGAAAGTTGAAAGTTGAAAGTTGAGCGTTGTCTGATAACTTTCCACTTTCAACTTTCAACTTTCCACTATAAAGTCTTGCCGCCTTTATTCGTTCGGGATACAAGGCCGAGAGCAAGCGGGCGTAAACCGCTTCGGTGATCAACGTCAGCGGATCATTCTCGTCCATCGCTGCAATCGCGCTCCATTTGCCGGTTCCCTTCTGTCCGGCGACATCCAATATCTTGTCGAGCAACGGTTTTCCGTCTTCGTCACGAAAACGCAGAATATTGGCGGTTATCTCGATCAGGAAACTATCCAATTCTCCTTCGTTCCATTCGTCAAAGACGACGGCCATCGCATCGTTGTCCAATCCTTTCCGGTTTTTCAACAGCGAATAGGCTTCGGAAATAAGCTGCATATCACCATATTCGATGCCGTTGTGCACCATCTTCACAAAATGGCCGGCTCCCCCCGCTCCGATCCACTCGCAGCAAGGCGAACCATCGTCCAACTTGGCGGAAATTCCCTGCAAGATGTCTTTCACCAGCGGCCAAGCTTCCACCGAACCTCCGGGCATCACGGACGGGCCGTGCAAGGCTCCTTCCTCGCCTCCCGAAATTCCGGTTCCGACGAAATAGATCCCTTTCTTTTCCAACTCCTTCACACGACGTTCCGTGTCGTGGAAGTCAGAATTGCCTCCGTCGATAATTACATCGCCCGACGAAAGGAAAGGGAGCAATTGCGAGATCAGCTCGTCTACAGGACGCCCCGCTTTGACCATCATCATGATGATATGAGGACTTTTCACCGAGTCGACCAATTGTTCGATCGAATGCGTTCCGATAAAACGTTTGCTTTTGCCCCGGCCATTGATAAAACGGTCTACGACTCCCTCTTCGCCGGGTACGCTCCGGTTATATACGGCAACCGTGAAACCTTTGCTCTCCATATTGAGCGCCAGGTTCTCGCCCATCACGGCAAGCCCGATCAATCCTATATTTGCTTTCATATTTCAGTTGTTTTTATGTTGAATTCTATTTAAGGAACATTCTTTTTAACCTAATTGTTCCCAATGAGCATCTATTTATTGCTTTGTTTTCTCTCTGGAAATCCGTCATTTCTCATAAACTTTAGATACATTTGAACTCACAAACCATCTGAAACATTATAAGACGGATAAAATGAATAAAGCAATAATAGCCATCGACTCTTTTAAAGGCTGCCTGACCTCGGAAGAAGCCGGAAGTGCAGTAATGGAAGGTATCAAAACGATCTTTCCCGATTGCGAGACCTTGCTGTTTCCGATCGCCGACGGAGGCGAAGGAATGTTAGACATACTCACCTCCGCAACAAAAGGGAAATACCGGACCCTGCCGGCACACGGTCCTTTGATGGAGCTCGTGCAGGGACGGTACGGTATTTCGGGCGACGGGCAAACAGCTCTGATCGAGATGGCAGCCGTCAGCGGCTTGCCTTTGGTTCCCGAAGACAAAAGGAATCCGATGCTGACGACTACTTACGGGACGGGAGAACTGATTCTTGACGCCCTCGAACAAGGTTGCCGCCACTTTATCGTGGGCATAGGCGGCAGTGCCACCAACGATGCAGGGTTAGGTATGCTGCAAGCCTTAGGGTTTCGTTTCCTGGACAAGCAGGGAAATCTGTTGGGGACAGGAGGCAGGATCATGTCGCAGGTAGCCTCCATCGATACATCTGCCGTACATCCGGCTTTAAAGGAGGCCCGCTTCACGATTGCCTGCGATGTACGCAATCCCTTCTGCGGGTCTGACGGGGCGGCTTACGTATTCGCTTCGCAAAAGGGAGCCGATGCCAAGATGGTCAAAGAACTGGATACCGGTATGCAGGCACTTTCACGGGTTATCCTGTCGACTACTGGCAAAGACATTTCGGATATCCCCGGAGCTGGGGCAGCCGGAGGAATGGGCGGAGGTTTCCTTGCGTTCCTGAATGCCGAGTTGAAACCGGGTATCCGCCTGATGCTCGACGTGCTGGACTTCGGTAAGAGAATAACGGGAGCCGACCTGATCTTTACCGGTGAAGGACGGGCTGATCGGCAAACAGTGATGGGGAAAGTGCCTTCCGGTATCTTGGAAGAGGCCCGGAAACAAAATATTCCCGTCATAGTACTTGCAGGAAGCATAGAAGATGCAGCTCAAATGAACCGGGCCGGCTTCCAGGGAATATTCTCGATCACACCCGGTCCAGTCACAATGGAGAAAGCGATGGAACCGGAATTTGCGAGAGAAAATATCCGCAGGCTGGTGACTCAGATTTGTTCGGTAATCCACCCGTTCGCCACGCGCTAAAACAAGAAAAATATGTACACGGAATATCAACCTTGCGGACTATTGTCGGCCTACATTGATAAATATTGGGTATTCAAAGGAAAAACCGAACTCGGCACGTACTTCAAAATATTGCCGGACGGTTGCTGCGACTTTATCTTTTCCATTGGAGACACTGCACAATGTGTCGGCACGAACCAGCCGGTCATGCAACCCTATCGTTGCTTCTTCGTCGGTCCGATGACTACTTTCTCGGAATTGGTCACGAACACGCCGAGCGTTCACATGCTGGGAGTCCGTTTCCATCCTTGCGGGTTAACCGCTTTCTGCAAACCGCCTCTCTCTGAATTTACGAACCAGAGGATAAGCTGCAACGACTTGACGCTTCTCTTTACAGACTCGTTTGCCGAATCATTATGTGAAGCACAGACTTTACAGCAGCAGATTTGCCTGATCGAACGGTTCCTTATCCACCGCCTGAAAGACAACTATGAGATTGATCCTCAGATCCCGTTCGCCGTGCAGCAGATTAATCGCTCGAAAGGGCGTCTCCCGATCCTGCAATTGATGGATGAAATCTGCATTTGCCAACGTCATTTCGAACGCAAATTCAAAGCATATACCGGCTATACTCCAAAAGAATACAGCCGGATCATGAAATTCAGAAACACCATCGACCTGCTGAAAAATTGCGTACCGGACAACCTGCTTACGATTGCCGTTGAAGCGGGCTATTACGACCTCTCCCACTTCAATAAGGAAATCCGGCAGTTATCCGGCAATACACCGGCTTCTTTCCTCTCGATCCCTATCCCCGAAGATGTCTTGCTGACTTACCTGGAATGAAAAAGTCGTTTTTTTACAATAGAGCAGGGCAGTTCCACCCCTACATTTGCACGTAACTAATAAAACATTGAAATATGAAACTTATGAAAGAAAAAGCAGAACAGTTATTGCAACGTTGCGAGGTTGTGGTTATTACTTCCGTCAACGAAGAAGGGTATCCCCGCCCTGTCCCCATGAGCAAAATCAAATCGGAAGGATATTCCGTGGTCTGGATGGCAACCGGCAACGACTCTCTGAAAACGAAAGATTTCCGTCTGAATCCCAAAGCAGGCTTATGCTATAGCGAAAATGGCAATAGCGTGGCATTAACCGGAGAGGTAGAGGTAATTACCGATGCTGAAATAAAAAAGGAGCTCTGGCAGGAATGGTTTATCGCACACTTCCCGTTAGGACCGGCTGATCCGAATTATGTCCTGCTCAAATTCAAAGGACAAAAGGCTACGATCTGGATCGATGGGGTATTTATTCACGAATAGCCAGATTCAGATTAGAAATTCTTCTTCTCATCGATAATATATTCCGGACGTGCTTTGATCTCGTCAAACAAGATGCCGATATATTGCCCTAACACACCGACTGTCAGCAATTGAACGCCGCCAAAGAAAATAACGGAGGTCATGATGGAAGTCCAACCTGTTTCAGCATTGCTGAAGCCGTATATCTTGCCTAAAGTAAACCAGACGGCCAGCACGATGCCGACCAATACGGCGATAAAGCCCAAGCTTGTCGCCAGGCGCAACGGTTTCTTGGAGAAATAAAGCATAGCGGTGGTGGCAAACTTCCACATTTTGCTGAACGGATATTTCGTTTCTCCGGCAATACGTGCCTCTCGTTCATAATAGAAAGGAACCTGCTTGAAGCCTACCCAGCTGATCAGTCCGCGAATATATTTTCCACGCTCCTGAAAACGGTCGAACTGATCCATCACCTTGCGGTCTATCAAGCGGAAATCGCCTGTATCTAACGGGAAATTCACATCACTCATGTAGTTCAGCATACGGTAAAAAGCCTTCGCCGTCACTTTCTTGAAAAGCCCTTCCCCTTCGCGGGACTTGCGGACGCAATAAACCACGTTCGCCTGCTCCTTTTCCTGCAATTCGAGAATGGATGGGATAAGTTCGGGAGGGTCCTGCATATCGGCATCCAGAATGACAGCCAAGTCGGCATCGCAATTGTTGATACCTGCCGTGACAGCCGGCTGATGTCCGAAGTTACGGGAGAAATGGATCACCTTCACCTGCGGATCGGAAGCCGCGATCTCGTCCAGCATCAGACGCGTCCGGTCTCTACTGCCGTCGTTGATATAGATAATTTCCGTTAAAACAGGGAGCTTATGCAACGCCTCCCGTGTACGCCGGTATGATTCGGCAATGACCAACTCCTCGTTATAACAAGGGACTATGACCGCAAGTTTCTTCATCTGCATTTAAGCTTTAAACGTATAAAACTTATTCATGATAAAATTAATCACCGTGTAAAAAGCCATTGCTATCAATTGGTTATAATATGGGTCGATCGACAGGTATGGATTCAGGACATACACTAAAAGCCCCAATTGCAACAGATAACACACTCCGAACACGACACCGAAACGGACGGCACTGCCGATCCATCCAGCCGAACTTCGGAATGTCCATTGCTTATTCCATATAAAACTATTCAATACGCCTGCTACATAACCGACCATATTCGAAACAACATCCGAACATCCGAACAACTTCATCATGATCCAGATGACAACGGCGGTTATCACCGTATTACTCACTCCCACTATACCATATTTAATGGCTTGCTTGACTGTTTCCTCCATTCTTTTTTATAATCTCTTCCACTTCCTCGGCCGACAACTCCTTCACATTCGTGATCGTGAAGACCTGCGAAAGAAAGTTTCCATACTGGTTACATTCGTTGATCACCTTGTCCAGCGCCTGCTTGATATCTGCCCGGACAGGGATCAGGAAAACCAGCTCCATATATTTTTCACCTATTGTCAACCGCTCGATTTCGCAACCCGCCTTTT
>OGRM01001941.1_pt1 | contig 11174 bp, 8 predicted proteins | sample 1553491 | NCBI WGS metagenome assembly OGRM01 (sample SAMEA2580110, study PRJEB22360) | human gut metagenome | biome: human gut; feature: human-associated habitat; material: faeces | place: Denmark | collected 2008/2010
GGCTGGGGAAGCGCCTCGTCGGCGAGCGCCTGGGCCGGGCCGACCGCCACGAGCCCCAGCGCCGGGATGGTGAACACCGCCGCCCCCGCGAGCGCGAGCGCCGAGCGGCGCACCAGCTGCTTGGGCCTTCCAACATACTTCATGCTGCGTTCCTGTTCTGCGTTCGATGTCGGTTCAGTTGGCATAGATTATAGCCGCGCCCGGGGCTCCCGCAGGGGATCCTGGCGTATTCGTTCAGTTCGCATCCCCCAATTCGGGAAGCCTCTCCATATAGGTCTTCACCGCTTCTTCCCACGGACGCATCTCGTCGCCTATCGTCACCTCGAGGTGCGCGTTTTTCAGGCTCGAGAAATGCGGCCTGTCCGCAGATTGCGGGAAGCGCTGTTTGTACTCGACGCTCGTCAGCGGCTCTTTCTCGCAGGGAATCCCCGCAAGATCGACCACCGCGCAGGCAAAGTCGAACCACGAGCACGTCCCGTTGTTGGTGCAGTGGTAGACGCCGTATTCTTGCGTCAGGGCCAGCTTGAGGATTTCGTATGCCAGGTCGTTGGCACTTGTCGGGTTTCCGAACTGGTCGGCAACGACGCTGATCTTTCCGAACTTCTTTGCCAAGCGGATCATCGTCTTCGCAAAGTTCTTGCCCTTGTACCCATACAGCCACGCCGTGCGCACGATAAAGTAGCGCGAGCACAGCTCCTTGACCGCTTCTTCGCCCGCGAGCTTGGTACGCCCGTAGGCCGAGATGGGCTTGACCGGATCGGTCTCCACGCGCTCGCCTTCTTCGTTACCCGGGAAGACGTAATCGGTAGACACTTGAACAAACTTGGCGCCGTGCTCCTCGCACGCTCGAGCCAGATGAGCCGGACCCAAGTGGTTGACTGCGTCGGCGGCGACTCCATTCGACTCGCATCCATCGACGTTGGTGTATGCAGCAGCGTTGACGACGAGGTCATAGCCTTTTGACAGCTCGGATGCGACCGCATTCTCATCAGTGATGTCCAGTCCATCGGAGTCCAGGGCAACAACCTCGGCATCTCGGTAATCAGCGGGGAGCGGACCGATTTCGGCTCGCATATCGTGCAGCACGCGCTGCAGCTCGGTTCCCAACTGTCCGTTTGCACCAGTGATGAGAATCTTCAAGATATTGCTCTTTTCGTTGATTGCATCTTCGAGAAATGGTGCCCCCTGTGGGATTCGAACCCGCGACCTTCTGCTCCGGAGGCAGACGCTCTATCCAGCTGAGCTAAGGGGACACATGTGGGTATTATAGCGAGTCCGCAGACGAGTTGATGGCTCCTCTTGTTGATTTTGCATCATGCGGTGAGTATGCGGGCGGGCGGATGGGCGAGCGCCGCGAGGACGCGCAAGGGAGTGGACGGCCGGGTGCCGTGAAAGCACACAGGGGGGGACGGAATATGGCGCGAGAAGGCGCAAGGGCGACGGAAAGCAGCCCGGTAACGTCGCCCTCAGCCGGTTCCGCGACAGCGCGTCTCCTGGGATGCCGCTAGGGCATGCAAGGGAGACGAAATATGGCACGGAATGGCTCGAGGGTGACGGATATCGCACTGATTCTGTCACCCTTGAACGGTCCCGTGGCAATGTGAACGCAGAAATGCCGCGACCGCATGCAAGGGTGAAGGACTGCACCCCAAAGGTATCGCCCTTGGAGCGTTTCGCGGCCGCGCGGTCTGCGCCTTACCTGCCAATAATCGACGCGAGCCTGCTCCCGAGCTTCCACCTCTTCGATGCATAGACCGAATCGAGCTCGGCGCGCGTACGTGCGAGCTCTTTTTCAAGCTTCTCGGCACGGGTTTCCAACAAGGAGATATACTCGTCCTTCGTAGAAATCGCCTCGTTAAATCGCACGGTGGCTTCGCAGTGGCCCTCCTGTTCCTCAAGAAGCAGACGGGCGAGCCCATGGTAGTCAACTTCGTGAGCTTCTGCCCGCTCAAGGCCCTCGAGTTGAGACTTCAAGAGCCCACGGCACCGTTCGAGCGCAGCTTCTGTGTTCTTTGGGCGAGAGTCCGAGCCTTGCATCATCCGATTTGCCACCAGCGGCTCCGGCACCGTGACGAGCCTCGTCTTCCGGAACATGTACAGCTGCATCTCAAAGCTGTCATCTGCAGCCTCATCGCGCATGTAGGCGGTTGCGTCCTTCAGGAAATCGGCGTCCGCCAGCCAGGTCGACGGGTTTGTGAAGCCCCTGGTAGACAGAATCTCTTCAAAACTTCGAGGGAGGGGAATAGCCCCGTTTTCGAAACACGCCTCGCTAACGAGCACGTCGTCCTTGTCGAAGATGCTGAAGTCGGTATTGCACCATTTTGATTCGCCTTCAGAAGACTCGAGAGCCGCAATCTGCTTTTCCAGCTTATCGTCCGAAAGCCACCAATCGTCTCCGTCGAGCCTTGCGATGTAGCTTCCGCGGGCAGCGCCCACCGCTTCCCTCCAGGTTACAGGAAGCCCCTTATTTTCCCGGTGGAATATCGTGCGTAGGCGCCCTGCATTCTCCGCCTCGAGCCGCTTAATGATCTCCACTGACCCATCAGTAGATGCGTCATCAACGACCAGCACTTCCGAGTCTGCAATCGATTGAGACAACACGCTGCTTATGCACTGTTCAATCCACGGAGCTTTGTTGTAACAAGTGATGATTGTCGTCACCAGCGGCCTGGCGCTCATTGTCTTTCCTACCTCCGCTTCTCGAGGACGGTCACCGTCTCGACATGATACGTCTGCGGGAACAGATCGACCGGTGTCACGTTGCGAACCTCATACCCCGCATCCTTGAACTGGACGATGTCGCGCGCGAGCGTGGTGGGGTTGCACGAGACGTACGCAATCAGCCATGCGTGCGTGTTGATGAGCCCCTCGACCGCCCTTGGCCCCAGGCCACTGCGCGGCGGATCCACGACGACCTTGTCGACCGTGCCCAGCCCCGCGAGCTCGCGAGCCACATCGCCGCCCACGACCTCTGCCCACAGGTTGTTTTTCTCGAGGTTGCGCCGCAGGTCGCGCACCGACGACCCCTCCATCTCCACGGCGGCAACCGACTGCGCGCGCTCTGCGAGCGGCAGCGTGAACGTGCCCGCGCCCGAATACAGGTCGAGCACGCTGTCCAGACCGTCGACAGCGAGCCCCTCGAGGGCAAGTTCGACGAGCCTTTCCGCATTTGGGGTGTTGACCTGGAAGAACGAGGGTGCCGACAGCGGCATCTTGTAGTCGCCAATGCGTTCGCTCCAGCAGCCGTGCCCCGCGAGCGACTCCACACCCACGACCTTGCGGCGCTTCGCATCGCCCTTGATCAGCACGCGTGTAACGCCGGGACGTTTTACCGGCAGACCATCAGACACGACGCGCGCGACATTCGCGCGCGGAAAGCGCCCGGGGCTGGTCCACAGCGCGACTTCGACATCTTTCGTGCGCTCGGACATGCGGATGCCCACGCGCTCGATGCCCAAGTCGAGGGTTCCCGCCGCATAGCGCAGCGAACCGGTCAGAACGCGTGGGGCCTTTTCGAGCTTCTTCGCACACAGCTTGCACTCCGCGAGCGGGACAAACGACCCACCGTGCGCGTGCATGCCCAAGGTGAAGCGTCCGGCAACGTCCTGCCCCACCTCGAACTCGACCTTGTTGCGGTAGTTCCACTGCTTGGGGCTCGCAACGCATGTGCCAACGAGAGTCTCTGCTGCCTCGTCGCCATACTTTGCGATGCGCGAAAACGCGTCGACCACCGCTTGGCGCTTCCAGAAAAGCTGTTTCTCGTAGGAAAGGTTTGCCCACGGGCATCCGCCACAGCGTCCCGCCGCGGCAAGCGCGCACGGAGGCGTGACGCGGTCGGGGGACGCTTCGACGAGCTGGTCGATCTCGCCTTTCACGAAGCGCTCTTTGTCTTCCGAAATGCGCGCGAGCACGGTGTCGCCCGGCAGCGCGCCGGCAATAAACGCCGCGCGCCCATCCTGCAGGTGCGCAACGCCATCCCCGCCATAGGCGAGGGATTCGATTGTTATCTCTTCAGTCTTCATGCGCTACATGATAGCGGAACGCGAGGTACGGGCGCGCAGGTGTTGCAGGGGGTTTTGAGCAGCCCGCAAGGCAGATGCCACAGGAGCCGCCGAGGGGGACGGATTCTGCCATGAGGTGCCCCAAGGGGGACGGATTTCGCCCGATTTCCGTCTCCCTCGCGCGCTCTCGCGGCACTCGCCGCTCAGCCGGCGTCGCACGCCCCCCCTAGCACGCAAAAGGCCCACCTCGAAAGGCGGGCCTCCAACACAAAACTATGCTCGCGTACTCGAGCTTACAGGCTCAGCGCGTCGACAGGGCAAGAAGAAATGCAAGCGCCGCACTCGATGCACTCGTCCTCGTTGACCTCAGCGTAATCGTTGACGGTCAGAGCGCTTACCGGGCAGGTATCTGCGCAAGCGCCGCACGCGATGCAGGTATCCTGGTCAATCTTTACTGCCATGAGTCTTCCCTTCTCTACACGGCACCAAAAGGAGCCGCCTTCTCGGTAGCTAAAAAGCTACTCGCACTCTACCGCCCCACCCTCGAGTTAGTCACGGACAACATTCCCAAAGCGCAGGAAACTCCGCTCAGCGGACACCCGATTATTTGGCCAGCGGTAGCTTGATCGTGAACGTCGTGCCCGAGGCATCCGATGCCGCCGCAATCGTCCCACCGTGCATCTCGACCGTCGACTTGGCAATGGAAAGCCCCAGCCCAAAACTCGCCGCCTCGCCCTCGTGCGTGCGCGCCTTGTCCGAACGGTAGAAGCGGTCGAACAGATGCGGCAGATCCTCCGAGGGGATGGGGTCGCCTCCGTTATGCACGGTCAGCACCGCTTGGTTTTTGGCGCGCACGAGCTTGAGCGCGATCTTGCCCGGTTGCTCCGAGTACTTGCACGCGTTCTCCAGAATCGTCTTGACGGCGCTCTCGAGCCGCATCTCGTCGCCTTGCACATGCAGCCCTTCTTCGACCTCGTCTTCAATCGTGAGGCCACGCTCGAAGGCGACGGCGTCGAACTGCAGCACCTGGCCTTCCACGACCGAGCTCAAGTCGACGTCCGCCATGAGCTGCTTGGTATCGATGCCCGCATCTGCCTGGGCAAGCGTGAGCATGTCTTCCGTCAAATGCTGCATGCGCGTTGCCTCTGCGGAGATGCCCTCAACCCACGCGCCCTGCTCCCTGACCGTGGCATCGGGGTTGTCTGCCAGAATTGCCGCATCAGCCATGATGATGGTGAGCGGCGTCTTGAGCTCATGGCTCGCATCCGCGATGAAGCGCTGCTGGTCTTTCCAAGCCCGCTCTACCGGACGCGTCGCGAAGCGCGACAGGAACACGGTAATCGCGAAGATCGCGAGCATGAGGACCGCCCACAACGCGGCGAGCACGCCGAGGGACTGCAGCAGCTCCCCTTCGACCTGCGAGGCGCTCACAAACGCGATGCGGTAGCTCATGCTGCCAGTGGAGAGCCGGTAATAGAGCCCGTAGTCGGCAAGCTTGCCGCTCTCTGCCCCGTCGGCAAGCGCCGCCGTGACCACGTCCTGCAGCGTATCGCTGTCCTCGATGACCGCCGTGGAAGACGCGTCCGTGACGATATAGCCCGGGTTGTCGAGATAGATGGTCACCGCGAGCACGGGGATGTTGCGCATACGCTGCCCCTGCCCATGCCAGCCATCCCCGCCGCCCTTGCCGCGTCCAAACCCCGGAAACGACTGCGTCGAACCGGTATCGCTCACCGCCATCTCGAGGGTATGATCCACATCGCCCTTCATGGTGCTGTAGTTATTGAACCCCACTACCGCAAAGGCGATAAACGACACGATGCCCACGAGCACCATGGTGATGAGGATGAAGCGTCGTCTGAATTTCTTGAGCATCTTTTTCGCAGCCTACTCGCCCGCGGGGGCCTCGAGACGGTACCCCACCTTGCGCTGCGTCACGATCTGCGCGCTTGACCCCAGGTACTTGAGCTTCTTGCGTAGAAACGAGATGTATGCCTCGACGTTGTTGTCGTCCGCATCGGAATCAACGCCCCAGACACGCGCGATGAGGGTCTCTTTGGGAAGCGTCTGCGCGAGGTTCGACATGAACAGCCGCATGAGCTCGAACTCCTTGTACGAGAGCGTGACCGTCTTGCCGTTGCAGGACAGCTCGGACGTGCTCAGCCCGAGCTTGAGGTCTCCCGCCGTCTGCTCGTCGACGACCAGCTCGCCCCGCCGGCGGGTCAGCGCGCGCAGACGCGCCATGAGCTCTGCGGGCTGGAAGGGCTTGGTGAGGTAGTCGTCGGCACCGGCGTCGAGCCCGGTTACCTTGTCGCTCAGCGACGTCCGAGCCGTGAGCATGATGATGGGCGTGCTCACCCCCTGCTTGCGCGCTTCGTGCACAATCTGGAAGCCGTCCATGCCGGGCAGCATCACGTCGCACACGAACACGTCGTAGTCCGCGCCGGTAACGTAGGCCAGCGCGTCCTTGCCGTTGTAGGTGACGTCTACCTGATACTTGTTTTCGCGGAGGATCTGCGCGATGGCGTTTGCCAGGCGCACCTCGTCTTCTGCAATCAGAACGTTCATACCGGTCTCTTTCTCTGCAGCCGGCTCACAACCGGAGCCAACCGTATTCTAAGTTATGAGAAGTGTATGTGCTCTGCCTGAAGTTAGTCTGAAAGGATTAGACTTCCCCAATGCCCAGCTGCCCCGCATAAGGCCTGTTTTTAGGGCATAATGCAAGCAACAGACTCTGCGAACGCAGCAGCAGAAACGCAGTATAGGAGGCCGTGTGGCGTCGTTACACAGAAAGCGCAAGCGCCGCGATCGGGCACAGCGCCGTTCCGTCACAGTCATGACCGTCATCGGCGCAATTGCAGGCGTCATCATCCTTGGCGTGGTCGCCGCCGGCATCGTGGTGAGCAGTTGGCTTTCGGACCTGCCCGATTACTCCGATCTCGAGTCCTACACGGAGTCCGGCATCACCACCATCTACGCAAACGACCGCACCACGGTGCTCGGCAAAATCACCCTGGAAAACCGCATTGACGTCGACAAAAGCGAGATTTCGCCCTATGTGCTCGAGGGCACGGTGGCAACCGAGGACGAGCGCTTCTACAGCCACAGCGGCATCGACCCGGTGGGCATCATTCGCGCGCTGTTCGTCAACCTGAACGCGGGCGGCACCTCCGAGGGCGCCTCCACCATCACCCAGCAGCTCGTGCGCAACACGGTCTTGCTCGACGAGATGACAACGCGCAGCGTCCAGCGCAAAGTACGCGAGATGTACATTGCAAGCAAAGTCGAAGAGCAATACTCCAAAGACCAGATTCTCACAATGTATCTGAACGTCGTCAACTACGGCGCCGGCTGCTATGGCATCGAGGCAGCCTCGCGCGATTACTTCGGCAAGAGCGCAAAGGACCTGACGCTTTCAGAAGCGGCGCTGCTCGTCGGCGTTCCGCAGTCCCCCAATGCCAATAACCCGCGCGAGCATTACGACGCCGCGCTCAAACGCCGCGTCACCGTTTTGAACCGTATGCTCTCCAACGGCTACATCACGCAAGAAGAATACGACGCCACCATCAACGACCAACCCAAGCTCTCCAGTTCCTCTGCCAAAGACGACGAGATAGCCAACATCGCCCCGCACTTTGTGGACTACATCCGTCAGCAGCTCGAAGACTCGGGCAAGTTCTCGGAATCGGAGCTTTCCAAGGGCGGTTTGAAGGTCTACACGACGCTCGACGTAAACGACCAGCAGGCTGCCAACAAGGCGGTCCAAGACGGCCTGAAGTACCAGGACTCCGGGTTTGACGGAGCGTTGGTCTCCATCGACCCGAGCAATGGCAACATCGTGGCGATGGTGGGTGGAAAGGACTACAACGCGAGCCAATTCAACCTGGCAACGCAGATGAGCAGGCAGGCGGGTTCGTCGTTCAAGACGTTCACGCTGCTCGCCGCGCTGCAGGCGGGCGTGGACCCTGACAACACCTACATCAATGCCGACAGCCCCGCCACCATTGGAACCAACTGGACGGTCAACAACTCCGAAGGCGAAGGCGGCGGGTATATGAGCATCCGCGAGGCCACCACCTACTCCGTCAACACCGTGTACGGCCGTCTCATCCACGGCATCGGCGCGCAGAGCGTGGTGGACATGGCACATGCCGCGGGCATCACCTCCGACCTGCAGCCCTACGACTCGCTCACGCTAGGCGCCCAGGGCGTGAGCGCGTTGGAGATGGCGAGCGCATACGCAACCATCGCCAACGGCGGAATGTACCACGAGCCGGTTGCCGTGACGGACATCGAGAACTCCAAGGGCGAGACGGTCTATTCGCACAAGTACACGCAGGGCACACGCGCGTTCTCTGCCGCGATTGCCTCCGAGGCGACCGACATCCTCAAGACGGTCGTCGAATATGGCACCGGCACGTCTGCGAGCCTGTATTCCGGCCAAGAGGCCGCCGGCAAGACCGGTACCTCCGAGCATGGTCGCGACCTGTGGTTCTGCGGCTACACCCCGCAGTTGGCAACAGCCGTGTGGGCAGGCTATCGCGAGGAAAAGGCGACCGGCAAGTACGGCGGCTCCACCTGCGGCCCCATCTGGCGCACGTATATGAACGCCGCGCTCAAGAATTCCGAGATTCAGCAGTTCCCCACGACAACGGAGAAAATCCAGTACCTCGACTCGAGCACGTGGAACTTCACCGGCTACGACGAGGGCAGCTCGGAATACTCCTCTGCCGAGCGCAGCTTCAAGAACAACCAGTACGACAGCAGCCATTACCGCGATTACGACACGGGCGCGGCGAGCGGCCCCGACCAGGATGCCGACACCGTCGGCCCGACCCAGAGCACGGGGTCTGCAACCGGCAACGGCTCTGCGGCGACAGGCTCTAACAACACGGGCAGCGCAAGCGGCGAGTCCGGCAAGAACGAATCCGACGAAGGCGCAGGCGACGGCGAACCCTAAGGGGCAGGCTGCAGAGGCGAGCCTTGGGCGCTCGCCCGCATTGGCGTCGCGGCACCCACATTCATGCCTGTCCCGTTATATCCTGCCTGCCAAGAGCTCCAGGCGCAGCTTTGAGAGACTCTGGCCTGCGGGAACGGCAATATCTGCGCGGTGTGCCAACGAGGCGCGGCATTTCGCCGACGTCTGGCGCAGGGCCACTTCTTCCACCACCCCCACCACCTCGTCAGGCATCTGCGGCTTGTACTCGCGCAAGAGCGTTGCAGCGAACTTGGTGCGCTGCTCGGGCGTCTCTGGAACTGGCGCGTTGTCGTAGCGCTCCATTTCGAGCGTGCGCCGTGTGACGTACACGTGGGAGAGGTCTCCGTACACATAGCCGCCGCAGTAGAGCGCAGCAGCATGGATCCAAGTCCAGAAGTCGCGTCCGTAGTCGCGCACCGGATGCGTCTGAATCAGCTTTACCAGCGCGCGGTTCATGAGCATGGTGCTCGCATGGGCCCAGTTGGGGACGAGCAGAAGGCTCGCCTGCTTTTCCACGCATTCCTCGTAGCCGTCGTAGTCGTCGCCCAGCGGGATGCCGTTCAGATCGATCTTCTTCACATTGCCGTAGTAGAGCTCTGGCCTGCTGGTATTGGCCGAGATTCGCGTGATAGCCGCCTCGAGCTTGCCCAGACGCCACTCCTCATCCTGGTAGGCAAAGCCAATGTAGTCGAACTCGTCGGGCTTGCAGGCATGGAACAGGTCGAACATGCGCCGCTCCACACCCCGGCGCTCGGTGTTGAACAGGATGCGCATGGTCTGGTGCTCGGCGGCGTAGGTTTCTAGGATGTGGTACGTGTTATCGGAGGAGCTGTCGTCGGCAACCCACAGCGAGACCTCGCAGCCTGCCTGCCCAAAGATGGTGTCGAGCTGCTTGGCGATGGTGACCTGCGCATTGTGGGTCGCCATGAGGATGAGGACACGCGGCAGATGCTCCATAGGGCGCTCCCCCCAGATAAAAGTAAGGGGCCCGCGAACGGGCCCCTCTCGTGCTGCTAGTAAATGTTAACCGTCGTCCGTAATGGAAGATTGTAGTAAATCCAGCGGGCTTTCTCCACAGGGAGACGGATGCACCCGTGCGATGCCCAGTGCCCCAGTTCCGAGTTGCTGCTCAGAATCGTGTGGAAGAAGTACCCTCCGTTGATCTGCGTGCAGTAGCGCGCACGCGAATCGGTGTCCAACGAAGGACGCCTGCTCTGCGTTGCGTAGGTGCCGGTTATCGTCGGGGAAGATGAAGCGCCCACAGCGCACGCAAAGTCATCGCAGAGGTTCCAATTGCCCCTGCCGCCCGAGAAAACGGCCACATGGCAGTCCGACCGGCTGACGAGAACCAGCCATCCCGTGCTGCTCGAGAAGCCCTGGGCACGGTCGACCATCGATTGGATGAGCGGCGAGTATTTCCGCTTCGTCAGCACGCCATCGTTGTCGGCAACGTAAAAGGAGCCGTCGTAGGCAATTGTGCTGTTGCGGAGCACGTAGCCCTGCCACCCGATGCCGTAGTACAAGTTACCATCCACGCGGAAGAAGGAGGTTACCGCCGCATGGGCGTCACCGTCCATGTAATACCTCTGGAGTGCTCCCCCGTCGTACTTGCCCGTGACCATCCAGCCAGAAACCGATGGAAGTGCCCCGTCGTTGTCTGCAACGTAGACACGCCCATTGCCCTTGTCCCACTTTCCACGCACCACGAAGCCCTCGGGGCGGGCGTATGCCCAGTAGGCGCCGTGTCCGAGCGCGGGGTCGATGAGCGTGGAGAGCGCCAGCTTGCCGGAGTTGAGCCAGTAGCGCTGCAGGCCATGGCCGAGCGAGGAGGTAACCCACCAGCCGATGTAATCCTTTGAATCCTCCGTCGAGTCGAGCACTTTGCCGTCGTTATTTGCCCGATAGAACGTTCCATCGCCCAGGATGGAGACGCCCCTGAGCACGTAGCCGGAGGACGTCGTGTAGTGCGCCCACCCGTCCTTAGAATAGCCGGGCACCGCGGCGTGGGCCTTCGCGTCGACCCAGTAGCGCTGCAGCCCCTGCCCGTACGACGAGCTCACGACCCAGCCCGGCCCCTCGAACCTGCCGTCGTTGTTTGCGAGGTAGACGTAGCCAGTCGAGGGATCTGTCCACCTGCCGCGCACCACGTAGCCCTCGGGGCGGGCGTATGCCCAGTAGGCGCCGTGTCCGAGCGC
>OGRM01001952.1_pt1 | contig 11118 bp, 12 predicted proteins | sample 1553491 | NCBI WGS metagenome assembly OGRM01 (sample SAMEA2580110, study PRJEB22360) | human gut metagenome | biome: human gut; feature: human-associated habitat; material: faeces | place: Denmark | collected 2008/2010
TTTAATTTTTTTATTGCTTCCTAGCTTACTCATTACATTATTTATTACATTTAAAGACCCTATTTCCTCTATCAAAAAACAAGATACACAAAAATAATTCCAAACAGAATCGTACCAATATTTAAATGTCCTTTTCGTTTATATTTCTGGAGGCTGACGACCTCCGTATTCTTCTTTTTCCCAGCCAAAAATCAAGCCTCCAAATCTATTCGGATTTTAACAGGCACAGTGCCGCACCATTCAGATAATCACAGCACCTGCCCTGATACCTGCCTTCCTCTTCCATCTTCTGCAGCAGTTCGTCCCTCAGCCTCCACCAGCTGCATCCCCAGTTACAGAACACCGCATCTTTCTCAGGAATTCTTGAAAACATTCGTTCTACTGCCACGGTTTCCGGAATCTGTTCAAGAAACGTAATCACTCTTTCAAAATATTCTTCCTTTGAACATACCGTTATTTTACCATTTTCATACCAATCACACAACCGTGTATTTCTGGCAATATAAAGCGAATGCAGTTTCACAATATCCACACCAAGCGCAGTAAGGATTCTTGCAGTCTCTTTTGCATCCGCTGCCGTATCTCCCGGAAGATTAAGAATCACATGGGTACAGATTGAAATACCAGTATATCTTTTAATCCGCAGTACTGCATCGATAAATTCTGCAAGACCATGTCCCCTGTCGATCATCTGCAGTGTATGATAATTTGCTGTCTGTAATCCAAGTTCTACATTCATCTGAATTCCGGTCATCGCGCGGATATCTCTCATAATATCAAGATACTCAGCCGAAACACAATCCGGTCTTGTGGAAACAGATATCTCCACGACACCCGGAATCCTGGTAGCCTCCATCAGATAACTGCGAAATCTATCCGGAGGAAGAAAGGTATTGGTATAATTCTGAAAATATGCAATATATTTGTTGGCATGGTATTTTCTCGTGATCATCTGTCTGGTCCGTGTCAACTGTTCTGTGACAGAAACTGCAGCCGACATTGCCTCAAATCCGGTTCCTGCACCGGCACAGAATGCACATCCATCTCCGTCAAGACGGTTTGGACATGTGACCGGAAGGTTCACCGGAAGCTTGTATACTTTTTCACCATATTTGTTTTTCAGGTAATCCGAATATTTATAATATAACATATTTTTCCTCTCATTTATGAATAATCACAAAGTTTTAACACATACTAACCGTATAGAATCGTATAAGGAGGATATTTACATGAAATGGTTTGATAATACAGCACTCACCGTCGTGATCATCGGTGCTGTGAACTGGCTTCTGATCGGTATATTCCGTCTGGATCTTATTGCCTGGCTTTTTGGAAACATGTCATGGCTCTCACGTATCGTCTACACGATCGTCGGACTGTGTGGACTCTACCTGATCAGTCTTTTTGGTAGAATCGGATCCATGTCCGAATCTTAATACGCCCAGGTAATGTACCTGATACCATCTCGGTGTATTTTCTACATGCTTGAAAAAAAGAAAGGGGCTCCCAGACAAGAGATGCCCCTTTTTGTGTATACGATAAGATTCACACACCACATTTACTGCTGACCAGACGGGATTGCCTCAATCAATGATGTCATATCCTCATACAGAACCGGTTTTTCTGAGGCTCCCATAACAATCGATATGTATGGATTGTCACTGGAATCTTTTTCCATCAGAATCAGACAATATCCTGCTTCATCCGTTGTCCCAGTCTTCCCGCCTACAATCGTAACATTCTCCGGCACATCCACCTCTCCCTGCGCATAGAGATTGGTCGGTGTAAACAACGCCTCCTGGCTGTTACCGTCCACATCTGTATAATATGCGGTATATGCTTCACTCTGTATGATATTTACAAAATCTTTATGCTTTATGCACTCATTAAATATCAGATAAAGGTCATACGCTGTTGTATAATGATTGTCATCATGCAGTCCGTGCGGATTCATAAAATGAGTCCCGTTCGCCATCAATTCCTGGGCTCTGCGGTTCATCATATTAACAAACGCTTCTTCTGATCCACCTACATATTCCGCGATTGCAGTTGCTGCATCATTTCCAGAATACAAAAGAAGAGCTCCCAAAAGATCCCTGAGTGTCCAGACTTCTCCTTTCGCAAGGCCGCACACCTGTGCATCTGCCGGAAAACTGGATGCATCTGCGTTTCCACTGATCGTCACCTGGTCATCCAAATTTGCATTTTCAATAGCGAGAAGTGCCGTCATGATCTTGGTTGTACTGGCAGGATACAGTCGTTCATGCGCTTTATAAGAATATAATACACGTTCTCCTGTAAGATCAAATAATGCAGCACTGTGCAATTCAGTATCTTCTGTATATCCCTCTAACGCCACATCATTTTGTGCTACACACAGCTCCTCTGCATAAAGCTTTCCCTGGTATAAATCCTGATTATAATTTTTAAGTTCATATGCTGTCACAGGTGTTGCTCCTTTTCCTCCGATGCAACCACCTGTAAACAGACTTATCGATGCCACACATACCAGTGCGGCACTTTTTGCTCTACTTATACATCTCACGCCAATCCAAGTCTCCTCTGTCTAATGCAAGTATAATGATTTCTGCCGTTGCAAGATTGGTAGCCATCGGGATGTTGTGCATGTCACAAAGACGAATGACATCATTTACATCCGGTTCATGTGGCTTTGGATTCTGTGGATCCCGAAGAAAGATCAGAGCATCAATTCCATTCTGTGCAATCTGCGCACCGAGCTGTTGTTTGCCGCCCAGCGGTCCCGCAAGATATTTGTGAATAGAAAGATTAGTAACTTCTTCGATCAGCCGGCCGGTTGTACCGGTCGCATACAACTCATGCTTGCTCAAAATCCCACGATATGCAATACAGAAATTCTGCATCAGTGTTTTCTTAGAGTCATGCGCAATAAGTCCGATATTCATTTTCTCAGCTCCTTTTACTGATATTTTTTAGGCTGAAGCCCTATATTTAATACAATGCCAATTCCCATATATAAGCTGATAAGCGAAGTCAGTCCATAACTAACAAACGGAAGGGGAATTCCTGTATTTGGTAAGATCCCTGTTGCCACGCCGATATTGATAAACGACTGAAATCCTATCTGCGCGGCTACACCGCAGCAAATAATCCGCCCCGCCAGATCTTGTGCCCTGAGTCCTATCAATATGCATTGTACTACAATCAATAATAACAGACCAATCACGATACAGCAACCCACAAAACCTAATTCTTCACCTACAATTGCAAAAATAAAGTCTGTCTGTGGCTCAGAAATAAAATTTCCGTTCTTCACGGATGTGGTTGTATTATTATTCAGTCCTTTACCGGTAAGCTGTCCGGAACCAATCGCCATAATTGCATTATTCTGCTGGTAAGCTTCATCACTTGCATATTTCTGCGGTTCCAGCCATGCCAGAATACGCTTTTGCTGATAATCGTGCAGAAATGGCTGATTTGGCTGTACAACAATACTGATAAAAATAATCGTAACCGGAACCAGAATCGCAATCAGGGTTCCGATAAATCGATAACTCAGTCCCGCCAGATACATCATAGCACAAAAGACAAGCGCTATGGATAAGGTTGTTGAAAGGTCTGGCTGAAGAACGATCAGGATCAGTGTTGGTGCAATCAGTCCTACTGCTTTCAGGATGGTTGCAGCACTGTTCAGATCATCCTCATGATTCATCAGAAATTTTGCAAAGAATACGACAACCAGTATTTTGCTGAGCTCTGATGGCTGAAAATTCGTCACTCCGATATCGATCCACCGCTGTGCACCATTTACATTGGTTCCAAACAGCTTTACACATACCAGTGCAATGATATTGATCCCGTATAAAATCCAGTAAAAGTTCAGAAGCCATACATAGTCTATCATCGAAAGAATGATCATCAGGATCACTCCGGCGACAAGTCCTATGATCTGTCTTCCCTGTACTGCCTGCTTTGCACTTCCAATTACCATAACTCCGATAATCGATATAGCAATAACAGAAATGACCAGACCGAATTTCACATCTTTTAAATGATAAGGTTTTGTCTTTTTTGGTAATCTCACGATTTTTCTCCTGTCAAGTTGATTCTAATCTGTGAACGTGTTATTTCCACTTTAAAATTATCTTCGGTTATCTTCATGTATTTTCCGATTGTGTGGTATAATTCTCCGCACAAAAGTTCATAAGTATCTGGCTGACACTGCACCCGATCCGAAACAAGAAGGCTTTTCAAACGTTCTTTTGCAATGCGGACAGATGAATGGTGCATACCTCTTTCAAATACATGCATGATACATCCTCCTAATTTCTTTTAAACATATGGGAAAGTTTGTAAAACAAACTTTCCTGTTTATCCAGATCGAGAAATGGCACTTCTTCACCGGTTATACGCCGGCAGATATTGGTATATGCTTTTCCTGCCAGCGAATCCATATCTACAACCGCCTCTCCCTGGTTCGTTCCGATCACGACCTGTTCATCATCCGGAATTGCTCCGATCAGATCGATAGGAAGAATCTCTGTCACATCTTCTACTGACATCATCTCTCCTCTTTTCACCATATCCATCCGGATACGATTAATGATAAGATCGATTGTACGGATCTGGTTCTGTTCCAGAAGTCCGATGATACGGTCGGCATCACGGATGGATGATACTTCCGGAGTTGTAACTACAAGTGCACGGTCAGCACCGGCAATTGCATTTTGGAAGCCCTGCTCAATTCCTGCAGGACAATCCAGAAGTATGTAATCGAATTCTTCTTTTAATTCTGCGGTGAGTTTCTTCATCTGTCCCGGAGAAACTGCGGATTTATCTTTTGTCTGTGCGGATGGCAGTAAATAAAGATTCTCATATCGGCTGTCTCTGATCAGTGCCTGTTTAAGCCGGCAGCTTCCATCAACAACATCAACAAGATTATATACAACCAGATTTTCCATGCCCATAACAACATCAAGATTGCGAAGACCGAGATCAGTATCAATAATCACTACCTTTTTGCCAAGCTTAGATAATCCTGCACCTATATTTGCCGTTGTTGTTGTCTTTCCAACACCGCCTTTTCCTGATGTAATTACAATAACTTCGCCCATGAATAACTTCCTCCTATAACTGGTTTTACTTTAATCCCTCCGATCCGCAGTTTTTTAGGCTGCATATGGAGTGCTGCTATGACAGCATCTGTCCTGCCGGCGGCACCTGCAATCACGGTTCCGTATATAGTACCTGTCACGATTACATTTCCTTTTGATGCAACCGTTGCACCCTCTTCAACATCTCCGATGATCACGATGCTCTGTTCCGACTCCAGAACCTGTCTTCCTCTTAATGTACCTTTATAGAACTGTCCGTCCCTTTCATGGATAGCTTCAAGGCTTTCGTCCAGTAATTTTTTATGGACTTGTTCTGTAGCAGTATTCTTTTCAATAATGCATAGTATTTCAATACCGGCAGCTGATTCAATCGCTCTTGTCAGCTGCCGCTCTTCTTTTTCTTTGAAAGAACGGCCTTCATATTCTACCGCCATTTTTGCATGATTAAAAAATTTGGCGGCAGATTGAAATTTGTTTTTTACGTCATCAAGCAATTCTTCAAATGAATTGTCGGAATTAAAATAAATCGTAATGCCGTATTTGTTGCTCTTGATGAGAACATCATCTTTCACATAGAATCATCCTTTCTTTAATCTCCACCGTTTGATCCGGTTCCGATATTGGAAGCCTCTCCGGTGATCAGTTCATTTTCCGGAGTAACTTTATAATAATACTCCATGACATTATTACCAACTTCAGCTGCAAAAGTTGAACTGTAACCATTGGCGATACGTATTGCAAATGCAATCTGTGGACTGTCACTAGGAGCAAATCCTACAAAAAGACCATGATCCGGGTGAGTCTGACTTTGCTGAGCTGTTCCTGTTTTACCGGATAATTGTACACCGCTGGCATTTAATTTTGTGAAAATATCTTTGTGTTCGGATGTTACTACTGCTCTCATACCTTCGTGAACTGCCTGCCATGTAGTAGATGATACATCGGTTACTTTATTTTTTACTTCCGGTGTATAATCTTTTACTGTCTTTCCCTTCGGATTAGTCACTTTGTCTAAAAGACTTAAATTATATACAGTACCCTTATTTGCAACAGCTGTAATATATCTTGCCAGCTGACTGGTTGTATAGTTGTTGGTTCCCTGTCCGATAGCGGATAATACAGAGTTGTCATCGGAAATCTGCGGATCTGATTCCGGAATTTCCATACCGGAAGTATCTCCAAGTCCGAATTCTTCTGCATATTTCTGCAGTTTTGCAATTCCTCTTTCACTTGAATAGTAATTCTGAGTACTCTTTCCGTCAGAAGTATCATTATCTAATTTTGAATCGCCTGTACTGTTAAGGCCAAGTCTGTATCCGACTTCATAGAAGAAATCATTACAAGAATGTTGAATTCCCTGCGATACATTCAGGTTGCCATGAGCAGACGGATAAATCCAGCACTTTGGATTTGGTGTAACTTTTTTATATACACCTGCGCACGGAAGGTAAGTATTTACATCAATAACACCTTCTGTCAGACCGGTGATAGCAGATAACGGCTTATAGGTAGAACCTGGTGCTGTTTTTTCCTGAGTTGCATTATTATAAAATGGACGAGACTGATTTGTAAGCAGTTTACTATAATAATCGGAGTCCATAGTATTTGCAAGACGGTTGTTGTCATATCCCGGATATGATACACAGGCCAGTACTTCACCAGTATTCGGATCTGTTGCAACTAAAGATCCGGTACATGGTTCAAGTCCAAGCTGTCCCGGGGTAATTTCCAGTGATTGGATCTTGCTGCGGATAAAATCATAAGCACCGATGCTTCCGGCTTTTAAGCTGTCGTACTGATTATCTTTTTTATCCAGAATATTCTGCTCATATAACATCATACATATCTGTCTGCCGGTAATAGTTCCTGATTTTATCATGTAACGGTAGATCAGTTTGTCAAAATTGTTATCGGTATTTATATAATCCAGAATATAATTTATGATTCCCTGATATACTTCTCCGGAATCGGAATATTGTTCGTTGGATTTTATATAGTCTTTTAATAAAGAAGTATCTATCCAGTTCTTTGAAATTGCATAATTCAAATACGTATAAACATTAATAGATTCTTCATCTTTCCAGGCTTTATACGTAGCATCTTTGGTATCAATGGATTTTGACATCAAGACGCCTGTACCGTTAGTCAGTACATCAGATACCAGGTACGCCTGGACTTCTTTTGGCTGATCTTTGTATGCGGCAGCTTTTGAATCATTCAGCACTTTTGTCAGTGTATTTTTAACTTCTTCTTTTCTTATAGAAAATGCAGAGGCAACTTCTTTTTCAGCTTCTCCGGCATCGGGATCCGTAAAGTGTGTCATGTCAAGCACATCATTATTGATCATTGCGTTATATACATCACCGATCGGGATGATAACGTCACTTCCATCTTCCACCTTATTGCGGTCAAAATCAAGAGAGTTCTGAATTTTGGCGAGAAGAACTCCTGCAAGTTCCTGCTCGAGAATATTGTAGGCAGCTTTCTGCAGATTGGCATCAATCGTCAGATAAAGATCATTCCCGGCTTTCGGATTTGTTCCTTTTACGGTTTTGATAACTTTACCTACGTTGTTAACATAGAGTTTCTCGCTTCCTTTTTTACCCTGAAGCTGAGAATCCATCGCCTTTTCAAGTCCTGCCTTACCTACAGTATCAGTTTTGCTGTATCGTTCCTGATCGGCATCGCTTAAAGCATCATACTCTTCCTGCGAGATCTGACCGGTATATCCGATAATATTTGCAAAACATTTACTGTCAGCATACTTACGAAGTGATTCTTCTTCTACATTGATCCCTGATAATTTGTCCAGATTTTCCATAATATCTGCAACTGTGGCATCGCTGACATCTTCAGCGATTGTGGTTGAGATATATTTCTGATAACTGTTCAGCCAGATCTGATAACGAATATTGATCAGTTTTAGTACAGTGGACTTGTCCATCTCCTTTTCATTAATTCCGAATTTTTGTTTATCCGTACAGAGATAATGAATAAGTTCATCTGCCGTTGTTGCTTTCTGTTTTTTAGAAAGCTGGTCGATGGTTGATTTTCCATATACATCGGCAATAAAACGTAATTTCTGAGTCTCATTTTGCGCAACAAACTGATAATTGTTATTACTGTCCAAAATGATTCCGAAGTTATTGATAACGGTATCTCCGTTCGATTCGACCATTTTAATAACAGAAGAAATCGTCTTGTTCAAAACTTTATTCTGTTGTGCTATGCTGTCATAAGATCCGTTATCTTCGATTGTAACGGAATATGCCAATTCATTATATGCCAGCAGATTACCGTTCCGGTCATAGATATTACCACGGGTACCCTGTATTTCTTTTGTTTTCTGAATCTGCAGTTTATAATCATCAAGATATTCCTGCCCTTTGACAATCTGAAGATAGAATATTCTCTGTACCAGGATTGCCGATGTAATACAAAAGACAATAATTAATACAAATATTCGAGATTGTACGAATTCTGCAATGCCGGATTTGATCCGTTCCCATAAACTATACAAATTTACTTGCACTCCTTTGCTCTTCTGCTTCCAGTTTCTTGTTAATGTGTAATATGATCTGATACAGAATCAGAGTAACCAGAATGGTATACACAAGTTCTGGCATAATGATCTGTCTCAGGTATGCTTCAAAAGCAAAATCCCCCTGCAAAAGATACATACAGAAGTATGTAACTAAACCGTATATCAATTCACTGATCGCAATAAGTGCGATAGGAAGTTTGATATCATCATCGTAAAAGAGTCTTCGAAATGACCCGTTCATGTAACCAATTACCGAAAAAAGCAGGGTGTAAAAACCGAGAGTGTTTCCCCAGAATACATCTGTCAGGAAACCGGACAGAAATCCAACGGCAAGGCCCTCTTTTTTCCCTCTCATAAATCCGAACGAAGAAGTAACGATAATCAACAGATTGGGTTTGATCGTTGCGAATGCCAATCTGTGAAAAACGGTACATTCTAATAAAAAGCAGATAATGATAATGAAAAATGTGATAAGTTTTCTTTTCATATGCTACTCTCCCTTGGTGCTTCCGGATTCCTGTTTGATGAGTTCGCTTTTGGTCGTTGTAATAACAAGAACCTCCTGAAGTTTGCTGAAATCAACAGCAGGTGTAATGTATCCGGAACGTGTCAGGTTATTGGAATCTACTTTTACATCACTGACATATCCGATAAAGAGTCCCTGAAGAAATCTGTCGCTGACATGCGAAGTAACGACTTGTTCTCCAACTTCAATCTTATTATCATTATTAGCAAGCTTTTCAAAACGGATTCTTCCATTTTCCATCTGTTTTAAATCACCTCTTACCACACAGGTATCTGAAGTAGAAAGAAGCATTGCACTGATATTACTTTCATCATCTATAATAGAACGTACCCGGGCGTAATGAGGTCCGACTTCTGTTACAATTCCCACAAGGCCGCTGCCTGCAAGAACATTACAGTTTTTCTTGATTCCGTCTTTGCTCCCTTTGTCGATCGTAAAGTCGCTGAACCAGTTAGAACCGCTGTTGGAAATTACATGTGCGCCGATTTTTTTATAATCCGAATAATTTTCATCGAGTTTATATAATTCACGGAGTCTTTCCAGTTCATACTGATCCTGACGGAGTCTGGTGTTGTCTATTGTAAGATCATCTACTTTGGATTGTAATTTTTTGTTTTCCTTTTTCATATCCTGCAGTGTCTCAAAATTATCGGAAAGATCGCTCATATAACGTCCTACATATCCGATACCTTTTTGCATAGGAATTACTGTATAATTTGCAATGAAACTGATTGGTCCGTTCCCTCCGGTAATACGTTCTACCCCCATCAGAATAACACAGATGACGATTACGATGATCAGCCAGTATTTACTTGGAAGGGAAGATTGATTTTTTGTCTTCATTATCTCATCCACCTATAATTATCTTCTATCATTGAAAATGTAAGTTTTCTTAAATCTTTTGACATAATAATACGCTTCAGCCCATTTACCGCACAGGTATCCGGTTCCAGAGCTGTCCTTGATTTGATTCCAACCATCTGCTCGATATATATTTCGAGGCCTGGCATATTTGCAAGTCCACCTGTGAGGAAAATCCCGTTTTCATAAATTGCTTTGCGAACCTCAGGAGGTGTCCTGTCTAAAAGAGAATGTATTGCTTTTACACATTCAAGCAGAGGATCCTTCATTGCCGCACGGACAAGCATAATAGAAATAGGCTTTCGCATCGGTACACCTGTGATCAGATCTCTTCCGGCCACCGATAATATAGAATCGGAATCACCCGTAAATACATTGAAATTTCTTCGAAGTACTTCTGCCGTCTGCCGTCCGATCAAAAAGTCGTGACTGTGTTTTACAAGATTGATGATCCCCTGGTCAAACGTCAGACCGCCGACCTTTACAAGGCGGTTTAAAACCATACCTCCACCGGCCAGTACAGATAACTCGGTTGTTTCGCCTCCAAAATTCGCAATCATGATACCTTTTGTATTCTGAATATCAAGATTCAGACCTACTGCATCAGCAATAGACCGCTCTACAATGTTTACTTCTTTTGCTTTTGCCGTTGAATGGATTACCAGATCAAAGAATGCTTTCTTTTCTACTTCTGTTACATCCGTTGGAACAGCAATCACATATTCAGAACCACGCGAAAACTGACGTCCCCTTTTTAACAGGTTCTGAAGCAGGAACTGCATGTCATTAAATCTGGAAATGACACCTGCCTCCATAGGAAATGTGATTTCTATATTGGATGGTGCTTTTCCATACATACTGAATGCATCATCTCCAACTGCAAAAATATCGCGATCCCGGTTATCTTTAAATGCAATTACATTTTTCTCTTTCCAGATCGTATCTTTTTTCTTATCGTAGACCTTTATATCATAAGAACCAAGGTCCAGCCCGTATACATTTCTTGCCATCTGACAGAATCCTTTCTTCTATCTTGTTTGCAGAATTTACAGCATGCCCTCCTCACGAAAACTCATATAGCAATTATTGCCAAT
>OGRM01001957.1_pt1 | contig 11101 bp, 9 predicted proteins | sample 1553491 | NCBI WGS metagenome assembly OGRM01 (sample SAMEA2580110, study PRJEB22360) | human gut metagenome | biome: human gut; feature: human-associated habitat; material: faeces | place: Denmark | collected 2008/2010
AATCGGAATTGTCATCGCCCTGATTGGCTTGATTTACACGGTTGTTTACTATGCGACCAAACAGTACGAGAAAAAGCCGCCTTACCTTGCCTCTGGCATTGGGCTGCTGGTTATCGGCGGCATCATTATCATTATTCCGTTTTTGGCAGATACGTTCATCCCGTTCTGCATTGGGCTGTTCATCTTAATCAGCGGTATTACGGGTTTGATGGATGCGTTCCAGCTGAAAAAGTTTAGTTCCGATTGGCAAATTCCATTGGCATTTTCCGTTCTGATTACCTTGATGGGGGTTGCAGTTTTGATTTGTACCTTCTATCTGTCCGGTGTCGTTTGGATTATCATTGGCGTTATGTTGATTGTCAGCGGTCTGATGCGATTCATTAACGCCATCATCTCGGTAAATGCAAGAAAGAAACAAATTCCGGATGATGTAATTGAAGGGGAAGCAACCGAAGTATAATATTATTTTTTCAAGGAGAAATGGTCAACCAAGGAAATTCCAACACGGGAAAGAATTGGTTGACTTTCTTTTTTTGCTATGCTATAATGGACGAAATTGGGCGATTTTGATTTCCGGGGACGAAAGGATTGACAACATGCAACGAATCCGACAAAAGAAACATGGTTCGATTCGAGATTTTTATGCAGCAGCGATTTTAACGGGCTGCCTGACGATATTTTTATGCCTGCTCTGGGTGATTCATCCAGATTTGATTTTTGGTTCTACGATGGACTGGAACAACCAGCATATCATTTTTCCGGATTATTTCCGGTCACGGTTTTACCAGACGGGACAACTCTTTCCAAACTTTGCTTCTGCCATTGGAGCAGGGCAGAACATCTATGAATTTACTTATTACGGATTATTCAATCCGATTTTTTTGCTTTCTTACCTGTTGCCGTTTGTGCCGATGATCGACTATATTCAATGCAGTAGTATCTTGTTGATTTGGGGAAGCGGTATGCTGTGCTATTGGTTTTGCCGGCAGCATTTTTCTGAACGGATTGCCTTTGTCTGTGGGTTTCTGTATTTGTTTTCCGCTCCGCTGATTTATCATGGCCATCGGCATTTGATGTTCATGAATTATCTGCCGTTTTTATTCTGGGCGTTGTTTGCGGTTCGGCGGTGTCAGCAGCATCAGCGTATTTCGGTTTCGCTGATGCTGGCGAGTATCTGTATCTTAGGGTGCAGCTTCTTTTTTGCAGTCGGCAGTTTCCTGACGATTTTTTTGTATGCATGGTTTCTCTATTTACAGGAGTCCGGCTTGAAAAAATCCTTTTTGCTGCGAATTCTGGTGCATCTGTTTTTTGCAGGCATGCTCTGTATGTGCTTTTTGCTGCCAACCGCCCTTGCCCTCTTGCAGGGACGTTCCGAAACGCACTTGGATAAAAAATTCTGGTTAGAAGTATTTGTGCCAACGGTGCAGCTCTCCTATTTCTTCTATCAGCCCTATGGCGTTGGCTTGACGATTACGGGACTGTTTGCTATATTGGTCGGCTGCTGGACGAAAAAGAAAGCCGTTCGTTTTTTGTCCGTAACATTGCTATTGCTGTTGTGTTTGCCGATGTTGCTGTATCTGATTAACGGCTTTCAGTATCTGGATGGAAAGGCGTATATTCCATTGCTGCCGCTGGCAATTCTGGTATATGGGTTTTTCTTTCAGTCGCTGCAAACAAAACAGATTCCATGGAAGACCATTTTGCCTATGTTTTTACTGCTTTTGTCATCCGGATGTTTCTTTGCCTGGAATCTGTTTGACGGAGCGAAACGCTGGATTTTCTTGGGGCTGACTACAGTAGAAACGATTCTCTTTTTGTGCTTATTGCAACCTTGGCGGACGCCAAAAATGCCGAACAACTGGAAACGCATTTTATGGATGGCATGCAGCATGCAGCTGGTTTATAGTTTCCTGCTGAATGGTACAGATGATACGCTATTAAAGAAATCCACCATGCAGCAGTATCAAAATGCAGACATCGATGCCCTTTGGAAACAGACAACCGAACAGGATGACAGCTGGTATCGGGTCTATAATGCCACGCAGCCCTATGCAACCGCAAACCAGACCCAGCAGGGAACGTGTTTTCTCTCTACGGTCTATGCTTCCGTACAGAATAAAACCTATTCCAATTTCTATTATCATCAGCTGTTCAATGAAAACAGCATCCGCAACAATGCGGCAGTGGATGCGGTGAAAAATTTGGCGTATCATATTTGGATGGGGGATAAGTACCGACTGGATTTCAAGGGAAAAACCCTGTTCGGCTATGAGCCAAAATATACGAGTGGGGATTACTGTGTCTATGAAAACCAGTATGCCTTGCCAATTGGCTATGCAACAGACCGTTGGATTTCCATGGATACGTTCCAGCAGCACAATGAAGCAGAACAGGTTTTGGATTTGCTGTCAGGAATCATTCTGCCGGAGCAGGTCGCTGACACGGAAATAAAACAGCCAAACTCTCTGCAAACCATATCCGAACAGGAGATAGAATCCGTCTTGCAAACGATAGAGCAGGAATTTCCAGTGACACGAAACGGAGATACGCTGCAATTTTCATCCGATCAGCCGATTACAAAGACAATTTCGCTGCCGAAATCCTGCTCCGGAAATTTATTGCTGCTCTCGATGGAGGCAGATAATACGCTTATTTCAGATTCCGATGATATTTTTGTTATGATCAATGGCATCAAAAACAAGTTGACTGCACCAAGCTGGAAGTATCACAATCAGAATTATCATTTTACCTATCTGCTTTCAGATGTAACGGACACACTGGAACTATCATTTTCCGCCGGAACGTATCAGGTTTCCAATATTCATGGCTACACGCTGCCAAAAACCGTATTGGAGCAGGCAGTACAGCAGGTCACACCATTGGAAACAACAGCAGAGCAAGTGCGAGGAGATACGATTTCCGGAACGATTACCACAGAGAAAGACGGCTGGTTTGTGCTTTCTGTGCCGTATGATACCGGATTTACCGTGACGGTAGACGGAACAGAAACGGCATATGAAAAAGTCAACCTCTCCTTTTTGGGGATTCCGCTTTCTGCCGGAACGCATGAAATCGTCTGGACGTATCACGCCCCCGGTGCAGCGACTGGAAAAAAAATCACGTTGATTACCGCCGGAATCCTCCTGTTTTGGGTGGGGCTTTCCTACGGCATTCAGCGAAAACAATTAAACAATTAGAAAGAAGGATTTTATCATGAGTATTTACACAGAAAAAGCCGTTGCCCTGTTTCGGGAGGGTTATAACTGTGCCCAAGCCGTAACGGGTGCATTTGCGGAACCGTTTGGAATGTCGCAGGACGATGCCCTGCGATTTTCCGAGGGCATGGGTGCTGGAATGGGACGGCTGCGGTTGACTTGCGGAGCGGTTTCTGCGATGGCACTGCTGGCAGGGTTAAAGCTGAGCAACGGAAAACCGAATGACTTAACAACACGAAAAGAAGTTTATGCCGTTGTACAGGAAATGACCAAGGCATTTCAGGAGAAAAACGGCAGTATCATTTGTGCGGAACTGCTCGGGGCAGCCAGACCAAAGCACGAAACGGCACAACCTGAAGCACGGACAGCTGCTTACTATAAAAAGCGTCCTTGTGTCGGATGTGTAGAAGATTGTGCAGAGATTGTAGAACGGTATCTCTGCGGAACAGGAGAGGAGTAACCAAGATGTATCGAACCTATCGAAAAGAAGCAGAAGCATTGGTAAAGCAAATGACCGTTGCGGAGCAGGCAAGTCAACTGCGATATGATGCCCCGGCAATTCCACGGCTGGGGATTCCTGCCTACAACTGGTGGAACGAGGGCTTGCACGGACTGGCGAGAGCTGGCACGGCGACGATGTTTCCGCAGGCAATCGGCATGGCGGCAACCTTTTCTCCCGAACTGGTGCAGGAGATGGGCGAAGTGACAGCGACCGAAGCACGGGCGATGTATCACGCTTGTTCCGAACAGGGCGACCGGGATATTTATAAGGGGCTGACGCTCTGGACACCAAACGTCAACTTGTTCCGCGACCCCCGTTGGGGCAGGGGACAGGAAACTTATGGAGAAGACCCGTATTTGATTGCAACGCTGGGAACCGCAATGGTGCATGGCATGCAGCAGGACGGGGATTATTTAAAAGTAGCAGCCTGTGCAAAGCATTTTGCCGTGCACAGTGGACCAGAAGCGGTTCGGCATACCTTTGATGCGGAAGTTTCTGCAAAGGATTTGGAAGAAACCTATCTGCCTGCCTTTCAAGCGTTGGTCGAAGATGCAGAGGTGGAAAGCGTGATGGGGGCATATAATCGGGTGAATGGCGACCCAGCTTGTGCCAGCCCGATGCTGATGCAGAAACTGAAAGACTGGCAGTTTGACGGCTATTTTGTTTCGGATTGCTGGGCGATTCGGGATTTCCACACCACGCATAAAATCACAGAAACGGCAACCGATTCCATTGCACTGGCATTGAAAGCCGGCTGCCATTTGAACTGTGGCTGCACCTATGTGCAGATTTTGTTAGCGTTGGAAGAGGGGAAGATTACCGAGGACGATATTTTTCAAGCCTGTGTACGGGTGATGCAGACCCGTTTCCGGCTGGGTATGTTTGCAGAACAAGAACCCTATGCTGATTTGCCGATTACGGTTTTGGCTTGTCCGGAACACAAGGGGAAAACGCTAACAGCTGCAGAACGCTCTATGGTATTGCTGCGGAATGAGCAGCAGATTTTACCGTTACAGGCAGAACAGCTGCAAACCATTGCTGTAATCGGGGCAAATGCGGACAGCCGTGCAGCGATGGTGGGGAACTACAACGGAACGCCAGACCGTGCAATTACGTTCTTAGAGGGCATTCAACGGGCTTTTTCTGGTCGGGTGCTCTATGCGGAGGGCTGCCATCTGTTCAAAGACCGCTGTTCGGAATTGGCACAGCCGGGCGACCGCTATGCAGAAGCGGTTGCCGTTGCAAAGGCAGCGGATGTGGTCATTCTCTGCCTCGGCTTGGATGCCACATTAGAGGGCGAAGAAGGCGATACTGGAAACGAATTTGCCTCTGGAGATAAGGCAGATTTACGGCTGCCAGAACCGCAGCGTGTGCTGCTCCAGAAAATCAAAGCAACTGGAACGCCAATTGTTCTGGTAACTGCAACTGGCAGTGCAATTTGTCCGGAACTCGAAACAGAAGCATGGATACAAGCATGGTATCCGGGTTCAGAGGGCGGAACGGCATTGGCGAACTTGCTGTTCGGCAAGTGTTCGCCGTCTGGAAAGCTGCCTGTAACATTCTATGCGGATGCAGGGAAACTGCCAGCATTCACAGACTATTCCATGCAGCATCGAACCTATCGCTATACGCAGGAAAATATTCTGTATCCGTTTGGCTATGGGCTGACCTATGGAACGGTTGTCTGCACAGACTTGCACTATAAAAATGGCATTGCGGTTGTAACAGCGGAAAATCAGGGCAGTCGGGACACGGAAGAAGTCATTCAGCTTTATGTTAAGAGCGATGCAGACTGTGCCGTGCCCTATCACAGCTTGTGCGGATTCCAGCGGGTATTCTTGCCGGCAGGAGCAAAGAAAACCATTTCCATTCCGCTTGCAAAGAATGCCTTTACCAGCGTTGATGAGCAGGGAACTCGTGGCGTATATGGAACAACCTTCACGCTCTATGCTGGAATTTCGCAGCCGGATGAAAAGAGTCAGCAGCTGACTGGAACTGCTCCTGTTATGCAGGTCATTGCAGCCTCTGAACTGCATGTATAAAATTCCCAGAAATGTAGTATAACGATTGACAACAAATAAAAAAGGTGCTATAATAGCAAGCAGTAAAGTTGAACAAGGGGGAGATTTTTTATGAAACGTTTTCAACGCATATTATTAACCGCTGGTCTGCTGGTGAGTCTGTCCGGCTGTGATGCCATTTCTGACCCAAGTTCGGATATTCCGGAACAAATTGCCGTTGCAGACAGTACAACCGAATCATCCGATGCAGAAACCGCAGAAGCTGTGACAGAATCCGAGCCATCGCTTGCAGAAACAGAATTCGCAAGCGAATCCACCAGCACACAGACCACGTTGCTTTCCGAAACAGTTTCCACAACAGAAACCACGACGACAGTAGTAAATGCAGATGCATTGGTTGGAGATACTGGGCTGACCACTTCGGAATGGCTGGAAAAAGCACAGGAACTGTATGAAACGGCTGCAAAGACCATGTTCCAATATTGCTGCACTTCGCAGATGTTCCAGTACGATTTCTCGGACAGCAACCAGCCAAACTATTATCATATTACCGATTATGATACCATTGCAGATGCAACAGCACCGTATTATGAAGTCTTTTCCAGAAAGAGCCACAGCGGAGATTTTGATTCGTTGCTGCTGGAAGCGGACGGAAAGCTGTATGGACTGGCGGGTGACCGTGGTTCAGACATTACGTATCAGGGAGCAAATGTTACTGCCTTGGAAAGTGCAACAGAGGATACCTTGACTTTTACCGTTGCCTTGACTTATACGGGAACGGATGGGGAAGACACCACCACAAAGAATGACAGCTTCTCTCTATACTTGGAAGATGGCATTTGGAAGGTAGATACTTTTACATTGCCGTACTAAGAGCAGGTGGAAAGGAGGAAAACAGATGGCTTTTTTTGAAGAAATAGAGATACAAAAACTTTTTTGTGCAGAGGAAGCAGACACCTTTCCACCTTTTACAGAAAAAGACCTTGCAGAAACAGAAAAAGCAATTGGTTGGAAGCTTCCAGCATCCTATCTCGCCCTGTTGAACATCAAAAACGGCGGTCGGATTGATGAGGCATATGAAGAGAGTTGGCTTTCTGTGATTTATGGGATTTCCTCAAACGGAAAAGGGCTTGCAGATTGGTATGATAACTGGATCAACGAGTGGCAGTATCCCAACATTGGCATTCCATTCGGGGAAACGCAGTCAGCAGGGCATGACCTGTATTTTATGGATTACAGAGTCGTAGACGAGAACGGCGAACCTCGAATTGTTCTGATTGACAACGAAATGAGCAATGCCGTCACGGTTGTTGCGAAGAATCTAGAAGAATTTCTGACGAAAATTTATCATCATGAGGAAGTCTGAGAAAGTAGGCGTTTACCAGATGTCCAGAATCGAATCAGAAGAATTGTCAATGATAGATATAGAATGGTATGGTGTTGATCGAAAGGGAAAGATTGCTGTATTTTGCAGTGCTGGAATCGCAAATGTACCGGAATTTGTATGTGCAGACAAAGAACGACAGGAATGCCTGATTGCATTATTTGAAAAGTTGTCAATTTTGTCAGGCGTTTCGTTTTGTTTTGCCTGTGCAGAAAAAAATCTGCTGCCATTTCAGGTAGCAGAGACATTTTCTGGAAAGGGTTTCTTTTATTATGATTCGGACGACCATTCAAAATCTCATAAAAATGTGGGAGTCTATCAAAAGTATTATACCATTTCTTCTAAACCAACCAATCCGCTTTTCTATGCAGAGCTTCCGGCGTCCATACAACAGCTTTTAAAAGACAATTTTCTGCCAATTGATGATTTTCAGACATGCAACATCGTTGCTGTAGAAAATGCTTATTGAAGAAAAGGAATGTGAATTTATGTTTGATAAACAAAACACCAGAGAATTAAACGAGCAGAAAGCAAGAGAATACGGGAAAAGAATTGTCGATTTACTTGCTGCAAAACAATATAAAGAAATTATTTCAGCGGTAGATGAAATAGACGAAAGCAAAGATGTGGAAACATTTGAAGAAGATTTGAGTTTGTTTATAGAGTGGTATCTGGATGAGAATCAGTTAAAAATAGAACCTTATGATACAACTGCGATTTCTGATGCAGATGAGCAGGAACGCTTTTTTTATAACGATGAGGATGAAAATGACCTTGATTTTTCTTATGAGTATGATTTGCAGGATACAGATTTGACTTTGATGCTGGATTTTATTTATGAAGATGGAAAGTATATTGTAGTTTTTGTAGATGTTCATCAGCTGTAAGCGTTCTAATTTGTAGTACCATGGAAAATTACCATTTAGACAGGAGCGAATATAAAATGAATATTAGAAAAGCAGAGGAAAAAGACATTTCTCGACTGCATGAATTATTAGGACAGGTTCTTCAAATTCATGCAGATATCAGACCGGATATCTTTATTCCAAACACAACCAAATATACAGACGATGAGTTGCAAGCGTTATTAAAAGACGATAAAAAGCCAATATATGTGGCTGTAAATGAAGACGATGTATGCGTGGGTTATGCATTTTGTCAATGGAAAGAGCAGCCTTTTTCAACCAACATGGTGCAATTTAAATCTCTCTTTATCGATGATTTATGTGTTGACCAACGGGCAAGGGGACAGCATATCGGAGAGCAGCTTTTTGAATATGTCAAGCAGGAAGCCAAGAAAATGGGATGTTATGAAGTAACACTGAATGTATGGGCTGGAAATACTTCAGCAGAAAAATTTTATGAAAAAATGGGTATGAAAACAAAGGAAAAGCAAATGGAATATATTTTATAAGTCTTAGTTTAATATTATTCCAAAGTATTTTTCATATTGACTATAAAAAAGCCAGCAGACCTTTCTTTTAAAGTCTGCTGGCTTTTATTATTTTTTGCTTGATGCAATGATTCCAATTAAAATGAAATATAATATTGATAGCCAGTAAAATAGTTTGTACGACATCCATTTTTTACACCTTCTCTATAGAAAAAGAAAAGCGGCAATCAAGACAGTTGAAATTGTCAGGACTGCCGCCTTTTACTTGTTATTTCTGATTCAAAATATCTTTCCAAGAAAGTTCCGAGCCAGCTGCTCTTTTTGCATAATAGGTGAGCATGAACACGACATCTGCAACTGTTACCGTTCCATCACCGTCCACATCTGCTGCATGAAGTTGTGCATCGGTATAATTGGTTACATCCATTCCTGCTGCAGATGCTGCATAGATGTTGAGTACAATCACTGCATCCGATACGGAAACGGTATCATCTCCATCCACATCCCCTTGCATCAGTTCTGCTTCAGTTGTTGTGGTAGTCGTTGCAGTTGTTGTAACAGGAGCGGTCGTTGTAGTCGTTGTTGTAGTAGTGGTTGTTGTTGTCGTGGTTGCTTCTGTGGTCGTAGTTGTTTCTACAGCATCCAGTGCGACGAAATTCCGATTGTTGTGATTTGCATAATCATGTGCAGTAGATACGTTGAAACCGTAAATGGTGAAAACATTCATTTTTCCGTTTAATGTATATGAGTTGTAACTGTCGTAAATCTCACAATTTGGATTCAGAATTGTGATTTTTTCAAAATTGCTATTCCAGGGCTCTTGGTAGAATGCAGCATCTCCAATATATTCCACGCTCTCTGGAATTGTAATTTCTAGCAAGCCGCTTAATTTAAAAGCTTCACTTCCGATTCTTTCCAGACCCTGCGGAAGTGTTACTGTTTTCAGGTTGCTTGTGTAAGAAATTGCTCCACTATTGATATATTTTAGGCTATCTGGAAGATTCAAGGTTTCCATTTGATGTTTATATAAAGCATTGGAAGCGATTCCCACAGTGCCCTTTTTAACGGTCACTTCTGAATCATCCGTATGATTGCTATTATAGCCAATCAGCCAGTTATCCGCATATTTCAGTGGCGACAGACCATTTTCCATCAATGCAGAATCATAAAATGCACCATTTGAAATGAAAGTCAAGCTGTCTGGGAGGTCAATCTTTTTCAAAAATGTACATTTTGCGAATGTACCATACTGCAAATCCTTCAGCCCTTCGCCAATCGTAACATTTAAAAGAGCACGATCTCCTTCAAAAGCACGTTCGCCAATTTCTTCTGTTCCATCACCAATTGTGACATCTGTGAGGGCGGTATCATTGGAAAAGACATAAGTACCCATCTTTTGAACATTGTCGCCGATTGTAACAGTTTTAAGGTTGGAACAGTCATTAAAAGCATAATCGTTGATTTCTTTTACACCAGATTCAACCACAACCGTTTCAATTTTTGTTTTGCTAAATGCATAACTTCCTACAGATTCCACGGTACTCGGAATTGTAATTTCTTTTAAGTCTGTGCTTTCAAATGCATAATCTCCAATGGAAATCAATCCTTCTGGAAGATTCATTTCTGAAAGATTGATATAAGGGTACTGATTCTGAAATGCTCTGTCCCCAATATACTTCAAAGTGCTTGGAAGTTGAACAGAGTTAATGTAACGAATGCTGCTATTTGCAATTCCGACTGTTCCTTCTTGAATGACAATGTCTTTTTCCTCTTTGCTGAGATTGCTTTTTAATCCGATTACCCAGTTATTGAAATATTTGATAACAGCTTCATTGCCGTCTTCATCATATTGCTCATTAAAAATAGCAGTATTATAGAGTGCATCTGCACCCATTTTAACAACATTTTCAGAAACATTCAGCGTTGTCAACGATGTGCAATTACAAAAAGCGTCTGATTCAATTTCTGTTACATTGGAAGCATTGACCGTTGTCAGCGATGTACAGCCATAAAAAGCCTGCTGCGGAATGGCACTAATTTCATCCGGCAGTGTGATTTCTGTCAAATTCGTACAATTCTTAAATACAGAATCGCCCAGTTCCACGAACTGAACCGGATAGCCGTCATATTCTTCTGGGAATGTCAAAGAAGTGATAGTTGTATCTTTCACATCTGTTATTTTCAGAAGAAATGTTTCATCTTCTTTCTGTTCCAGCACTTCGCACACCAGATTGTTGTCAATGGTGACCGGAGCACCCAATTGCAAGTTGCTTTCTGTAACAGCAGACGTTGCCGAAACAGGGAACATTTCCGCCGGAATGCATGACAGCGTAAGGATCCCCGCAGAGAGCATTGCAATCGTTTTTCTTGATTTTACTTTCATAACTGTTCCTCCAACTAAAAAATAAAGAATTTAGAATCCCGCAAAATCCTTTTGTATGATTATAACATTTCCGTTCATTTCTGTCAAGCTATTACGAAAAAATAGCGAAGATCTCTGCATTTTACACAAAAATTCAACTTTTATCGGATATTTTACTGCAAAAAATCGATTAGTTCGATGAAAAGTAGTAATTATAAACAGCA
>OGRM01001958.1_pt1 | contig 11099 bp, 9 predicted proteins | sample 1553491 | NCBI WGS metagenome assembly OGRM01 (sample SAMEA2580110, study PRJEB22360) | human gut metagenome | biome: human gut; feature: human-associated habitat; material: faeces | place: Denmark | collected 2008/2010
GGGGCCGATGACCCCGCCCGTCGACCGCATCCGCGGCGAATACCTCGTGGGCCTTCTGCTGAAAATCGAGAGCGGCGCCTCTTCGGCCCGCGCCCGCGAACTGCTCGCGGCCGAGCTGAAAACCTTTGCCGGAAACCCGGCGTTCAAGTCGATCACCGTCGTCGTCAATGTCGATCCTCAATGACCTCGTCCGCGATGTCGCGTCGCTGCTGTTCCCGCCCCGCTGCGCCGTCTGCGGGGAGCCGCTTGCGCGCGGCGAACGCACGGTCTGCACTTTGTGCCGCGTCACGGCGCCGCTGACGGGCTACTGGCGCGAGGCCGACAACCCCGTGGTGCGCCGATGCTGGGGCATGGTCCCCGTCTGTCAGGCTTCGGGCTTTCTGTTCTTCGTCCGCGCGAGCGGCTGGCGGCGGCTGATCCACGGCTTCAAGTACCGCGGGGCGTGGCGCACGGCCCGGGAGATGGGCGCGTGGTACGGGCGGTATCTGCGTGAAAGCGGACTCTACGACGACGTGGAGGTGGTCGTTCCGCTGCCGCTGCACCCCTTTAAGCGTTGCCGGAGGGGGTATAACCAGTCGGAATACATCGCCGAGGGGATCGCCGCGCAGTTGACCTCGACGAACGGAGCCGCGGCGCGGTTGCTTTTGGCGTGCAGCCAGCGTGCGACCAGCTCTTTGCCGGTGCCGTTTTCGCCCGTGATCAGCCCCCGGGCCTCGCACGGGGCCACCTTGTCAAAGGCCTCGCCGGCGGCGTCGTCCACCGTGTGGCCGAGGATGTGGTAATGGGTGTAGTCCTGCACCTCCACGATGTGGCTGTGGCCGCCGGAGGCCACCAGGCAGAGGAAGGGCGGCTTGAGTTCCGGGTGGGTCAGGTAGAGCGCGGCAATGTGTCCCCGCAGATGGTGCACCGGCACCAGCGGCTTGCCTGCCGAGTAGGCCAGACCCTTGGCAAAATTCACGCCCACCAGCACTGCGCCGATGAGCCCCGGCGCAAAGGTGACAGCCACGGCGTCCACATCGTCTATGGTCTTGCCTGCGTCCAGCAGGGCTTTTTTGACCGTAGCACTGATAAACTCGCAGTGGCGGCGGCTGGCAATCTCCGGCACAACGCCGCCGTACAGCGCCTGCTCCTTGACGCTGGTGGAGATGACGTTGCTCAGCAGGTGCCGTCCATCCTCCACCAGTGCAGCGGCAGTTTCGTCACAGGTAGACTCAATTCCGAGAATGATCATTTTAGTGTGCCTCCAGCCAGTTTTTGCCTGCGTGCACATCGGTGCTCAGGGGCACCGCGTACTGCACACAGCCTTCCATTTCCTCCCGCAGGATGCGGGCAGCCTGCTCGGCCTCCGCCTCCGGGGCCTCCACGATCAGTTCATCGTGGACGGTCAGAATCAGGCGGCTGGCCATTTTTTCGTCCCGCAGGCGCTTCCACACCCGCACCATGGCCAGCTTGATCACGTCCGCAGCAGTGCCCTGAATGGGGGTGTTGCGGGCCATGCGCTCGCCGCTGGCGCGCACGTTGAAGTTGGTGCTGGCCAGCTCCGGCAGGGTACGGCGGCGGCCGAACAGGGTGGACACATAGCCGTTTGCCTTTGCGTCCGCGATGGTCTTGTCCATATAGCCGCTCACGCTGGGGAAGGCTGCCAGATAGTTTTTAAGGAAGGCGTCTGCCTCCTTCACGGTCACGCCGATATCCTTGGAAAGGCTGTACGCGCCCTTGCCGTACATGATGCCAAAGTTGATGGCCTTGGCAGAGGAGCGCAGCCGGGGCGTCACCTCGCTCTGCGGAATGCCGTAGATCTTGGCGGCGGTGCTGCGGTGGATATCCTCGCCGTTCAAAAAGGCCTGCTGCATGTGCTCGTCCCCGGTGATGTGCGCCAGAATGCGCAGCTCGATCTGGCTGTAATCCGCGTCCACCAGCACACAGCCCGGCTTTGCAACAAAGTAGGCGCGCAGCTGACTGCCCAGCTCGGTGCGGATGGGGATATTCTGCAGGTTGGGATTATCGGAGGAGAGCCGTCCGGTGCGGGCTTCGGTCTGGTTGAAGGTGGAGTGGATGCGCCCGTCCTCGCCAATGACCTTGAGCAGACCCTCCACATAGGTGGAGTTCAGCTTCTGGTAGGCGCGGTACTGCAAAACGTCCTCCACCAGCGGGTACTCGCGCAGGCTTTCCAGCGTTTCGGCATCGGTAGACCAGCCGCGCTGGGTCTTTTTGCCGTGGGGCAGGCCCATGGTGTCGAAAAGCATCTCGCCCAGCTGTTTGGGGCTGTTGGGGTTGAAGCTGGCGCTGCCCGTCTCCATGTGGATGCGGGTGAGGACGTCTTCCAGCTCCGAGCGCATTTTCATGCCGAACTTCTCGATGCCCTCTTTGTCCACGAGGATGCCGATGCGGGTCATGTCGGCCAGCACCTGCGCCAGCGGGAACTCAATGTCGTTGTACAGGGCATCCTCGCCGCAGGCGGTGATCTCGGCTTTCATTTTGGCAAACAGGTCGGCCAGACGTCCGGCGTCCGGGTAGTCGACGCAGGTGAAGGCCGCAGCGGCCTTGTAGCTGGGCACCAGCTCTCCCACCTGATACTTGGACGCCGAGGCATCCAGCAGGTAGGCGGCCAGCTTGCCGTCCCACCGGATGCTGCTGCCCCAGCCGCCTGCGGCCATGGCTCTGGCGTACAGGGGAGCCGAATTGAACACATCCAGCGTGACGTCGGCATTGTCCAGCAGACGGAGCAGGTCGGCGTCCTCCAACGGGTAGACGGTGGTGTCCTGCACGGCGTACCAGCTTTCCGGCTGCAGCACCACGTTGCGGCTGCCCTGCTTGCCAGTGACGGCAGGGCGAGCGGCCACCAGGTAGTGGCCGGCAGGGGCAAGGGGCAGGGCGGCAAGCTCTGCCTCCGGCAGCTCCGCGGCCTGCTCTTCCGGGGCGGCCTCCGGGGCCACACCGTCCAGCCCGAAGCGCGGGATCAGCGAGTGGATCTCCAACTCCTGCAGCAGGCGCACGGCGGCGGCCTTGTTGCCCTCGCCCACGGCGTAGCTGCCCTCGGCCGTGTCGATGGGCGCATCGGTGCGGATGGTGCCCAGCGTGTGGCTCAACTCGGCCATGGGCTTGTCTTCCAACAAGTGCTCCCGCTGCTTGGGTTTGATGCGCTTGTCGTCAATGTTCTGGTACACGCCCTCCAGCGAGCCGAAGGTCTGCACCAGAGAAAGCGCGGTCTTTTCGCCGATGCCCTTCACGCCGGGGATGTTATCCGAGGTGTCGCCCATCAGGCTCTTCACCTCGATAAGCTGCTTAGGCGCAAGGCCGTATTTTTCCTGAATGGCGTCCTCGTCCATCACCACGGTCTTGCTGCGCCCCATTACGGTGGCAGCAAGCAGCACGGTGGTGCTCTCGCTCACCAGCTGCAGGCTGTCCCGGTCTCCGGTGGCAAGGAAGCAGTCGTCCTTGCGGGCGGCGCAGGCAGCAGCCAGTGTACCCAGAATATCGTCCGCTTCCCAGCCTTCGGCGGTAACGGTGCGGTAGCCAAGGTCTGCCAGCAGCTGCTTGAGCACCGGCATCTGCTGTGCCAGCTCCTCGGGCATGGCGTGGCGGGTGGCCTTGTAGCCATCGTACATTTTATGCCGGAAGGTGGGGGCTTTCAGATCAAAAGCCACAGCCACCTCGTCCGGCTGGCACTCCTTAAGCAGGGAGAGCAGAATGTTCAAAAAGCCATAGATGGCGTTGGTGTAACGTCCGTCCTTGGTGGTCAGCAGCTTGATGCCGTAAAAAGCGCGGTTGGCAATGCTGTTGCCGTCAATGACCAGTAAACGCATAATGCAGTTCCTCCGTTGCGTAATTTCACACCTTATAGTATAGCACAAAACTGCACCGCGCGGGAGCTTTTTGCGCAAAAAAGAGAAGTGGTTGCTTTTCGTGATGCCGTCTCTCGTAAAAATGCGATTGTTACGGCTCGTAAGCCGTGACAATCGTATCATTTATAATGTTCTTCCGCTGCTTATGCCCGGAGCAGCGCGGAGGGCATTTCAAATCGTCCTGCCGCAAAAAAGCTGCCGCACAAGCTGTGCAGCAGCCTTACCGATGCCGGGCTTATTCCTCAATGCGGATGGCGCTTACCGGGCAGCTCTGGGCTGCGGTGACGGCCTGCGGCACCTCCTCCGGCGGGATGGGGCCGGGCTCTGCCACAGCCAGAACTCCCTCCATGCGGAACACTGCGGGGCACAGCCCGGCACACTGGGTACAGCCGATGCACAGTTCAGGGTCTACGAATGCATTCATGCAAACACCTCCTTTGCGGAAAGCATTGCCCGTTTTGCCGCAAATTATGCCTATGCAAGCGGTTTGCGGTGTGGTACAATAAGACCGCCGGGAACCGGCAGGAGGAGAGAAGATGAATATCCAGATCTTTGGCACGAGCAAGTGTTTTGATACCAAAAAGGCGCAGCGCTATTTCAAGGAGCGCGGCATAAAGTTCCAGATGATCGACCTGAAGGAAAAGGGCATGAGCCGGGGCGAGTTTGATAACGTGGCGCGCGCCTTGGGCGGCTGGGAAACGCTGGTAAATCCGGCAGCAAAGGATAAGCAGACCCTTGCGCTGCTGGACTCGCTGGTGGACTGGCAGAAAGAGGATAAGCTGTTTGAAAATCAGCAGCTGTTCAAGACCCCCATCGTGCGCAACGGCCGCAAGGCCACCGTGGGCTACCAGCCCGAGATATGGAAGGACTGGGAATAAAAAGCCTGCTTTCACAAAAAAACCACCGGTACAGGTTTTGCACTCTGCGGCCGGATGTGGTATACTGTTGGGTAGACTAAAAACTTTGGGAGACTCAGACCAATGAAAAATACGATCACCCCGGAAGAACACGCCCGGATCAAGCGCCGCCGCTGGCGGCAGACCTTGGGTCTGCTGATCACGGTGCTGGTGCTCATCGGGTTTATCACGGTGCTGCGGGCCGGTGTGGGCCTTGTGGCAAACCTGTTTGATGATACCGCACAAAAGCAGGAATACGAGGACAAGCTGGAAGGCCTGGTACTGTTCGACCCCATGCCCTTTGACGGCATTGAGAACATCGACGACCTGACCCTGCGGGAAGCAGCCGTGTGGGGCTGTGTGTACAGTATTCAGGAGACGCAGGGCGGCTTTGATAACTACAATACCGACCCCGAGACCGAGCAGCTGCTGCTGCCCTCGGTGGAAGTGGATGCCTATCTGGCAAAGCTGCTGGGCCCCGGCTTCAAGCTGACCCACCGCAGCTTTGACATGGAGGATATGACCGTCGAGTTTGACGAGACCACCCAGTGCTACAAGATCCCCATCACCGGTACGGTGGGCTACTACCGCGCCACCGTGGTCAAGCTGTTCAAGCGCAGCGGCAAGCTGCACGTCACCGTGGGCTACATCCCCACCGCCAGCGCAGATGACAGCATCATCAACCCCTCCTCGGACACCCCCACCAAGTATATGGATTACCTGTTCGAGCGCCAGAGCGGCAGCTGGTATCTGACCGGCCTGACCGAGAGTGAGACGAAACCCGAAAGCGCAGCAAGCTCCGCTGCCGCGCAGCCGGAGCCCATGGCAGAAAGCGATGTGCAGGACGCCATTCTGGCAACTGCCGGAGACTCTGCTGCGGCAGATTCGGCTGCTGCCTCGGCTGTCCAGCCGGAAGCGCAGTCAGAAACGAGCGCTGACAGCGCCGTGGCAGAAGCCCCTGCCGCTGAGGATGCCGCCAGTACCGCAGCGTAAAATGTAAATGAAAACACCCGACTGTGCGTTTGCTTTCACAGTCGGGTGTTTTTTGTACGTTTTATTTTAAATCAAACCTGACCACCACCAGCCGATACCACAGGTATGGCACCATGTTCCAGATCATCCACAGTTCCATCAGGATGTAGTTGGGCAGATCGCGCCAGCGGAAGGGACGCTTGTCCAGTTTGCCCGCTTTGAGCAGGGCAAAGGCCTCGTGCATTCCCTTATCCCAGGCCTCGCCAAAGCCCTGCTTGTGGAACTTGTAGCACTTGAGCAGATAGCCCAGCGCCAGCGGGATAAAGTTGAGCACCAGCATCAGCAGCGGCTCGTTTTTGAGCGGCAGAAGAATGCTGTTGCGGCCGCTCTGCTGGCTTTTAAAGGCGTTGTAGCGCACTGCGCCGGTGCTGGCACCGCAGATGTGGTAGCACTTGGCAGTGGGGCAGAGCACATTTTTGTAGCCGGCATTGTTGGCGCGCCAGCTCAGGTCTACGTCCTCAAAGTAGGCAAAAAAGTGCTCGTCAAAGCCGCCGATCTCGTCCAGAATGCTTTTGCGGTACAGCGCTGCGCCGCCGCAGGCCGAGAAGATGCGCTTTTGCTTTGTGTAGCGGCTGACGCGGCGGCCATCGCCGGTCTTGCAGGCAAAGCCCATCCAGGTGACGTAATCACCGGCATCGTCGGCCAGTTCCCGTTCAAAGTGGCGGAGCATCAGGCTCTGCACGGCAAAAATCTTGGGATCGGTCTCGGCGGTGCGAATGAGCTCGGCCAGCCACTCGGGCTCGGCAAAGGCATCGTTGTTGAACATGACCACATACTCGCCCTTGGCCCGGGCAATGCCCTGATTCACGGCGTGGGAGAAGCCGGTGTTGGTGCCGTTTTCGATCAGGGTGAAGTTGGGGCGGCCGCAGTAGCTGCGGGCCTGCTCCAGACTTTCATCGGTGGAACCGTTGTCCACGATGATGAGCTCAAAATCCTGCTCTGTCTGGGCATAGACCGACTCGATGGAGTCCTTGAGCCAGCCTTTGCCGTTGATGTTGGGGATGACGATGGTTGCTTTCATATATAAATGCTCCTGAAAATTCAACTTCAGGGCAGATTATACCATAATTGCGTTGAAAAAGAAACCGGCAGTTGAGAGAAGGCGTGGGAAGCACGATGAAAAACTTTTCCGGACTTTTGTAGCAAATAACCAACCACTTCACTGCACGATTGTGCAATCTGCCCTTGAATTGTGACCAAAGCGTGTAAATATTGAGAAAATGGCTGCAAAACTGTTTACAAAAGAGTAACAGAATGATATACTTTACACCAGTGAATGAAACGCTCTTTTGTGAAGAAAGGATACTGACGTGGAAACAGCCAAGCACTTTGGAAGCAAACTTCGGAAAACTCTCGCTGCCCTGCTTGCAACGATGGCCCTGATGGCCGTGCTGCTCCCCGGGGCACTGGCCGTGGACCTGAACGTTGATGTTGGGTTCTACTTCAAACAGAGCCGGGGCGGCACCTGCACCCTGGCCTCTGCCGCAATGATGCTTCGCCGTCGGGCCTATCTGGATGGGATGGACAGCTGGGTGGATGTGACCGAAAACGGCATCAAGAGCACGGCCTGGTCGGGCGGGCTCTCCCACAGCTTTACATACAACGATATGCATGTGGGTTATGCGACCCTGCCCTCGGGCAAGGCGGCCAAGACGGAAGCGCTGGTCTCCATTCTGGCAGAGCATCCGGAGGGCATTGTGCTGTACGACCGCACCAGACCCCATGCTGTGCTCCTGACGGACTACACCGACGGCGTGTTCTATTGTTCCGATCCTTCCAACGGGGTTGCCTCCGGCCGTGTGCCGCTGTCTGCCGCCAGCATCTCCATTGGCGGCGCGTCCTGCTACTGGTACATCACCGAGGATGGCAATGACGATGGTCTGGAGCTTCTGGAAGAGGCTGTGCAGGCGGAGGAAGCTGCTGCGGAAACTGAGACTGCGGCAGAGACTGAAGTCGCTGCTGGCGAGGAAAGCAGCAGTCAGGATTGGTGGACGAGCCTGTTTGGCTGAATATTGATCTTTTGGGCGGCTGGCCGTTGGGTCAGCTGCCTTTTTTGTTAGCATCCTCACCCTCTCAGGCCGCTTCGCGTCCAGCTCTCCCAAAGGGAGAGCTCTTGACAAAACCGCAAACCTTGCATTTACTGCCAAGGCCTCCCACTTTGGGGGAGGTGGCATCGCGTAAGCGATGACGGAGAGGGTGAGCCCGTTCACCTCCGCAGCTCTGTCCCCGGAAAATAGTGCGCCAGAATTTCCTCCGCGCTCTGTCCCTGCTCGGCCAGCGCCTTGGCACCCCACTGGCTCAGACCCACACCGTGGCCATAGCCCTTGGTGGTGAGGAGAAAGCTGCCCTCCTGATACTGCACCGTGAAGCAGGCGCTCCGCAGGCCCAGCGCCTTGCGCAGGGCCGGACCGGTGACGCTCTGCCCGCAGACAGGCAGGGAGGCTACATAGCCCGAAGGGGTAAGCGCGGCCTCTCCGAACCAGCTGGCAGGTGCGGCGAGGTCAGGGAGCAGGCCCAGCCCGGCGAGAGCCTGCTGCATCTGTTCGGCGGTGAATTGGACGGTATAAAGGTAGTTGTCCGCATTGAGGTCGGTGGAGCTGTCCACGGCCACAAGATAGGGAAGGGCAGTGCCCCAGACGTTTTCGCTGGCCTCGGTCATGCCGTTGGAGATGGCAAAGTAGCTTGTCCCGGCGGGGGCGCTGCCATAGTAGAGCACATCGGTCAGCACACTGTCCACCAGCGCCGAGAGGCGGGCATAGTTCTCCTCATAGGCGGTGCCCCAGTAGCTGCGGAGGACTGCATCTGTTAAGTATCCCTGCCGCCGGACGGGGTCCACGCTCAGCCAGCCGGAAGCCGGTTCGGCGGCATGGTCGCGGCAGTAGAGGGCATAGCTGTGGGCCGCGATGGCCTGCGCCTTGAGCGCCTCGTCCGGCCAGCTGATGGGCATTTCCGCCGCCACGGCACCGATCAGATATTCCCGCCGTGGTACCGAGACCACGGCCCCGGCGCTCTGGTCGGCCAGCAGAAAGCTCTCGCTGTCCTGATCGGAGGGCGGCACAGCGGCGCTGTCCGGGGCGGTTTCCGAAGCCGCAGTGCCCGGCAGAGGAGCAGAAGAAGCCCCCTGTGCCGGGCCGAACACCGCCAGTGTCAGCCGGTAACCGGCGATCGGCAGGAGCGTACCCAGCACCAGCAGCAGGGCACAGAGGAGAAAGAATGTCTTTTTCATTGTAGTTTTCCCTCCCGGACAGGCATTTTTCTGGGCATAGTGTACCAGCCCGGCGGGGTGAAAAAGCGCACATTTCATCCAAGACTTGAATTTACTTCACAAAAGCGCTATCATAAGGGTGTGCCATCATGGTGGATGGCCGGAAAGTATATAAGAGAGAAATAAGAGAAAGGGGAAATTCGCGCATGAACTATACCCATGCAGGAGTAGCGTCGCTGGACCCGCAGACCATGCGGACGCTGTGTGAAGAGTATCTGGCAAACAACTACATCGACCCGGAGACGAGTGAGCGTCTCGGTGTCAAGCGCGGCCTGCGCAACCCGGATGGCACCGGTGTGCTGGCAGGCCTGACCAATGTCTGTGACGTTGTGGGCTACAAAAAGGATCAGGAAGGGCATGTCATTCCCATTCCGGGCCGCCTGATCTACCGCGGCGTGGACATCAATGAGATCGTGAACGAGGCCTACCGCAACGACCGCTTTGTGTTTGAAGAGGTCATCTGGCTGCTGCTGTTCGGCAGCCTGCCCACCCAGGAGCAGCTGGACGATTTCTGTGAGCTGCTGGCAGAGCACCGCGCCCTGCCCGATGGTTTTATGGATACCATGAATGCTCCTTCGCCCAATATTATGAACAAGATGCAGCGGTGTGTGCTGGGCCTGTATTCCTACGACGAGCATGCCGAGGACCTGACGCTGGAGAATATCCTGAACCAGAGCATCAATCTGATCGCCAGTATGCCCACCATGATGGTGAACGCTTACCAGATGAAGCGCCGCTATTATGATAAGCAGAGCATGTTCTTCCATATGCCCAAGCCCGGCCAGAGCACGGCGGAGCACATCCTGAGCACCTACCGCCCGGACCAGAAGTTCACCCACGAGGAAGCCAAGCTGCTGGATATGTGCCTGCTGGTCCACGCTGACCACGGCGGCGGCAACTGCTCCACCTTTACCGCCCGTGTGCTGTCCTCCTCGGGCACCGACACCTACTCGGCCATTGCAGCCGCCATTGGCGCGCTGAAGGGCCCCAAGCACGGCGGTGCCAACCTGATGGTCAACCGTCAGCTGCAGGATATCCTCAAGCATGTGGAGCACCCGGAGGATGACGACGAGGTGCGCGAGTATCTGCGCCGCATCCTGCGCAAGCAGGCGGGCGACGGCTCCGGCCTGATCTACGGTATGGGTCATGCGGTCTATACCATGAGCGACCCCCGTGAGGTCATCCTGAAGGAGCGCGCCAAGCACCTGGCCTACGAGAAGGGCTTTGAGGAAGAGTACAACATGCTGTGCAGCATCGAGCGGCTGGCTCCTGATATCTTTGCCGAGGAGAAGGGCAGCAGCAAGCCGGTGTGCGCCAATGTGGACCTGTTCAGCGGCCTGATCTACAACATGCTGGGCATCTCTGAGGATATCTACACCCCGCTGTTCGCCATTGCCCGTGTGCCGGGTTGGTGCGCACACCGGGTGGAGGAAGTCATTTTTGCCAACCGGATCATCCGGCCCGCCTATAAGTATCTGGGCGTGCGCCAGAAATATAAACCGATCGAGGAACGCTGATGAACGCTTTATTTGTGCTGATTTTCACCTGTGGTGGTGCCCTTGCCATTGGGCGCGGGCTTGATCTTGCCCTGTGGACGGACTGGAACACCGGTCTGTGCACGGCTGGCTCTGTCTGGCTGCGGTACGGCGGACTGTGGGCAGCGCTGGTCGTTGGCATCATCGCCGCCCGGAAGCTGGCCCGCCAGCCCCTTGTTCTGCGCAGTGCGTGCAAACCGGTGGGAGTTACATCGGTGCTGGGCGGCGTGTGTGTCGGCCTGGCCGGTGCGGTGCGTCTGGCAGTGGGCATGACCGGCGTTGGTGCGCTGGTGCGTGCCGTGCTGGAGCTGGTGTGTGCTGTCTGGCTGATCCGACTGGGCCGCAGCTGGACGCATAAGGGAGAATACCGTCTGCCCGGCCGGAGCATGACCCCGGCGGTGCTTGGCACGGCGGTGTTCTACTGGGGGGTGCTGAGCCGCTTTATGGAGAACAGCTCCAGCTGGCACCGGGTGGAGCCGACTGCCATGGTCTGGCAGATGCTGGCCGCGCTGGTGTTTCTTTCGGC
>OGRM01001960.1_pt1 | contig 11079 bp, 6 predicted proteins | sample 1553491 | NCBI WGS metagenome assembly OGRM01 (sample SAMEA2580110, study PRJEB22360) | human gut metagenome | biome: human gut; feature: human-associated habitat; material: faeces | place: Denmark | collected 2008/2010
CTCTCTCAAAGACGAATGTCAACTTGATTTCTGTTTCTGTCCGCTTTAATCCGTTCGGCAGATTGATTTCATAAACTTGTTCGACAGAAATGCCCTCATGAATCGCACGCTTTGCATGCGGATAATTCTGAATATCATGTCCATAGAGCTTAATTTCTAACTTCTGTTGATTGTTTTCATTCAAATAGAATGTTCGTTCTGCTTTTACCGGCAACGGCGTATTGATAGGAACAAGTGTTTCAAATTTGTCATAAATGTTCCCTTCGCTGACAATAATACCATAGGCATTGCTTGTAATGTTGGTTACTTCATTTAGGCTATTTTCATTTAAAACAACTGCACCTTTTGAAATCAACTCTGTAATTTCATCGAATGCTTCAATTTCAATCGGAATGATTTGTTCCAATTGTGTGTGAACCATCGGAATGTTAGAGCTACCACCAGCAAGCACAACATTGTCCGGTTCAACGCCTGTTTCTTTGACACGATTCAAACTTTCCTGTGTAATCTGGACTGTTCGTGCAATCTTTGGGAAAATGATTCTTTCGATTTGCTTTGTGGTATACTCGTAATCGAATGATTCCAAACCATCTTCTGTCTGAATGTTAATAATTTCTGAGCCTGTTTCGTAATTGATTTTAATATGTTCTGCTGCATCCGTGATTTTTTTTACATTTTCCCGATATAAATTATAGGGAAGATCTCCATCATAACTATCCTGATGAATGAATCGATACAATCCGCTGACATCTTCATCAAATTCCATATCCAAATCATACGCTTCATTGACTTTCTCGAGAATATCACATGCAATTAAATAGGTAACATCATTTCCACCGAGTTCTTTGTCGCCAGCTGTATAAATTTGTTCATATTTGATATGATTTTCCTTCTTTGTTGCCTGCATGACAGAAATATCAAACGTTCCGCCACCAAAGTCATATACCAACATCGTAGTAACTGGATTCGTTTCTTCTAATGCCTGATAGGCAGCAGCTGCTGCTGCAGTTGGCTCAAGGGTCATTTCTACATCTGATAGTCCGGCAGCAATCGCTGCATCTCGAATTTCTTCTTTTGAGGCAGTCGAAAACTTTGCTGGAACAGTAATGATGGCTTTTTCAATATAACCATCCACTGCACCAAATACTTTGATGACTCTATCCTGCACACTGTTGATAATTTTAGAAAGGAAATAAGTTGTTGCTTTCTTCGCAGATAGTTTAAAACTACTGCCATCTTCGCAAACAACATTATATCGAAAGCGGTTTTCATTCAAATGGCTTTTAAAGCTGACGATTGGCTCAATATTTGCGGCATCTGCCAATTTCAGAGCTTTTTCCCCAATCACATAATCATTTTTGCTCAGAAAATACAGGGCAGTTGGAATGCTCTTACTGTTATTCTCACCTCTCAGGCAAATAATCTTTCCTTTTTTGTTTTTGAAAGATACAACGGTATTCGTTGTACCAAAATCAATTCCTATGGTTTGTCCCACTTTGCATTTCTCCCATCGTTAAATCAAATTGACTGCAACTGGCTCTTGCAAATATTCACCCTTTTGAATGCCCTCTGCACTTGCCACACAATATTCCATTGTGCTTGGTTTTGTTGCACGGATATAAATGCTCACATTCTGGTCGTCAGAAGCTTCTGCAATTCTCAGATTCTTCTTCTTAATGCTGGTATCTGTAATCGGCAGTGAACCTGTCAAGGCTTCTGGAAGAGAAGAATAATAAATTTCAAATTCTCGAATCTGTGCATTGACCAAACGCACCCATTCTCCATAACCGGTATTTTTAGAAACCTTATTCTTAAAGGCATTTCGCTTCTTGATACCGACAAAGTATTTGAACGGGATTTCATCATTTGCAGCAGTGGCATTTCGAACCAAAATTGTTCCACCCTTTCGACTTTCAATCAAGCCATAGACAACACCAGTCTTTCCGGTTGGTCGAGTCAAAGACTGCATATCAACCGTTTCTCCATACTGTTTCAGAATTGCATCTGCTTCTTTCGAACCAAGCGGCGGCATCAAGAACAAATTCTGATTCAGGTCAATTCCGAACTGCTTGCAGATATCTGGGAAATATTCGTGAATATACTGGTTGAACAGGTTTGTGACAATTTTAGATCTGCTGGAATTTCCGGCAAGGAAAATATAAATGCTACTGATTTTCAAGTTCTTTTCCTTAAACGCTGGTGTAGCAGTTGCCTGAGCAAACGCCTGACAGAAGTTCTTGATTCCGGCTTCAATCTTGGACTTTAAAATGCCCAGCAAGTCAACCAAAACCTGACCATCTTTCTTGATGAACAGATTCATACTCTTAAAGCTGCCATCTGCACTAAACAAGTCTACGGCAATGGTACCTTCCTTTAACGGCTGGAAATCGGATACAATTTCAGCGACTGGGAAACGGTCTTGTTTCTTTTCCTTTGCAGGTTCTTTCGAAACTTTTTTCACAGTCACAGGAATACCTGGCATCTCAATTCCTGTTGACGACCTCTTTATTGCAGTCGCAGGCTCTTCTGGAATTTCTTTGAGCGAAATACTGCTCTCCCAGAAATTTCTCAATGCCTCTGCCAGCTGCTTTGTGTTTCTGTTGGCAATCTGCGTATCATCCACCAAATCTTCCATTTCATCAAATGCATCCATATAAACTGGCTTTGTGAACTTGATATGCTCCTTTAACAGCAATTCTTTATTTGCCTTAAATGTTTCAAACGCCAGCAGTTCCAGCAGATTTTCCCCGCCCAGATACTGCGAGCCGGCAGCCCCAAAGTGTTCCACAACATAATCATACCGTTCTTCATCAATGGAATCTTCATCCGCATACCGCCAGATTCCATAGTCAAAGTCTGTTGTACCGCCGCCAAAGTCAAATACGCCGTACAAGATGGATGAATCATCATCCGGTGCACAGTGAAATGATTTCAATGCACAAACCGCATAGCTTGCCGGTTCGCCTGCTCCCTCTGTCACTTCAAAGCGACTCATTGTGGCTTCATCCTGTAAAACAGGGTCTGGCAGCGATTTCCGCAAACCTTTTCGGAAGCTATCCAAAATTTTCTCCCGTACCCGCTTTTCATAAGTAACTGGGAACGACATGATATACCGCAGGTAAATCTTGTTCCGCATGTTGTTGATGTACAAGCCGAGGTAATACGCATAAATTTCAATCGGGTCGAAATCACCATCATTCAAGTCCACATACTTGGAAAGGGTCAACTCTTCTCCGGTTCGCATCGAACGAATTTTCATCAACTTATTGTAATTGACGTTTCCGCACCACTGCTTCAGATTATAGAAGAACGAATAGAAATTCTCGCTGTCCTCTTTGCTCTTGGTGTTGTTGAAGTTTTCGTTTGCCGGATGAGAAACCTTGATATCCTCCCACGAGGTTTGCGGTCTGCCATCCTTTTCTGCATAACTGTTCAGGAATGAGGCGATGTCATCGAATTCCATAATGGTTGGGTTTTCATAGTCGGCACTGGTTGCTTTTTTTCGCAGATTGCCCTTTCCGATTCGCAGCAGATGAATGTTTTCTGAACCATTCTGATAACCGACAACGGTAGACCGTGTTCCAAAGTCGATGCCAATAATCCCATCATCGAGCACATCTGCAAGCGGATTTCGAGCAACCAGCGGCTCTGTCAGGTTGACTTTCTGAAAACCGTCTTTTTCCTGTGACATCTCCCACAAATCCCAGTGCCCTACACCAATGTCGGTTAAAACAGTCGGGTCGTATGGTTCAATATCGGCTCTCTTTTTGTCTACATTCGGGAGAGATTCTATCAAATTCTGCGTATATTTTATATTCCCTTCGAGGAAGCTTGTTTGAATCTCTTGATATGTTTCCGTTTTCTTGATTTTAGAAACAACATAGGCGATTTTTTCATCATCTGTAATTCCAATGTTAGAATCTGTATACAGTTTTTCCAGAAGTGCATACTTTTTGGGAATAGCTGTGTTCATTGGAATCAAACTGTACTTGATAAAAGTCAAGAGAGTTCTTTTGTACGTTGCAGGAATGCAAGGGATTTTTATTGAATCAGTATCATTATAATTCCAACTATGTCTGCTGCCATCTGATATTCTTATGCATTCCTCACCGGAATTATAATCAGCAATATATCTTTTTGATACACTATCATAATTTAAAACTGAATTATTACTAACAAGTGGATTTCGATATTTATTATCATAAAAAAGATATTTAGCTAAACTAAAACCTAATACTCTTCCTTCTTCATCAATCTGATCCAACTTTTTAGAATAGCCACTGGTAGAGCAAGTCCATCTGCTTGAATCCGCAATGATAATATTTTGGCTGATTACATAGTACACTTTTTTGTTCTGAATTTGCACCCAGTCATTGCAGGATGCCATCACTTTTTCTAAGTCCGCTTCTACTTCCTTGATTAAATCAGATACCAAATTTCTTTTGTTCAATTCTTCTTCAGGAACATAAATACTCCGAACACTTTTACTTTCTTCCATTTTAAATAACCTCCACAAATGCTTTCTTTTCCACAGTTCCGGATACCGAATACTGATATCCTTTCATGAGAATTGTTTTGATTTGTCCTTCATGCTTCTGATTGATTTCTGCATGATGCTCATCATCCATTTCTCCCAACTCGTCAATCGCTGCAAATTTTGGATTGATGCTACACATGAAATCCACCAGCTCGTTATACAGCTCGATTGCCACTGACACCTTTTTAGAAACAGCTTTGTAATTGTATCGTAGTTTCTCATATAGGCTGCCAACTGCTTGTTCACTGGCAACGCAGAACAGAAACTTTAAAGGGGATTCTAAATCCAGCGAGAGCGGACAGAATTCATTGATAGTCTTAGCTTTCTGATATAGGCTTATCAACTCTTCAAAAGGCTGTAATTTTTTCTTGGCAATTTTATAATCCGCATTTTCGAACTGCAGGTTCTCGTTTTTGTCTTTCAGTTCTGTGATTTCTGCTTCCTTATCTGAAATTGTTCTTTCTGCATTCTCACAGTCCTCTTTCAGCTCTGCATTATCAAATTGCAAGCTCTCGTTTTTGTCTTTCAGTTCTGTGATTTCCATGTTTTGCTGTTCAATCGTTTTGTTTAACTCTCCATTTTCTGCTTCCAATTCCACTATTCTTGCATGGCTGGAATCTTCTACAGGCATATCTCCATTTTCTTCTAAATTTTTTGGAGATTTGTGCTTTTTCTTTTTCATCTTAATTGAAACTTGAACTTTCACGTCTGGATTACCTTCCATACACATTTTTAGAAGTTCCATCATTTTTTCTTCATTTTTGATTTCCATAATTAACCTAAATACATATTGCCCAACACCATGGAATAATCATATCCCAAAAAGGGCAAATGTTCTCCTTTCCACATGATTTCGATGTCTCGTTTCCAATCACACAGGAAAAATTCTGCAAGCTGCATGATGGATTCGAGTGCTTTCGTTTTTTCTTGGTGAATGTAAATATAGGTTCTTTCGGTACTCTTCTGATAATAGATATTGATTTCCTTGAAATACGTTTCTAAGAACTGCTCAAACAGATTTTTCCGGTTTCTGCTCAGAAGATAATCTGCATAGGTAATCAAAATCCAATACCGAGCCTTGTCCTCACACGCTTCATAAGTGACAGTAATATCGCTGCCGAATGTACCAGCAAAGATCTGCTTCTCTATAACTTGAACAAAAATGTCTTGTACCAGCATACCGCTGTTCAAATCGAACGTTGCCTGAACATGCATCAGATAATTGAAAACATCCTGATACTTGGCATCGTTCTGATAGCGGTCAATCCAGTGCCTATAATCTTCCTCAGTTTGGATTGCTGCTTTTGGAAGAATAAAATCAAACAGCCTTACCAGCACATTCACAGGAATTTCCTTGCCTTTGCCAGTCTTCCAGACTTCCACACCAGTGACGATGTGATTCGTGTTCAGCACATATCGATTTTCTTTTGCATAATCATTCCAAATATCATACATCACTGTTCACCAACCCAATAACATTCTGGATACTGATATCGCAAAAAGGAAATCAAGTATTCCACTCGGTCTTCAAAAAAGATGTCATCTTGTTTTTGTTGAAATTTCAGATAGCAGTAGTTTTTGCTGGTTCTTCCAACGTCCAACGCCCCGCTATAAGGATATTTATACTGTCTTGGATAGCCTTTCAAGGTGTTTTGATTAGTCTTTGAAAAGAATCCAACAAATTCTTCCGGCAGCAACGCATATGCATGAACTGCCAGCCGAATATCTGCCTTTGTTCGGATACGGTCTGGAACGGGACTGTCGGTTCGAATGGTATTGCAAAATGTTTTCCGACTGGTGTGAATTTCTTTGACTGTTACCATCTGATATTGCAAATGGGATGCTTCAAAATCGCTTTGTTCAACATCAATGGTATTACCATTCCGTTTCATCGAACAATTTTCTACATCCAGCCCATCAATTACAATAAAGCTATCCTTCTTGATGTTCTCGAAACGGATGCGAACAAATTGCTTTCCAGCCACTGGAACTTCTTTGTATCTCGCCAGCTTGGAACTTGGAATCAGTTCTAAGTTCCAGCAAAGATTACCATGAAAGATGTGTTTATCCTGAAATTCTATTTCCTGCCGCTTGAAGTCCAACACAGAATCTGTTTCTTCATTCAGAACTGCTTCATCATCTTTTTCCGATATAGACTCAGAACTATCTACCACCAAAAATGCTCTTCTGGCATATGGATTATAGATTCTTGGCATGAAAATGTTGTAAGCTTGAAACAAATCAAATACAATCTTTTCCTTTTCCAAAAAAACATCTGTATGAACAAGAGAAATTTCTTTCTCAATTCCATCTATCAACACCTTGTGTTTGTGTGATTCATAGTTAGAAATCTCGGAACAGGGACAATCTGCAAAAACAAGATTTGTCGGCAATTCCGTATCATCCAGCATCGGAAAGAAATCAGTCATCGGTTCACTTCCATCTCGCTGCATCCAAGTATGAATGGTGTTAATTTGTTCTGAATGGTGGTATGTTTCTAAAGTATGTTCTTTCAGATATTGAAAAAAATCGTCCTGTCTTTCCTGTATAGATTGCGTCAACTGTTCGAAAAAATCTTTTTCCTCGTCATTCATTCCCTGCATTGCAGAAGAACGTGCATCCCAATCTAATTTTTTGATTTGATTACTCTTATCCATCCTATTCACCTATTATGTTATATTCATCTTTTTTGTTTTCACATCGACAGTAGAAGCAGCATCAATGCTCAATTTTCCAGATTCCAAAGTAATCATTCCGTTTCCAGCGGTCGATTTTACCTGACGATCTGTTATTTCCAATTTTCCTTTTTGATTCACAAAAATCTGAACTGCAGTGTCTTTTGCTGTAATAATTCCTTTTTGATTGACATTGATTGCAATTTCTGAGCTTTTCACTGTGACAATACCCTTTTGGTTGGTGTTGATTTCCACTTTGTCTTTGTCGATCTGAACAGTATTGTTACTATTTCCGGTCACAATGCTGTCTTTTTTCATATTCAGGTAATATTCAGCATTCTTGATGCTGGCTTCCCCCGCCTCTTCATCAATTTGTATAGTATAATCTCCAGCCATCAAAGTTATTTTCTGCTTCTCAATTACCAATGTTTTATTATAAAGCAAAATGCTCTTATTGTCTGTATTGTTGATTTTATCGGATGCTGCCTGTGTTCTCACACAACCATACGCATAACAAGTTCCATTTTGATAGATTACCTGCACCTGTTCGTCCACATCCGGAATAAAAAAGATTCCGCCTTCTTTGGCTGTCAGCGTGTTAATATAGGGAATCCATATCTTTTCATCCTTCATCGCATCTTCTAATTCAGAAAATTCCACCTGAATTCTTCCCAAATGATCAGAATCTTGATTGTTTACGATTTTTGCAGTTCCGAGAGAAAAAAGTTCTACCGGATTTTTATCTGCTTCTATCTCTTTTTGTATGCGTTCAATTCGATAAAAATAGCGTACACCATCGCCAATCTGGTTTACTTTCAAGTGAACTACGACATATTCATTATTTTCAATTTGAACTTTTGTTCCCAGTTCGATATATTCTCGGTATTCTATTTCCAGCGTTTCCTGCTGTTCGGACAACTGTAGTTCTGCTGAAATGAGATCCGTATTTTTCAATTGTTTTGATGTTTGCAAGTTATCTGCAATCACCACTTCGTTTTTTCCTCTTTGAGCATCTATAACAAACAAACGGGTATGATGCTCAATTGCAAGGCGATTTGCAAACGCAAAATCGCTTTCATTATACTGCACAACAACTGCTTCTTCTTTTTTAGATGCAAGTTCTCGATTGGATATGGTAAAAGTCACTTTTTCAGAAATTTTTCCGCAAATCTCTCCATATGTCTTTTTGGGTGACTGAAAAATTCTGCTAATTTTTATCATGTCGGATGCAAGTGAATCCGACACAACAAAAACAGAAACAGCAGCCCCTGCATAAGTGGATTTTCCGGTAATTTCCTTTATTTTCCCACACATCACCAACATTCCATCTATATCTGCCTCTACTGATGTACCACAACTGACAAAATTACGAAGTTCTGTAATCCCATCCACGGAATCCGGTACAATACAGATTTCCATTGTAGAATGCTTCCCGCATTCTTTTTCGATTGTAATGGCAGTGACTTTACCCGGTACAGAAAGGCTGCTGTTTATCATGTTTCTTCTCCCTTACTGATTCTTATTTTGATTCAATGTATTGGCTGTAAGCTCCATTTTTCTGAACCAAATACAATTCAAACAAACCATTATCATTTTCCGAACTAATATTTGACTTGACATTTTCCGGCATATTTTCTGTCGGCATATCAAAACTTTCCGTATAATCCAAAACAAACATATTCTCCAGTTCATAATTCCGAAGCAGTGTCGGATTGGATGGGCTCGGATAGGTTGTCAACTTCACCTTTCTGTAAATCAGAGAGGAATCTTTTTCCTTTGACCAGTTTGCCAGTTCACAAGTCGTATCCTTGTTTTCCGCTGTAATTCTGCCAATAATCTTGATTTCCGCTCTCACATCGTTGCTTCTCGCAATCGAATCATCATTCAGCGTGTTGGACTTATAAGAGGCACAAATAATGTCCTCTCTTCCACCATGTTGTCCATCCATAGAAGTAAGTTTGATTTCTGTTCCCTTACTGTCTGTCACTGTCAACTCATAACCCAATGCCATTTTTAATTCCTCCACATTATGCTAAAAATTAATTTTTATAAAATGACGATTATCCGTCATCTTCTTCCAATTCATCGACCACTTCATCATCTCTACCATCATTAAAATGAATTTTAAATGATGACTTTCCGTCTTCACTCTCGTCTAAAAAGTAACTTTCTCCTCGCCGCAACGGATTATTGATGCAATCAATATAAGCATCTCTTTCCCATTTATGCTTAGCCTTGAAATCATCAATTTTTCCTTTTTGGACTTTTTCTTTTCCCTCACTAATTTCAATCCAAATGTAATCTCTAACAAATGTTCGGAATATTCTTCCGCCATTCGCCATATTTCGTGCGTACTTTACAAATGCATTTCTAACTCTATTGCCATTGTAATATCCAACGCAATCAAAGAAAAAGCCAAATGGATTCTCATCCAATTCATCCAGCAACGATTTGTCATACTTCAAAGCTTCTTCACAATTCATGTTGGTTATAACCTTATAGCAGTTATCATCATCTTCAAAATCGAATCTGACCGACGAAGACGGTAAATCCTTATGAACATTGAATCCCAATTTTTTCAATTCATTGCTGTTCAAAGACTGAACGGTAAGACCAACCGCAATATAAGGTGCATCCAGATAAAGTCCCGGGTTCTCAATGGTTTCTCCCTGTGCCACCTCAATATTACCAGCCTGAAGCCCAGACATCAATGTAAAGTTTGGATAAGCAAATACAGAATAACGGCTGTTAATACCATCCAATTTCTTTTTGTAAACCTGTAACCGATTCTTTGTCATCTTAGAAAAACCAGTCTTTTCACAGCCCTTAAATCCGAAGAATGTTGTACATTTTGCTTCATTCAAAATCAGCAGCAACTGTTTTGCATCATCCAACGAAATCAGATTTTGTTTTGTTGTCGGTTCTTCTGTATCATCTTCATTCCAGAGGTCATCGTCATTTACAGCAGATTCTTTCTGTGCTGGCGATTCTTCTGTATAATCCGCATCTATTACAGAATCATCTGCATCTAGAATATTTGGCGTATAAGTTACACCTGCGTGTTCTCTATCCACCAAGTCATCATCATCAATCTGTGGCAGAACTGCAAACCAAAACTTTGTTGGAATATTATTGTTCATATTCTTCATGAAGTTTTCAAAATATTCATAGACATGACGATCTGTTACCAGTTCATCAGCAGTGCAGTTGGAAATCACAACATCCAAGTCGCCACCAGCATTGTCAAACATTGCCTTAACATCCAGCATCTTTTCAATGATTTTATTGACAGCTTTCAGCAGACTGTCCTGTGCTGCTTTATAACACGCTTTCTGAATTTCGTATTTTCTCCGAATTTTCGGAATATCTTCACTTGCAACAATGCCTGTATTCCCACTGTAAGCATCTATAACCAGATTCTGTGTATAAGCCTCTCCGTCGCTTACCTCACCATTTGTCTTTATTTTGCTCTCCAGCAATAATTGAACCTGTTTCGTGGCTCTGTCTTCTAACAGCATAGATGGATTTCCAGCCACTCCATTCGGATTGGTAATAATAACCTTTTCCTTTACAATATCCCCTTCGCTGTTATAAGTCAAGCGATAAGTATCTCTTTTGGTTGTTTCCAGTGCTGGCGTTCCATTATTTGCATTCGAAGAGTCAGAAGAAATTCCCAGCTTAGCCTGCAAATCTGCAACACTCAAGCAAAGTAATGCAGTTGGATTATCCTTGTAAGATGCCTGAATCTCATTAGCAACATTCTGCACTTTCTTCTTGCATTTTGCAGTCAAAGCTGTATTTCCGGAATCCTTTGCTTCCAAAAATTTCCGCATGGAATATTCCAGTTCTCGTCTTTTATTCTTTACT
>OGRM01001968.1_pt1 | contig 11040 bp, 10 predicted proteins | sample 1553491 | NCBI WGS metagenome assembly OGRM01 (sample SAMEA2580110, study PRJEB22360) | human gut metagenome | biome: human gut; feature: human-associated habitat; material: faeces | place: Denmark | collected 2008/2010
CACCGCCGGAACCTCTTGTCTCAACTTTCACACGGCATCCAAGCTCTTTCGCTTTTTTCTCAATATTTTCTGCCGCCATATAAGTATGTGCGATTCCGTTCGGGCATCCGGTTACAGCGAGGATCAGCTTTCCATTCTCTGTGTTTTTCTCCTCTGCCGCATTCTTTGTATCTGCGCTGTTCTTTTTCTCTTCTTCGGCATCTTTCTCAGCTTCCGCGCGGTCGATCACACTTAAAAATTCCTCAACCGTCTTTGCATTGCGAAGTCCGCTTGTAAAATTCTCATCCATCAGAAGAACAGATAACTTGCTAAGTACATCCAGATGTACGTTGTCTTCCGTATTTGGTGCTGCGATCAGGAAGATCAGGCTGACCTTTTCTCCATCTAATGCATCAAAATCCACCCCGTCTTTGATGACCATTGCTGCAAGACCAGGTCTGCTGACTGCATCTGACTTGCAATGTGGAATGGCGATTCCCTCACCAATTCCGGTTGTTCCTTCTTCCTCTCTGGCGTATACGCCCTTGCGGTACTTCTCAACATCGTTGATCTTTCCGCTCTTAGCCATCAATGCAACCATTGCATCAAGGGTTTCGTTCTTTCCAGTGACTTTGCCATTTAAGTCAATACTCTCTACGGCAAGTAAATCCCTGATTTTCATGCTTAAATCCTCCTTGTTTTGCGAAGCAAAATGCGACTGCCCTTGCAGGAGCAGAGGATTTTACTCCTTGTTTTGCCTTTTATTTATACAACCGTGAAAAATTATACTATTAAATGTAATCGAATTCAAGTAGTGCAATACACCAAAAAAAGAGTCTCTTTCGAAATTTTGCTTAAAAATTTCACAAAAGAGACTCTCTTTTTATTATCTATTTCTGATTCCACATCAGACCTTATCATAACACACGCTTTTTATAATGTGTAGTTATAAAACAAACTTTAAGAACTTTCTTCCGTTTTTTTCTTTCTGTATTCCTTCGGACTTCTATTATAATACTGTCTGAACTTCCGGCAAAAGTAGCCGGCACTTGTAAATCCGGTTTCATTTGCAATGGAGGCAACCGATTTTTGAGTAGTATAAAGTTGTCTGGCAGCCTGTGCCAGCCTGTATTGAATCAGATACGCTACCGGCGAACAATGTATGCCGGATTGAAAAATATGTAACGCTCCGCTTTTGCTGATAGATGCCGATGCCGCAATCATTTCCAGTGTAATTTCTTCCGCATAGTGTTCATGTATATACTGCATCATAATTTGCAGTCTTGCCTGATTATGATTTAGCCGCTGGAGGCTGTCCGAATCAGAATTCCAGCCTCCATCTTTAAACAATATATTCCAGAACTGAAGCAGAAGTTGTATGGTACATAATTCATTATCCTGCCCATTTCCCTGGAGTTCAAAAATCTGTAACATAAGCTGTAAAGCACTTCTTTCCGATGTACTGTTTGGATCAAAAATCTGATATTCTACTGCTGAATTTATCACCGGCAGAATATATTTTTCATAAATAAGGCTGTTTTCGGATGCCAGCAGAGTTGGTGCAAAAACAATATTAGGCGTAAATGTGCTGGATCGTGCTTCAAAACAGTGTAACACACCACTATTAATAAATATGCCGCAGCCTTTATGCAGTTCTACTTTGCTTGTACCGATAAAGCAGATTGCTGTGCCTTCTGCAACATAAAGAAATTCCAGCTCATGATGCCAGTGCCAGTCGATACGGTGAAAATCAAATTGCCAGATATCCTCAGGATAATATGCAAAAGGATAACGTTCACTGCCATGCTGAACCGTTTCCCGCAGTGTTTCATCTGTAGTTATCTTAAAATAGTCCATAATGCATTTCCTTATAAATACTAATTTTTACCATATTGTACTATAAATATGCAATTTTGTACAATGACTGCACACAATCTTTGCGATATAATCACATTTGTTAAAGGAGAATAAAAACAAATGAAAAACCAATATAATAAGACGATCACTGCCTGTTTTGTAGGTTATATTGTACAGGCTGTCGTGAACAATTTTACACCATTACTTTTCTTATTTTTTCAGAAAAGCTACCATGTTCCGATTTCCCAGATCACTTTACTGGTAACTTTTAATTTTGGAATACAACTACTGGTCGATCTTCTTTCTGTCAGATTCATCGATAAAATAGGCTATCGGGTATCCATGATCGCAGCTCATGCCCTTGCAGCGGCAGGATTACTTCTTCTTACAGTTTTACCTGAAATTTTACCGGTTCCCTTTATCGGAATTTTGATTGCAGTAATGATTTATGCCATAGGTGGCGGACTTCTGGAAGTTCTGGTCAGTCCTGTCGTTGAGGCCTGCCCGTCTGATAATAAAGAGAAAGCGATGAGCCTGCTCCATTCTTTTTATTGCTGGGGACATGCCGGAGTTGTACTTTTATCAACTTTGTTTTTCTATGCAGCGGGTATAGATAACTGGAAAATATTAGCTATTATCTGGGCAGTCATTCCTATTGGAAACGCTTTTGTTTTTGCAAAGGTACCAATCGCACCTCTGCTTGAGGATGGCGAAAACGGTCTTGGATTAAAAGAATTGTTCCGGCTGAAAATCTTTTGGATTTTACTGATCATGATGATATGTGCCGGGGCAAGTGAACAGGCAGTAAGCCAATGGGCCTCGGCTTTTGCTGAAAAAGGACTTGGAATTTCCAAAGCCGCAGGAGATTTAGCCGGACCGATGGCTTTTGCAATTCTAATGGGAACCTCAAGATTATTTTATGGCAAGTATGGCGATCGTATCAATTTAGATCACTTTATGATTTATAGTTGTCTGCTATGTATTTTATCCTATCTTGGGATTTCACTGTTTCGGGCTCCGTTACTGAATCTGATTGCCTGTGCGGTCTGTGGGCTCTCAGTTGGAATCATGTGGCCCGGAACATTCAGCAAAGCATCCGCAGCTTTGCCAAAAGGTGGAACCGCTATGTTTGCATTACTGGCATTAGGTGGAGATATGGGTTGTGCAGGAGGTCCTACCTTGGTTGGAATGATTTCAGATTCTTTGGGAGACAACCTGAAAATGGGTATTCTGGCAGGAATTATCTTTCCGGTATTGCTGCTTCTTGGAATTCTCCGTTGCAAAAAAGGGAACACCCTTTCATAATGTCACATGCAAAGAAAGCCTGCCGGGACATAAATCCCGACAGGCTTTCTTACTTTGCATCTTTCTCTTCCTTTATAAGAAATTAAAGAGTGCGCAGAAAAACTTTCATCTACTCTTCCAGACTGTCCTTCATTTTTCCGAGCATACCTGATTTTTTTAATGGCAGTGTGATAATGATCGCAATGATTGTTCCTCCACAGGTACTGATGAGGAATGGCACTACGAACATAAACAATGTTGCTGCTGTGTTTCCCATAACAAGATATGCAACCGGATAAGAAAGCATTCCACCGAGAATACCGGTTCCCACTACTTCTCCAATGTAAGCAAATGGAAGTTTCTTTCCATATTTATACAGCAGACCGCCAAGTAATGCACCGCACATACTTCCTGGGAATGCAAGCAGGCTTCCAAGTCCTAACAGGTTACGGATGAGCGATGCGATAAATGCCTGCGCCAGTGCCCACCACGGTCCAACGGTAACTGCACACAAAATATTTACCAGATGCTGTACCGGAGCGCATTTCGAACCGAATACCGGAAATGAAAATAAGCTTCCCACTACGGCTACTGCTGCCAAGATTGCTGTGACTGTCAATTTTTTTAAATTCGATTTTTTCATTCTTTCGTCCTCTTTTTTCTGAAACCTTTCATCATGAAAACAAGACTTACAATGATCAGCTTTGTACAAATATCAATCACTTTGTATACAGATCTCAATCGAATTTATTCAGTCTGTGCTTTTCTCTGACGGTTTCTATTTTTTCTGTACTGCTTCTGCAACCTTTTCCACAATCAGGCAGAGAACGACTGTGATCACCATATCCGGCAGAGTATTTCCAAGCGGAGTATCTACGTGCATTAACATTCGGTAAATAATAAATCCAGCAAGCCATACGATCAGATTACGCCACTGGAAAGCATTTCTTTCAGAATCCGCTTTCTTCAAAATGAAGTAATCTGCAATCTGCACTGCGATCATCGGAGCAAAAACAGATCCGATCAGATAGAGGAAATTAGTGATATCATCCATCGGGTATACAATAGCCGCGATAGTTCCAATAATAGTTATGGCAATAGCTACATAATTTCCCTTTATTCCAGATACAATAGATTCACTTGAAATACCTGCGGAGTAGGCATCAAGAAATGTTGTTGTTACAGTAGAAAATACAACAATCAGAAGACCGGCAGCGCCAAGTCCGGCTTTTACCATAATCTGAGCAATGTCGCTCTCACCAGTAAAAATAGAAGCACCCATACCGATCAGATACATAAAGCAGCTTACGATACCATATACAATCGCGCTGACAGCAGTTGCTTTAACTGGCTGTTTTGCTTCGCGTGTGTAGTCACTGATAAGCGGAAGCCATGAAAGAGGCATTGCGACAGCAAGCTCTACAGCAGCGCCAAATGACATTGCTTCATCTTGAACTACAGAGGCAGATCCGTTAAAGAAAATTACTTTTGCTAAAATAAGTGTCAGAATAAAGAGGGCAGCCATTGCGACTGTATTGAATTTTCCAAGATTGGTGATTCCAATCAGGATCCAGACAATAATTAAAACACCAATCAAAAGACACCAGATCCATTGACCAGCTTGGAAAATTCCCTGTGCAGCCAGTGCACCGTCATAAATCATAATTGCAGTCCATCCGGCAAGCTGAAGTACATTTAAAATTGCGAATAGCTGACCACCATGAATGCCGAAACTGTCTTTTACTGTTTCCATTGCACTTTTTCTAAGTGTTCCGCCAATAACGCCTGATAAAAATAATAAAATACATCCAATTACATGACCAATTAAAATTGCAGCGAGACCCTTTGCCATGCCAAGAGGAGCGAAGTAGGTACCTGTCAGAATTTCTGCAATCGAAACACCGGCACCAAACCAGATTAAACCATTTTCAAACAGAGAAGTTTTCTTTTCCATAATTAGATGTCAGCCTCCTTTGTGTAAATATTATCGATTGCAAAGCCGTGATCCATAGGACCGCTTCCTTTTCCAAGGTCAAGCATTGCAGATAATGCGCCAGAGATATAGTCCTTTGCGCGGCATACAGATGTCTCGAGATCAAATCCCTTTGCAAGATTTGATGCGATTGCGGAGGACAATGTGCATCCAGTGCCATGTGTATTAGGATTTTTAATACGCTTTCCGTAAAACCAGCGATAAGTATTGTTTACATATAAAAGATCGTTGGCATCATTTATGGTGTGCCCACCCTTGCATAATACTGCGCAGTTGTATGTTTCTGAAATCATCTTTGCTGCATCAATCATTTCCTCGGCATTAGAGATAGTTCGTCCAGTCAGAACCTCGGCCTCTGGAATATTTGGCGTAAGCACATCAGCAAGTGAAAATAATTCCTGCTTTAGCGTATCAATGGCATCGTCGCTGATAAGCTTTGCGCCGCTTGTAGCCACCATAACAGGATCTACAACAATGTTTTTGGCATTGTATTGGCGAAGCTTTGATGCAATTATGCGGATCAGATCACTTTCTGAAACCATGCCAATTTTTACAGCATCTGGATAAATGTCAGTAAAAACTGCGTCAAGCTCTTCTCCTAAAAATTTAGAATCTGCATTTAAAATAGAAGTCACGCCGGTTGTATTTTGTGCAGTCAAAGCAGTGATGGCGCTCATAGCGTATACGCCATTTGCCATCATTGTTTTGATATCTGCCTGAATGCCGGCGCCTCCGCAGGAGTCACTTCCTGCGATCGTTAATGCTGTTTTCATAATAAAATTCTCCTTTTCATTAACGTTTTGTAGTGCGATCTGAGGTGGTGCCCCCAACAGACCGCATAATGGTGTTAATCGATTATTTTTTTAACTGCCATTTTAAGGTTCGCAGCTGCATCCTTTATATTTTTTTGACTATAAATGGCACTGATAACGGCAATTCCGCAGATGCCGCTGCCAGATAATTCTGCCACATTGTCTTTTGTAATGCCGCCGATTGCAATGACGGGAATGGAGACTGCCTGACAGATAGCTTTTAATGTCTCATAGGAAACCTCTGTTGCATCATCCTTGGAACTGGTAGGAAAAACAGCGCCAACACCAAGATAATCAGCTCCGCGTTTTTCTGCCAGAACTGCCTGTTCAACAGTCTGCGCTGACACGCCGATAATTTTGTCAGGGCCAAGCTTGGCACGCACATCGCCAGCTTCCATATCGCTTTGTCCGACATGCACGCCGTCAGCATCCATTTCAAGTGCTATATCAACGTTGTCATTAATCACAAAAGGAACATTGTATGCTTTGCAAAGCATCTTTAAATCTTTTGCTTCCTCAAGAAAATGAGCCTGGTCTAAATGCTTTTCGCGAAGCTGTACAAATGTAACGCCGCCGTCAAGACTTTCCTTAACGACATCGTGAAGAGTTCGCTCGCCAAGCCAGTAGCGATCAGTGACAGCATATAAAAGAAGGTCTTTATCAGCGCACTTCATATTTAGCTCCCTTCTCTAATGAATCACCGTCCATGTTGTAAATAGCATCAATAATGCGGTTTCTGTAAGTTGAGTTGCCATCGCCGTCTTTCATGTGGCTGTAGCCGATCTCACCTGCAAGACCCATTGCGCAGACAGCAGCAGCAGCGGCGTCAAGCTGATTAGATGGATTAGCAGCGACAAAGGCGGTCATAAGACCAGAAAGCTGACAGCCAGTTCCAGTAATCTGTCCCATCTCTGGACGGCCATTTCTAATCACGTAGCAGCGTGTACCATCGCTGACAAGATCAATAGCACCGGTAACAGCGATAATTGCTTTGCTTTGCGCAGCGAATTTTTTAACAAACAGAATAGCCTCATCCAAGGTATCATCTGTGACTTTATCAGTAACATCAGCGTCAACACCCTTTGTTGTGCCATTTCCATTGGCAAGTGTCTTGATTTCGGAGATGTTTCCGCGGATTACAGTCAGCTGCAATTGTTCCATAAGATCAACGGCAGTATTTGTGCGAAGTGCGGAAGCACCGGCACCTACTGGATCTAAAAGGATAGGATGACCAAGTTCGTTTGCTCTTTTTCCAGCTAGATACATTGCTTCAATGCTGGATTTATGCAGCGTGCCAATGTTGATGTTTAAGCTGCTGCATATGGAGGTAATGTCCGTAACATCATCTGGTTCATCGGACATGATTGGGCTTGCACCGCATGCCAAAATGATATTGGCTACATCATTGACAGTCACATAGTTTGTGATGTTGTGTACAAGCGGTACTGATTTTCTTACGTTGTCGAAACATTCTTTCAGCATATTCTCGCTCCTTTTTATAAGAAATAGCAGAAAAAATTCCACTATACCAAAAATGCGGATATGCCTGTAAAAGACATATCCGCATGTTTTTTTTTGTACAAGAAAAACACGTATAGTATATCCCTACGTTGGCATTATCCAAATCAGGTTATGGGTCAAGACGCATTTCGTCTACTCTCAGCCTGCAAAACGGCAAGCTCCCCGTTACGGGTTTCATTATATTCTTGTATTGCAAAAAATGCAAGTATAAATTTTTGAATTGTAATTATCTAGTTACAATTTCAACAGGAACATTTAAGATCTTTGCTACCTTCAAGATGGTATCAATATGTCTTCCAGTTGCTGCTGCCATATGATGAGTTGGGCCAGCCTCGCTCCAACGATTTACAAATTCTCTTGCACCGCAGGTGAAGCGTGTTCTCATGTTTGTATCACCAAAGGAAAGGATCGGTCCGTCCTCATTTACACCTTCTGCTACAACAAACTTGAAGTGACCATCAGCATCTTGTGTGATTGCCAGGTAGGTAACAGGACCAGTATATGGATAGAACTGTGTCAGATAGCCGCCACCTGTCTTTCCGTGGAATACCTTAACGATCTTCATGGTTGGCTTCTTTGCAGAGATATCAGCATCGCCGCTTCCAGAGTGACCAATGATACAGATGTCATCGTTAAAGTCGATGGAGTACATTTCAGAAAGCTGTCCTGTTCCAGAAATTGTTTTTAAGATACTCATTGCCATGGCAACCTTCATGTCACCCTCTACGGCACATGCAGTTCCCTGCTTGATTAACATAGAGAATGCTGGAATAAGCATACTGTCAAGAACACCAGCCTTGCCATGTGCAAATCCGTCATAGTGAGATGCGATCAGTCCAAGGTGCTCATCCTTAACCCACTTCTCGAAAGCAACAACATATTTTGCCATATCCCAAACCTTCTCAATGGTGCCGCCGCCCTCAATCTCGAAGGTATCCAGAATATCCTGAGCCTTTGCGCGGATCGCATCCTCGTCAGTAATATCATCTGCGATAGCCCACATTTTTTCCCAGTCAAACTGCTTTGTGTATAAGAACATTCTGTTATACAGATTTGTCTCATCAATGTAAAGATCCATCATACCAGGATATGGTCTTCCAATCTGTGCAATATTTGTGTCACGGAATCTTCTTCTTACCTGGGCTGCTTTACACCAGTCTTCGATTTCTGCCTGAACACCAGGATCACCGCCCTCAACAACACCAGTGATAACAGCATGTCGTTTTCCGGCTCTTTCAAGGTCTGCAACTGCCTCACCTACAGCGCCGCATGCATAGCCTTCACCGAGCCAGGATGCGATATCGGTATGCTCATAATCTAATGCCTTTAACTTCTGAACATTTACTAAAACAACAGGAACATCAAGATCACGGATTGCTGGAAGCATGTTGTAGGAGGTAGCGTAGGTCAGCATCTGGAGAAATACCAGATCAACATCTGCTGCACGGAACTTATCTCCGGCTTCCATAGCCTGCTCCTTTGTGGTAATCATTCCGCCGTCAATAACCTCTACGGTATCTGGAAGAGTTTTTTTGAATGCTGCATACTGTGACTCGAACTCCGGTACTAATGATGGGAACTGCGGAAGGTATGCGCCTAATGCGATAGAAAATACACCGACTCTCGCTTTTGTGTTTACTAACATAATGAAACCTCCATTCATTTGCTTTTATTATTTGGCCTGCCGATTTTTGCCAATCTCAAATTACAGCATTATTATACAAAAGTCATGTGTAAAAAACAATCACTTTTGGCACATTTATCACCTTATTCCGACCCTTTTATAAGAATGATTTCTTCTGATTTTCAGCGGTTGACAAGGGCACTTAACAAATGCTAGAATAACGTTGAAATGTAAGGGAAAGTAATAGATAAGGAAAGAGATTTATGAGAGATTTGTACGATATTCACTGCCATATTCTGCCAGGGGTGGACGATGGAGCGAAGGATATGGACATGGCCCTTTCAATGATTGAAAAGGAAATAGACGCTGGTGTTGAGACAATTATTTTGACACCACATTTTCGAAAAGAAATGTTTGAACCTGATATGGAGGATATTTGGAGCGCGTATGATACGCTTGTTGATGAAACAAGAAATAGGAATATCCGTCTGTATTTGGGCTGTGAATTTCATGCCAATATGGAGATGGTGGAGACATTAGATAGAGATCTTCGTCCAACACTTGCAGATTCACGCTATGTACTTACTGAGTTTTCAAGCAGCAGTACAAGAGCTTTTATAAAAGAGAGAGCTGATGCTCTTTTGACAGCAGGCTATTATCCGATTATTGCCCATATTGAGCGTTATCGTGCGCTGAGAAAAGATTTTGATTTTATCGCAGATCTTATCGAAATGGGGTGCGAGATGCAGGTCAATGCAGATGCTGTGATTGGAAGAAATGGACTTGGTGCACAGCGTTTTTGTAAAAAGCTAATGCAGGAGGATATGCTTCATTATGTTGCAAGCGATGCCCACAATTTGAGGGGACGTGCCTCTCATATGGAGGAGTGCTGTGAATATTTGAAGAAGCATATGGGGCGACTTTACACAAGTCGTATTATGAGAGATAATCCAAGTAAAATTGTTGAAACTTAATTATTTGTAGGAAGCAACGAAAACAGGTTGAAATTTTATAAATGATAGAGTAGAATACAAAATGAAAATGGAAACTATAGTTACATTAATAGATTGGAGAGAGCATGACAATAAAAGAGTGCTATGAGGCAATGGGTGGAGATTATGAAGACGTTCTCAAGCGCCTCATGAACGAAGCAAGAATACAAAAATTCGCATTAATGTTTAAGAAGGATCCAAGCATGAGTCAGTTAACACAGGCGATGGATGCAGGTGACGTTGAGACTGCATTTCGTGCGGCACATACACTTAAAGGAATTTGTGCAAACCTGGGTTTTAAGTCGTTGTTTGAAGTAAGCTATGATATCACAGAGGCTTTAAGAGCAGGTGATATGGAGCAGGCAAAGGTTATGTGGCCAGGTGTGCAGGCATGCTATGCACGCGTGGAGAATGCATTAAATCAGCTGGAACAGTGAAAAACTGATGAATTTGCAGAAATTACAAAATAAGGATAATCAGAAAGGAATCAGAGGATGATATGTCCAAAATGTGGTGCGAAGCTTGAGGAAGGAACCAGAGTATGCCCGATTTGTGGCAAGAGTCTGGTGGCTACTAGCGTAGGCACTGTTTTTAAGCGCAGAGATTTACAGGAGTATGATGAGCTGTCATCAGATGAGTACGATGATAGTGATTATCAGGATGATGGTTCTTACGAGGAGGAACAATATGATGATACTTATCAGGATGATGAGTACGATGATGGTTCTTACGAGGAAGAACAGTATGATGATGGATATGAGGCGGAAAGTGGTCCGTATGATAATGAAAATAATGAAGCCTATTTTTCAGACCAATCAGATGAGAAGCCGGTAAAGAAAAAGTCGATTGCAAATAAAATCCTTGGAGGAATGATTTTAATTTGTCTTGCTGGTATTGTGGTTGTGGGCATTGCGACAGCAAAGATGCTTACTGCAACAAAGCAGGATAAAAAGAAGCTTCCACAGACAATTGTTCAGA
>OGRM01001973.1_pt1 | contig 11016 bp, 7 predicted proteins | sample 1553491 | NCBI WGS metagenome assembly OGRM01 (sample SAMEA2580110, study PRJEB22360) | human gut metagenome | biome: human gut; feature: human-associated habitat; material: faeces | place: Denmark | collected 2008/2010
TTCAGCCCCGCAGGGCCAGAACGAATATGTAAAAATATGTTATATTCAATTGTTGAGATAGATTACCACAAAAATCGAGCTGTGTCAACAAAAAGTTTTGAGAATACGTTACTTTCGGCAGCTTGTAAGAAAAAGCGAGGGAAACTTTGGCAAAAAGAGAGAGGGCTGGACGATGCCAGCCCTCTTGACAGGAAAATGATTTTTAAGCGGAAGTTTTAAGATTGGTTTAAGTTTCTTGTCCCTTTTTGTGATATGATAGACCTATCAAAAGCAGGAGGGAATTTTATGACGATTCAAGAACGGCTCAGGCGCTCAAACATCATTATGCTGGTGATTCCAATTCTGATCGCAGGGATCTTGTTGATCCTTGGCTTTGGCGGGGCGATCGTCCTGCTGGAATCGATCTACCTGCCCCGGATGGGCCTGACCCTGCACGAGCTGCACAATATGGGAGAAGAACTGGAACCGATGTTTCAGGGTCTGAAAGCCTGTGTTCTGTTGTACGCAGCCGTCGTTTTCGTTGCATTGCTGGCGACAGTGGTGTTTACCAACCTATACCTGACCCGGAATTTATTTGCACATATCCAAAAACCGTTGGACGCTTTGATGCAGGGGGTCAAGCGGATCGAGGACGGCGATTTGGATTCGCCCATTGCCTACGAAGAACAGGATGAATTTCGTATGGCCTGTGACGCAGTGGATGCCATGGCAGTACGCTTGAAGAAATCTCTGACCGAGCAGCAAAGAGAGCAGCAGAGAAAGCAAGAACTGATTGCCGGAATGTCCCATGATCTGAAAAGTCCGCTGACCACCATCCGGGCTTATACGGAGGCGCTGCTGGAGGGCGTTGCCCCGGACGAACCCACCCGGCAGCGGTATTTACAGACCATCTATGCAAGAGAAACGGACTTGGAGGCTCTTGTCAATCGTTTGTTTGAGCTGGCAAAGCTGGGGGCTAGTGAATACCCGATGCACCTGAAGGCATTGCCGCTGCAAGAGACGCTGCACCATATCCTGAACACCTGCGATCACGAAGGAATGTCGGTAGATTGCGATGCAGTCATCGATTGCACCGTTCTGGCCGACCGGGAGCTTTTGCAGCGCGTTCTGAACAATCTGGTGGATAACAGCCGTAAATATGGCGCAAACGCGTTATCTTTTGGCTCTGTGTGTGAGGAGGATACCGTTACCCTCTGGATGGAGGATAATGGACCCGGTGTGCCGGAAGAACAGCTTCCGTACCTTTTTGAACCGTTTTATCGTGGAGATGCTGCGCGCACAAAACCCGGTGCAGGCAGCGGATTAGGGCTTGCCGTCGTCAAAAAATCGATGCAGCAAATGGGCGGAAATGTCCGGGCGGAGAATGCTCCCGGTGGAGGACTGCGTATCGTGATGCAGCTGCCAATGGCAAAGGAAGGGTAATATGGAGCTGAAACGAATTCTTATTGTGGAAGATGATGCCGACATTGCGGCCATCGAACGGGACTATCTGGAGCTGGGCGGATACGCCGTGACCATTGCCCCGGATGGAACCACAGGACTGGATGCCGCCTTGCATCAGCCGTTTGACCTGATCTTGCTGGATGTGATGCTGCCCGGTATCGATGGCTTTGCCATCTGCAAACAGGTGCGCGCCGAAAAGGATATTCCCATCCTTATGGTGACCGCCCGTGGCGAGGATGTTGACAAGATTCGCGGTCTTGGCTTCGGTGCGGATGATTACATTGAAAAGCCCTTTTCGCCCAGCGTTCTGGTGGCGAGGGTCAAGGCGCATCTGGCACAATATGCCCGCCTGAAACCTTGCGCCGACACGCCTAAAACAATCACGGTCGGCCCGCTGACAGCCGACCCCGCCGCCCGGCGCATCACAAAAAATGGCGTAGAGGTTCCTCTGAAAAATAAAGAATACGAATTGTTGTTCTTCCTGATGCGCCACCCGGAGCAGGTGTTCAGCCGAGAGGACTTATACGAACTGATCTGGGGCTTGGAGTCGATGGGGGACAACATTACCGTAGCAGTCCACATCAATCGCCTGCGGGAGAAAATTGAAGATACCCCTGCCGACCCGAAACTTCTGCAAACGGTGTGGGGTGTGGGCTATCGACTCCATATAGTTTAAGAACGGTTTAAGGTTGAAACGATCCCTCTTAAAAAAGTTTCGGTACACTCTAAGCAGTGATCGAAACTTTTTTACTTGGAGGGACTTTTATGATTTTAACCGCATTTCATGGCTTTTGCATGGCACTGGCCGATAGCGTTCCCGGCGTGTCCGGGGGAACGATCGCCTTCATTCTGGGCTTTTACGATCGCTTTATCAATGCGCTCCACGGTTTGTTTCGGGGCAATTGGAAGCAACGAAAAGCTGCCCTGACGTACCTGTTGAAATTGGGTATCGGCTGGGGCATTGGCATGGTAAGCTGTGTGGTGCTGCTGTCCAGTCTGTTTGAGCAGAACATCTATTTCATGAGTTCTCTCTTTCTGGGGTTGACCGTCTGTTCCATCCCATTTGTTGCGATGGCAGAGCAGGAAGCACTTGAAAATTGGCGCAATAGCGGGTTTCTGCTGGTGGGAGTTGCAGCTGTGGTTGGGCTGACATTGCTCCGCACCCATGCCGTTGGGCTGGGAGTTATCAACTACACACAGCTTCAGCCATTGCAATTTGGCTGGATATTTCTCTCCGGTGCGGTAGCCATTACGGCTATGGTGCTGCCCGGAATTTCCGGCTCATCTGTCCTGCTGATCGCCGGTGTCTATCTGCCTACCATTCAGGCTGTTCACAGCCTGCTCGGCTTGCAGCTTGTTGTCATTCCGGGACTGTGCGCACTGGGGCTGGGAGTGCTGACAGGCATCGGACTGTCCATCCGCGCTATCCGCACCGCCTTGCAGAATCACCGCAGTGCTATGGTCTGGTTGGTTTTGGGACTGATGCTGGGCTCACTTTATGCCATCGCAAACGGCCCGGCCAGTCTGGACACTCCTCTGCCGCCGCTGAGTTTCACGAATTTTCAGATTCCTGCATTTTTGCTGGGAATCGTGCTGCTATTCGCACTGGAAGGCTTGAAGAAAACCATGGAGAAAAAGGATGGTGGAAACAAGTGAGACTGGACTGGACGATCTTACATGAGATCCGGGCGTTTCTGACCTGCCCGCTGCTGGATATGCTGATGCCAAAGATCACAATGCTGGGAAACAGTGGTGCCGTCTGGATCTTGGCAGCAGGTGGGCTGCTCTGCACAAAGAAATACCGGAAGTACGGGATTATTATGCTGGCAGGTCTTGCCATGGGGGGTCTGGTCGGCAATGTATTCCTGAAGCATCTGATTGCCCGCCCGCGCCCCTGTTGGCTGGATCAAAGCGTACCGCTTCTGATCGCTGTCCCGAACGACTACTCGTTCCCATCCGGTCATACGCTGGCCTCTGTTATCGGTGCAACGATCCTGACCGCAGCGGATAGACGATTTGGCCTCATTGCGATTCCGCTGGCGATACTCATCGCCTTTTCACGGTTGTACCTTTATGTGCACTTCCCCAGTGATATACTGGGGGCTGTGATTCTGGGGCTTGGCATCGGAGCACTGACACTGTGCGGCGGAAATTGGGCAGAAAAGTGGCTATACGCACACAAGGCTTTTGAAAAACAGCATTTGTAAGAAGTCTGGCTTTCTTCATCCTGCATGAGCTGTTTACGGCCAAAAGTCTGATCGGCTGTGCATTCATTTTCCAAGGTATTACAAAAGCAAGAAATGGCTACGACACGTTATTTTGTGCCGCAGCCATTGCCTTTGTCAATCATTGATTCTCTGTATCCCAGATAAAAAAGGCAGGTACACCATGTTTCCACAGTGTACCTGCCTTTGTCGTATTTGGGTTCAGTGTACCTACTACACCAACCGCTTATTCGATTCTTACACCACACCGCTTTGTAAGGCTCCTTTTCGGGAAAACGTCCCAAAATTGGTGTAGTTGTGGTGTAGTACCGCAGATGGCGTTTGAAATCCGTTCAAAATTTCATCGTATCAGCGCTTTATTTTTACGTTTTACTGGCCGATGGGCTTCATCGTGGGGAACAGCAGAACATCGCGGATGGAGGCGCTGTCGGTGAGCAGCATGACCAGGCGGTCCACGCCAAAGCCCAGGCCGCCCGTGGGGGGCAGACCGTACTCCAGAGCGTTGACGTAGTCGTAATCCACCTGAGCCTTGCAGTCGGGCTCGATGGCCTTGCGCTCGGCGACCTGACGCTCAAAGCGGCCCTTCTGGTCGATGGGGTCGTTCAGCTCGCTGAAGGCGTTGCCGTACTCGGTGCAGTCGATGAAGTACTCAAAGCGCTCGGTAAAGGCGGGATCATCCGGCTTGCGCTTGGCCAGCGGGCTGATCTCGACAGGGTAATCATAGATGAAGGTGGGCTGGATCAGCTTGTCCTCAACAAAGGCATCGAAGAACTCGGCCAGAATGGCACCCTTGGTGGGAACCTCGGGCAGCTCCACATGATGCTCCTTGGCAGAGGCAATGGCATCCTCGTCGGACTTCCAGTCGTTGAAGTCCACGCCGGAATACTTCTTGACAGCCTCCACCATGGTCAGGCGCTCCCAGTGGCCCATATCGATCTGCTTGCCCTGATAGGGAATGACCATGCTGCCGCAGATCTTGAGGGCAAGGCGCTTGTACAGCTCTTCCACCAGATCCATCATGCCGTGGAAATCGGTAAAGGCCTGATACAGCTCGATGCTGGTGAACTCGGGGTTGTGCTTGGGGTCCATGCCCTCGTTGCGGAAGATGCGGCCAACCTCGTACACGCGGTCCATGCCGCCCACGATCAGGCGCTTGAGGTACAGCTCAGTCTCAATGCGCAGCACCATGTCCATGTTCAGGCTGTTGTGGTGGGTATAGAAGGGACGGGCGGAGGCACCGATCTCAAAGGGGGTCAGGATGGGGGTATCCACCTCCAGGAAGCCCTTCTCGTCCAGATAGGCGCGGATCTCCTTCAGGATCTGGCTGCGCTTGACGAAGGTATCCTTCACCTCGGGGTTGGCGATCAGGTCCACATAGCGCTGACGGTAACGCATCTCGGTATCGGTCAGGCCGTGGAACTTCTCGGGCAGGGGGCGCAGGCTCTTGGCCAGCAGGGTCAGCTCGGTGGCACGAACACTCAGCTCGCCGGTCTTGGTGCGGAACACCTCGCCCTTGACACCGATGATATCGCCCACGTCCAGCTTCTTGAAGGCGGCGTAAGCCTCCTCGCCCAGCTCGTCGCGGCGGACATACAGCTGGATATCGCCCTTGTCATCGCGCAGGTGGGCAAAGCTTGCCTTGCCCATCACGCGCTTGGACATCATACGGCCAGCCAGCGCGACCTGCTTGCCGCTGTCGGTCTCGTTGGGCAGATCCTTGAACTCTTCCTTCAGGTCGGCAGAGTATGCGTCCTGCGGGAACTTGGTCAGGGTGAAGGGGTCGTTTCCGGCAGCCTGCAGGTCGGCCAGCTTCTGGCGGCGCACCTGCACCTGTTCGCTCTCAGACAGGCCCTGAGCGGGGTTTCTCTTTTGCTCTTCCATGGTTTCCTCCCGTTCAGGCTCAGTTTGCGGCGTGGGTGATGGCCAGCACTTCGTACTCGACGGTCTGGCCGGAGGGCAGCAGGACCTCAGCCTTCTCGCCCACGGCCTTGCCCAGCAGAGCGTGGCCCACAGGGCTCTCGTCGCTGATCTTGCCGTTGATGGGGTCAGCCTCGGTGCGGCCAACGATATCGTACTCCTCGGCCTCATCATCGCCGATCATCTTGATGGAGACGTGGGTGCCAACAGCAACGCTGTCCACGCTCAGCTCGCTCTCGTCGATGATCACAGCGTTCTTGACCATCTGCTCCAGCTCGGTGATGCGGTTCTCCACCAGACCCTGGGTGTTCTTGGCTTCATCGTACTCGCTGTTCTCAGAAAGGTCGCCGTGGCTGCGGGCTTCCTTGATCTCCTCGGCCAGCTCCTTGCGGCGGACCGTCTTGAGGTATTCCAGTTCGTCCTGCATCGCCTTCAGGCCGGAAGCGGACATCTTGATTTCTTGTGCCATTTTGGATCTTCTCCTTGTCTATTGGATTGACGCAGCCGCAAAGCCGCGCACGAATGCTATTATGACTGTTCTATTATAATAGCAAGCCGGGAGCTTGTCAATAAAAACCACGGCGCTATTATATAAAATCCGGCCTGCCGTGCTCCCTTTTTAACCAGAAATGCCGCTCCGAGCTTTACAGCCCAGAGCGGCATTTCCAGTTTGGGATATTAAAAGAGGATGGCTAAGTTATTTTTTCAGTTCCTGCGCTTTTTTCCATGCGCGGATAGAATCAGAGAAAGTCACAGGTACAAATGGATCAAAGTGGTCGGGATGTTCATCCGCATCCAGCTGCTCCATCAGGTCGTTCTCCACGGCCCAGCGGGCAGCCTGTTGAATCGCGCTGTCCTCATCGCTTATATCGCTGTAGAGAGTGGTGCTGACAGGTTCCGGATTTTCGGCATCCTGCCACAGCAGCACTGCCAGCTCCGCACGGTTCTGCGGGATAACGGCCCCGTGGGGCAGCAGATACCGCAGGTACAACTCAGTACCCAGCATGTGGCCCTGGTACAACAGCGCTGCACTGCCAACAACTACCGTGCCGGCAAGAGCGCCCTTTTCCAACAGATTCGGCTCCTCGCCGATGCTTTCTTCCAGATAGACCACGCTGAGCTTCACTCCATCCGGATTGTCCGGCATGGTAAAGATCAGGTCTTTTTCTGTGTAAGGAACATCGGGGTCGCTCAGAAGTGTCTTATCACTGATGCTCCATTCACCAAACTTCATGCCCTCTGGGGCATCCTTTGCGGTGATGGTCACCTTGGCACCTACAGGGATCTCATACTTTCCATCCAGATCCTTGGTAATGGTATCGGTAATATCCTTCAGATTGCCGTTCTCATCCTTCACCATCACACTGGTCAGGGTACCATCGGCAATCTCCAGCTTACGCTTCGGTGTCGTGCTGCCGCTACCGGGGTTTCCACCGGGATTCTCGCCCGGGTTCTCGCCGCCGCCAGTGCTGCCGCCGCCGGGAGTAACAGGCTCTTCCTTCTTGGTCACGGTAACCTCTGCACTGTCCGAAGTAAATGCTTCCGCAGCAGCCGCCTTTGTCAGAGACACATCAAACTCGTAGTTACCAGCTTCGGCAAAGGTTACAGTAAGTTTGTAAGTAATGTTCGGCAGAGAATTAAAAGGCAGTTCCAGGCTGTTGATATCCAGATTCATGCCATTCAATTCCTGCATTCCATCCTGCCACTCACCACTGTCGCCGAAACGATACTGCACTTTTTTCAGTGTGATGGTCGCACCTGCCGGGCCGGTAAAGCCAGCCTTTGCGGTCACGTTCTTGCCTGCGTCATCGTTAGCGGTTACGGTAACGGTAAACTCCTTCTCCGTATCCGTCTCAACGGTTCCGCTCAGGCCATCGATTTTGACCACAGCACCAACATACTTGCTGACGTTGTAGCTCTCTTTGGCCTCACCCAGTGTGGTATTCTCTTTCTTTACGGTTGCGGTCAGTTCCTGGTTTTCACCATCATTCTTGGGCGTAATACGGAAATCATACGGCCTTTCGTTCAGGTTAATTTTCAGACCATCGGGCGGCATCAAAATCCAGTTCTCGCCGTTCTTGTACTGGATCTCACTGTTCTTGTCGCCAAAGTCAATGGTAGCATCTCCGCTGTCATCCTTCGGGTCAACCTTCACAGTAAAGTCTTTGCTCTCGCCCTGTTTCAGGTCAGTACCAAGGCCATCAATGGTAACTTTGGCGTGCTCACGGGCGGTCACAGTAAAGTTTGCATCTTTCCTGGCGACTTCCGTGCCATCTGCTTTCTTTGCAATAACGGTCACAGTTACAGTGCCATTTGCTGCATCGGCGGCAGGCACAACACGGAACTGCTTTCCGGTCAGGTCGCTGTAATCCACATCACCAGACACAGTTGTCCAAGTTTTGCCGCCATCATTGCTCCACTGCACCTCGCCGCTGGTCGTGCCAAAGGTCACCTTGTCAATGGTATCGTCATTGGGGGTAACACTTACGGTAAAGTCTTTTGCTTCACCGGCTTTCACCGTGGTATTGTCAAGGTCGGTAATGGTAACCTTGGCATTTACATATTTGTTTACCTTAAAGGTCTTGCTGTCGCCGCCATCCTCAATTTCATGGCCTTTGGCATCCTTCACAACAGCAGTCAGGGTCACGGTTGCATCGTCGGCATTCTTGGGAACAGCAACACGGAACTTCATGCCGCTCACGTCACTAACTTTAAGGGCATCCGTCACTTCCTGCCACTTGCTCGTAGTGCTGTTGTAATATTCCAGCTTTGCATTGGTGCTGTCGTTCAATGCCAAGGTCACAGTTGCTCCTGTGTCAGTGTTCTCCTTACCAGTCAGGGTAAACTCATGCTCCTTGCCAGCCTTAATTTCTTCTCCATCAGCAGCAAAGTCGTTGATTTTCACGCTGGCGGCTGATGTGTACACGGCATACAGTGTCATGCCATCTTCAACTCCGCCAAAATCATTCTTGCCGTTGTCGGCAATTGTCATGTAACCGTCTGCAACCTGGAGCACATCGTCAACACTGCCATTCGGCGTTAAGCTCCAACCTGCAAAGTGGTAACCACTCTGCTTCGGAGTTCCAATTGCCGTTACCATATCCTTGGTTAGGTTTTCGGTACGGTAAAGCTCGTTTTCGTTGCCCTTTACAATGTGCTTCTGTTCACCGTTCTGGAACTTACCGCTGCCAGCATCAAATGTTACGTCAACATAGTAGCAGATAGGCCGCCAGGTACTAACCTCAGACGGCTTTACTGCATCCTTGTCGGCATTCAAAGTGCTATCAAGGAACTTACTCGTCTGCGTCATCCAGTCAGCTTTGTAAGCAGGGTAATAGAATTTTACGTCACTACAGTTCATAAAAGCTCTATTGTAAATCTTGGGAATCTCTGTTGGCAGATAAACTTTTTTCAGGTTCATGCAGCTATTGAAAGCAAAATCACGAACCGTCTTTATGCTGCTCGGAATCACCACCTCGGTTATCCCTGTTTCGTGAAAAATACTAGACTTAATCTCATTCATCTTGCTCGGAAAAGTGAGTTTTCCTGTCAGGCCGCTGCAAGATTCAAAAGCATCGTTTCCAATATTTTCCAAGCTGGCTGGTAATTCCAGTTTCCCTGTAAAACCACAACTGTTAAAGGCAAATCCTCCGATTTCCTTTACGGTATCCGGCAGTTTCAGTTCTCCGTTCAGTTTTCCGCAATGATAAAAAGCTAAACTATCGATTTCAGTCAAATGCTCCGGAAGTTTCAGCGTCCCCGTTACCCCAGTGTCACTAAAAGCATGCACGCCAATTGTGGTTACGCTCTCCGGTAATGCGACACCTGCATTGCCAGTGTAGCCTGTATATCTCACGCTTTCTATGTTGGTGCACTTGTCAAAAGCATAATCACCAATATGGGTAATCCTATTGTCAAGTACAACGGATCGAATGTCCTTTTTTCTTACATACCAGTCCAGGCGCACGTTTTCATCCCAAGTATAGTCCTTCATTGCACCACTGCCGGAGATGGTTAAAACGCCGTTGTTGTCAAGCGTCCATTTTAAATTTTCGCCACCGTTATCAGCGCCACAATAGCCACTGTCAACAGTTGTAACTTCACCACCGTTCTCGCTCTCCGCAAACGCCGTTACAGCGCTTACGGGCATCAGCGAGAATATCATGCTAATCGCCAGTAATAAGCTGACGAACCGCTTTTTCATAAAAAGCCCTCCTTTTATGAATTACTCCCAAAATATAACTATGCCCGCACAAAGCAAAAAGAGCGCCGCACCGGCCAAATGGCTGGTACAACGCTCTGCGTTTTGTACTTTGGGAATCTACCGCCCCTTGAGGTGATGCCCATGTGCGGTATGGTTGAGAAAGTGCAGCTGGCTGCCATATTCCAGGCCCTTTAGCTTTGCGTCGCAGCCTTTCGACTGGTTTGCCGATTCTTCTGTTTTTATGTGGCATCTTACACAAAAATCATAAAACTTTTTTTTTTTTTTGTCAATAACCCCAAAGCATCTTTGGTGAGTTACACAAAATCGACAGTGTTTGTATAACATTTTCGGATAGCAGCATCGCCCCGGGGAGAAGTGTTCCGTTTGGGAAATGATGGCGTGTTTCCTCGCTTTTTCGTTGAAATATGCCAGGTTTTATGATATAGTAGTAATCGTTTTTACGTTTCACCCCCTATTCTCCCTGCGGAAAGGAAACATCCATGAACCTGACAAAGCAGTTCTTCAAGTATGTGTCGCAGAATATTTTCGGTCTGATCGGCACATCGTGCTATATTCTGGCCGACACCTATTTCATCGCCCAGGCGGCGGGCACCGACGGCGTGACCCTGCTGAACCTCTGCCTGCCCATGTACAACCTGATCTTTGCCTTCGGCTCGATGATCGGCCTGGGTGCGGCCACCCGGTACGCCATCCTGCAGGCGCAGGGCGAGGCGCGGGCGCAGCGGTATTTTTCCAACGCCATCCTCTGCGCCTGCCTGATCGCCATCCCGTTCATGCTGGCGGGCGCGTTCTGCCCGGGCACGCTTCTGCAGCTCATGGGCGGCGATGCGGACATTGTGGCGCTGGGCCTGAACTACACCCGCATCTTCCTGCTGTTCACACCCTTCTTCATGTGCAACTACATTTTCTCGGCCTTCGTCCGCAACGACGGCGACCCGTCCCTTGCCATGGTGGCCACCCTGAGCGGCAGCCTGTTCAATGTGGTGTTCGATTACATCTTCATCTTCCCCATGGAGCTGGGCCTGCCCGGCGCGGCGCTGGCAACCGCCATCTCGCCGGTGCTCAGCATCGCCATCTGCAGCCGCCACTTCTTTCAAAAGAGCAACACGCTCACCTTTGTCCGGCAGGCCCCCTCGGCCCGGCTGCTGGTGCAGAGCTGCCAGCTGGGCATCTCCGGCTTTGTCGGGGAGCTCTCCTCTGCTGTGA